>Ga0123519_10015840_pt1 | contig 10542 bp, 7 predicted proteins | sample YelNatPaOPRAMG02_FD_87396 | JGI IMG/M metagenome (GOLD analysis project Ga0123519, IMG submission 87396) | Hot spring microbial communities from Yellowstone National Park - Yellowstone National Park OP-RAMG-02 (version 2) | ecosystem: Environmental > Aquatic > Thermal springs > Hot (42-90C) ...
GGATATTAGGCATGTTTAGGGCTACTCCTTCAAACATTGTTGTACTTCCTTATAAACAAACAACCGATACAGTTAATATTGTTAATGATGCATATTTTAACAAGGTTCCGGCTGAAAGACTTAAGATTACAAAAAATGCTATTTTCTTTAAAGCCGATGGTGAATTTAGAGGTAAAATTGGTCTTCCTCCTTCACGTATTAAAACAAATATTGCAGCAAGCTATGATTTAGATAAAAAGGTTTTAACTGTTGTTCAATATTCTTTCGATTCAACAAAAACCGAATATGTTAATTCATTGTGGAAATGGCAGGAAAATCCATATGGTGGCGATGTTTTAAATTCTTATAATGATGGTCCTAATGAATTAGGTTCTCGTCTTGGTCAATTTTATGAAATAGAAACTTCATCTCCTGCAATAGCTGCTAAACCCAATGAAGGTCAACAACATATTTCTTGCACATACCATTTTCAGGGTTCTGAAAATCAACTTAATACATTGTCATTAACCCTTCTGGGTGTTAGTATCGATGAAATTAAAAATATTTTTAAATAAATATTCAAAATTAAAAAGATATATTAAAAAATACTCAGGGTTATAAACCCTGAGTATTTTTTTTATTTAAAGCAAAATGGTTTTTTGTTAAATTAAAGATATTTATTTTATCATTACTTTCTGTATCTCATTACCTTTCGAATGTTTAACAGATAAAATATAACTTCCTGAAATTAAATTTGTTTTAATATTGATTAATTCTTGAGGTTCATAAATTTGACTATATAAAACACGACCCTGCAGATCATAAATATTAACTAGTAAATCGCCTTCAATATTTGCTTTTGAGAGATTTATGTTAATTATTCCATTTGACGAAGGATTAGGATAAATTTTGATTTCAGGAGTTTTGTTTATTTCATTTATTGATGTTATTTCTTCTTCAGCTTCAGTACTTTTTATTCTTGTTAGTGAAAATTGCATGTTAGTTGCTGTACCACATGTATATATAATTGCATTAGCTCCATCAGCAGTCGAACTTCCGCTTATATTAAGACATTTTCCGCTTGATACTGATTTTAATTGATAGTATCCGCTACCCATTTCAATTATATTCCATTTCTGACAGTCATTGTTTAGCCAACTCCATATTTGCACATTTGTATTGTCGGCTGTTCCGCAACTTGTCACATCAAGTGCACTACCTGTTGCATTAGCTGGGGTAATTCGCCAAACATAATTTCCTGCATCTGTTAAAATCCATTGCTGGCATGTATTATTTAGCCATGACCATTGTTGCACATTTGTTCCATTAGCAGTTCCACAGTTTGCAACATCAAGAGCTTTTCCGCTATGACGAGGAGTAATACGATATGTACCTCCCGAAACCGGACTTCCTGCTATTGGCCATCCATCGCTACCCCAGCTTATAGTAGTTATCATTAGTTTTGCTGCACCATTGTTTTGGGCATCATAATAATGATAAGTTAGTTTTCCTTCTCCATATCCAATATGTCCCGGACCAACATATCTGCCATTTTTATTCGGGATAAAAGTTCTTTCGCCTGAATATGGCCCGGTAATGCTTGTTGATCGAGCTACTACAATATAATAAGTACTGTTTAATCCCTGGCAACATAAGCCTCTTTGATAAAACAAATAATAATAGCTACCATTTTTTAATAATGCAGGTCCTTCAACTTCGCCTGTAACAAGTTTTGTTTTCGTTGTATTTAACCTTTTCCCTGTTGACGGATTTAACTGACAAATATCAATTCCTTCAACCCAGTTACCCCATACCATCCACATATTTGTGCCATCGTAGTAAATTCCGGGATCAATGGCGTTATTACCGGCATATACCATTCCCTGGTCTGTCCACGGTCCCGATAGATTAGTTGCCCGTGTTACTCCAATAGCAGCGGCCGCACCAGTCCCTGCACATGAATAATAAAGATAATAATAACTGCCAACTTTTACAACATCAGGTGCCCAAAATGTTCCACTAAAACCCGTTACATAACTATTTATCCAGCTTGGCCAGTTTGTTTTAGTGTACGGCGTTGTTTCAGCTCTCCAATCAGAAAAACTCGTTGAACTTGCCGACATACACCATATCCCATCACCTGTTGTGAAAATCCAATACCTGCCATCGGTATTTTTTATCATTCTTGAAGGATCATGACTCGGAGCTTGACAATATATGTTTGTGACTCCGAAAATAATTGTGATTGCTGTTACAATCATCTTTTGAAAACATTTAGTTTTCTTTTCTTTTAAATTTAATTGTTTTTCCATAAAAATTTAGGTTAATAATAGATTAATAATCTATTTAAATATAATTATTGATAGATTTTTATAGGTGGATTTTTGTTTATATAATGAGGACAAATCGATAAAAAATAATAATTCATTTTAATTTTTTTTTGGAATAATTTTTGTTATTAGTTCTCAAATTATTGTTATGAATTCTTTTAAAAAGTTTTTTCTTTTAATTATTTGTATTCCTTTACTTGTTTATGCTGGCAATTTTAAAATATCGGGTGTGATAAAGGATAATAAAGGTAATGCAATTATCGGTGCTGTTATTGCCTTAAAGGGTTCATCAATTTCTACTATTTCAGATAGTCTTGGGAAATTCAGTGTTAATGTTGATAGCTTAAGTCAATATGTAACAATCTCAATGGTTGGTTATGAAACAGTTACTTTGCCAGCTTCAGAAATAATCGAAAAAGAAATAATTCTTACTGAGGGATTAAATTTAGAAGAAGTTTTAATAGTTGGAAGTTCTTCTGAATCAATTATTAGTTCTAAAGATATACATGGTTATAAAGAAAAAAAACACTTTAAAGCAGCAGATGCTTCAATTCCAACTGTTACTGAATCTTTTCATAAAGTAACAGATAAAAACGGAATTAATACACCTGCAGTTGCACCTGGTTTGCTTACTGCTGGAGAAGTTCATGATTTTAGTAAATGGAAGCTATGGAGAGATATTTCTGATATTGATTTAAGTGTGTTCAAAAAAGAATGGAATTTATTTCCGATAAATAGATATACTATACAGGTAGTAACTTTTGATAATATGCCAATTATTGATGCAAATGTAAAATTGATTAATAGAAAAGGACAAATTATATGGCAGTCGAAGACCGATAATACTGGTAAAGCCGAGTGCTGGTTAAATATTTTCGATTCAATAACTAATAAGTATCATAATTTGAAATTTCAGGTTGAAATTAACGGGTCAATTTATTATTATGAAAAAGCAAACGAATTTTATAATGGTATAAATATTTTAAAGGTACCTGAACCCTGTAAAACTCCTGAAATTGTTGAAGTGGTATTTGTTGTCGATGCTACTGGTTCGATGCAGGATGAAATTGATTATTTGAAGGCCGAAATGAAGGATATTATGCTAAAGGTTAAAGATTCATTGAATAATAAAGAATTAAGGTTAGGAACATTATTTTATCGTGACCATGGTGATGAATATCTTGTAAAATATTCAGATTTATCAAATAATATTGACAATGCAATTGATTTTATTAACACAAATAATGCTAGCGGTGGTGGCGATTACCCCGAAGCTGTCGAAATAGCCTTAGATACTGTAATAAATAAATTTAGCTGGAGTAATAATGCTATTTCCCGAATAATGTTTCTTGTATTAGATGCTCCTCCTCATAATACTAATGAAATAAAAATAAAAATTAATGGATTAATTCAAAATGCTGCTGCAAAAGGAATTAGGATTATTCCTGTTACCTGTAGTGGCATCGATAAAAGCACTGAGTATTTAATGCGTTGTATTGCATTAGCTACAAACGGTACGTATGTATTTCTTACCGATCATAGTGGTATTGGTGATAAGCATATTGAACCGACTACTGATAAATATGATGTTGAATTTTTTAATGATTTGATATTAAGATTAATATGCAGTTATTCAAATTTTCAGCTTTGTGATGAAAAGTTAATTATTAATAAGTCTGATACAGTTAAAATTACATTAAATAATTATTTTGATGTAAAAGATACATTATCCAATAAATATACAGTATTTACCAAAGGTGATTCGGTTAATAATTCAGATTTGAATACAAATACCCAAATATCATGGAGATATTATCCCAATCCAACTTCAGGCAAAATATATCTTGAAATTAATGGAATTATTGAAGAGTTATTTGTTTCTGATTTAACAGGCAAAATTATTCAACGTTACGAAATCAAAGCAAGTAATTTTGTAATATTGAATATTGCAGAATTTCCAAACGGTATATATTTTATAAGGTATGAATATAAACCTGATAAATGGATGAGTGGTAAAATATTACTTGTACATTGATATAATTATTCGATATTTTTTAAAATTTCTTCAATCTCTTTTTCGGCAGTAAATAATTTGTCTTTACAAATTTTGATTAAAGTTGCTACATATTTAATTTTTTCAGTTAAAACGTCAACATCTATTTCTTCGTTTTCAATTTCAGCGAGTATTTTTTCAATTTCAGCGAAAGCTTGTTTGTAAGAAATTTCTTTTTTAGCCATAATATTAAATTCTAATACCCATAACTAAAATGTCATCCACCTGAGGTAGGTTTCCTCTCCAGTCATCAATAGCTTTATCGAGAATATTGCGTTGTTCGTCCATTGGTTTCTCAAATATTTTCATTAATAGATCTTTAAAATTTTTTGTCATAAATTTTCTGCCATCGTTTCCTCCAAATTGTGAAACATAACCGTCAGAAAATATATATAAAACATCACCTTTTTTAATTTCAACTAAATTGGGAGTAAAAGATTCTTTTTCTTTTATATATATGCCAATAGGCATTTTATCGGCTTTTATTTCAATTATTTCAGTTTCACCAGGACGGCAAATGTATAACGGATTGTAAGCTCCGGCAAATTGAACGATTAATTTTTCAAAATCAATTATAGCAAGGGCAATATCCATACCATCTTTAGCTTCATCGGCTTTTCCGGTTTGGTCAAGAGTAGTTTTAACATGATTTCTTAATTCATTTAATATAATATGTGCCTCAGGCTCTGCGAGTTTATTAACAATTTCATTTAAAAATGACACTCCTAACATACTCATAAAAGCACCTGGTACACCGTGTCCAGTACAATCGGCTGCAACTGCAATAACTTTATTATTTTTATAGGTTATCCAGTAAAAATCACCACTAACAATATCCCTTGGCCTGAACAAAATGAAATAATCACGCAAAACACGGGCAGCAAAAACGTCTGAAGGCATAACGGCTTTTTGTATTCTTTGTGCATAGTGAATACTATCAGTAATTTCTTCTTTTTGTTTCATTACCAAATCACGCTGTGCTTGTATCTCTTCTTTTTGTGCTTGTATCTGAGCATTTCGCTCAGCAAGCAGGGCATTTTTTTTCTGTATCAATCGTAACTGGGCTACTACAAAAACTATAAAACCTATAAGCATTATTGCAAATACAACCGTACCGATTAAAAGTATTTTTTGGGTTCTGATCTGTTGTTCTTGTTTTTGTTTTAATAATTCTTGTTCTTTTATCTTAGCTTCACGTTGTTCTGTCTGATATTTTTCGTTTAAGTCTTTAATAAATTTATTTATTTCTTCACCTGAAATTGAGTCTTTTTTATCAACATAAAGCTTGAAAAAGTTAAAAGCATTCTTATAATCATTGAGTTTTTCATAAATGATGTATAATCCTTTATATGATTCTTTAATTACTTCACCTTGGTCAATAGCTTTGGCTATATTCAGACTTTGTGAATAATATTTGAATGCTTCTGAATAATTCTTTTTTTCACTATAATTGGCACCTATACCTTGATATATTTCACATTGTAATCGTAACGAATTCACTTTTTTAGCTATTTTTAGTGCTTTTTCGAATTCTGCTATCGATTCATCATATCTTTTAAGTAGGTGCAAAGTATTTCCAACATTTGAAAATGTTTCAGCAAGTGCTTCGTCTTGCTTATTTTTTCTAATCATCAATGCGGAGTCGAGATATAAAATGGCTTTTTTATATCCTTCAGATAATTTTTTTTCTCTCTGGACTTTTTCATTTTCACTATAAGTATTTGACTTATGAAGAGAATCAATCTGTAATTCAGTTTTGATTTTGTACAAAATTCCAATATTGTTGTATGCCGAACTTATATATGTACTGTCTTTAATTTCTTTCCCAATGTTTAAAGTTTGATTGTAATAATTTAATGCCATACTTAAATCGTTAAGCTCGCGGTATATATTTCCGATATTAAATAATACTTTTGCCGCAGCAACACGATCTTTTAATGCTTCATAAAATTTTAATGCCTGAAGATAATATCTAACGGCTTCGCTTAATTTTCCGGCATAATATGTGCATATACCCAAAATATTCAGGTTTGTTGCCATATGTAAAGTATCCTTATCTTCTTCACATATTTTGTATGATTCGTTTAAATATAGTTTTGCAGTATCAAATTTTCCCTGAGAAAAAAATACAATTCCCAAATTATTTGCACTTTTATTTGTTCCCTTTTTATATCCGATTTCTTTACTCTTTTTATATGCATTTTTTAAATAATATAGTGCTGAATCTTTTTCTTCTAAATCATCATACAGCGAACCTAAAGAAGACATTATATCTATATGTAAATCCTTTGTCTTTAATTTATTTATTAATGTTAAAGCTTCTAAAAATTCATTTTTCGACTGGTTATATTCCTGTTTTTCTCTAAAACTTTCAGCTTTATTATAAAGAGCTAAGGCTTCCTGTTCTATATTTTTATATTGTTTTGCTAACGATAATGCTTTATTGGCATATTCAATAGCTTTGTCGGGTTTGTAAAATTTATATTCTCTGGCTAATTGGTTGTATATCTCAGCTTTATTCTTGTCATTAGTTTTTCTCAACACTTTATTCAAACTATCAACAATCCTTTCATCCTGACAAAATAAGTAAGTGAAAGAAACTAATAATAGTATAAGGGTAATATAAACTTTCTTAATGCTCATGTCAATTATTAATGCTTTATTTAATATGCAATATTAATTTAATTTTTTAATTCTTTTCTGATTTAAATATACTAATTTTTATCTTTACTTCAATTTTTTTAATATATTTTTATTAATACCTTATTTTATGGTATCGTTACTCAATTTATAAATCTAATTATTATTAAGACTAATTAGGAAATTTTTAATAAAATATATATGAATGCAAAAGAATTGAAAATTATTTTTATGGGAACGCCTGAATTTGCAGTTTATTCGCTTAAATCATTATTTGAAAATAATTTTAATATTGTAGCAGTTGTTACAGCTCCTGATAAACCTGCAGGTCGTGGACAAAAATTAACCCAATCGGAAGTTAAAAAGTATGCCATCGAAAAGAATCTCAGAATATTTCAACCAGAAAAATTGAAAGATCAGTTTTTTTTAAAGGAAATTAAAGGTTTAAATCCTGACTTGATTATTGTAGTAGCTTTCAGAATGTTACCTGAAGAGGTTTGGAGTATTCCCCAGTATGGCACTTTTAATCTTCATGCTTCATTGTTACCACAATATAGAGGTGCTGCTCCAATAAATCATGCCATTATTAATGGCGAAAAAATTACCGGTGCCACCACTTTTTTTATTGATAAAGATATTGATACCGGAAAAATCATTTTGCAGGAACAAATTCAAATTGGCGAAAACGAAACCGCCGGCGAATTGCATGACCGTTTGATGATATTAGGTGCAAAATTAGTAATCGATACGGTTAACGTTATCGCATCAGGTAATTTTAATTTAATGCCTCAGGAAAAACTTGTAAGTAATGAAGCCTTATTGAAGAAAGCCCCTAAAATTAGTAAAGAATTTTGTAAAATTAACTGGAATAAATCTGTTGATGAGATTCACAATTTTATTCGAGGGTTAAGCCCATACCCCGGTGCTTATACATATTTAATCAAAAATACTGAAAAGATTCAATTAAAAATTTACAATGCCCATAAAGAAATATCAGTACATTCGTTTGAATCCGGGAAATTATTTATTGATAATAATAAAAAGTTTATTAAAGTCGCAGTTAATAATGGATTTATAATTGTTGATAAGCTTCAGGCTGAAGGTCGAAAGTTACTTTCGTCCGAAGAGTTTATTAGAGGTTTTAAAGATTTAGATAGTTATGTTTTATCTGTCTAATCTTCGAATATAATATTTACTTTTTCATTAGTTGTTGGTTCCTCTTTTTTCATATTTTTTTCAAGTGGTTTCTTTTTTCTAAGCCATATTTGCTGGCCTGGTTCTATAATTTTACCGGGTTCAATTCTGTTATATTTATATAATTTATTTAATTTAACACCAAATTTTTGTGCTATTGTATACATTGTTTCTCCTTCTTTTACTATATAAAATTCATTTCCTCGAGCTGCTTTATTTCTTTTTGGCTCAACAAATATAACCTGCCCATTTATAATCGCACTTGTTTTAGGCAGGTCGTTATATTTAAATATTTGCCATTTTTGTAAATCAAATTCTTTAGCTATACTTTCAAAGGTATCATCAGAATTTGCTTTTATATATTTTCTATTATTTACAACCGAAACCTCATGCTTATGGTTATTACTGATATTTATTTTTTTATTCTTTCCTATATCATTATCGTAAATATATAAATTATTATCTTCTATTATTTTAATAAGCCTTTCGGCATAATATTTGTCAGTTGCATATCCCGATTTTTTAAGCCCATGTGCCCATGATTTATAATCATCCGTACTATAATTAAACAAAAATTCATATCGTTTTGCCGACTTTAAAAAATTGCTGTGATCTTCAAAAGATTCTTGAGCGTTGTTATATTTTCTAAAGCATTCACCTTTTTTGTCATCATCGTGATATATTTTTTTGCCATCCCAATTATTGTGACATTTTATGCCGAAATGATTGTTTGCTTCTCTTGCCAGTCGGCTATTACCATCATCCGACTCGAGCAAAGCTTGTGCAAGGGTTATACTTGCCGGAATACCTGTTCTTATCATTTCTTCAATAGCAATATCTTTATATTTATTTATATATTCCTGCCTTGAAATACGCTGCGAATTCATGTTTGTAAAATAAAATACAGATAATAATAAAATAAATAATTTTTTCATCTCTCTCATTATTATGATTTGTTTTTTAAATATTAAATTCATTCCATATATCATTTTCAGGTGGTTTAGCTATTATATCAATTGGTATATTTGCAACAGGATGCAGAAAAGATAGTTTTCTTGAGTGTAGGCTTATTCCACCGTTTTTATTTGATCTTGCAAATCCATACTTCAGATCTCCTTTTATGGGGCAATTAATTTTTGCTAACTGGCAACGTATTTGATGATGTCTACCTGTAAACAAATTAATTTCAAGTAAATAATAATTTTTTGATGTGCCAATAATTTTATATTCAAGTTGAGCTAATTTTGATTCTTTAACTTCATAATCGTAGGCATAACTTTTATTTTGTTGTTGATTGCGTAAAATATAATGCGTTAAAACATCCGAATCTTTGGGGGGTTTATTTTTTACAATTGCCCAGTAAATTTTATTAACTTTTTTTAATTGAAATAAATTATTCATTCTTTCAAGAGCTTTGGATGTTTTAGCAAACAATACAACACCGCTAACAGGCCTGTCAATTCTGTGAACAACACCGAGAAAAGCATTACCTGATTTATTATATTTTATTTTTAAGTATTCTTTGATTTCATCTTCAAGTGATAAATCGCCCGATTTATCACGTTGAACGATATCAGAAATTTTTTTATTTACAGCAATTAAATGATTGTCTTCGTAAATAATCTCCATTATAAGAATTTGTTCAGGCTTTAATATTGTTCATTATCATTCGGAAACTGCATTGTCTTTACATCATAAATATAATTTGTAACCGCTTTGGTTATTTCTGCATATAAATTATGATATCTCCTCAGAAATCGTGGTGAAAATTCCTGGGTAATGCCAAGCATGTCATATAAAACCAGAACTTGACCGTCAACATATTTTCCCGCACCTATTCCGATAGTTGGTATTTTAATGCTTTCAGTAACCTGTTTTGCGAGCTTGGCCGGTATTTTTTCGAGCACAACTGCAAAGCACCCTGAGGATTCAAGTATTTTGGCATCATTGATAAGTTTTGTAGCTTCTTTATCATCAGTGGCTCTTACAACATAAGTGCCATATTTATGAATTGACTGGGGCATTAATCCAAGATGTCCCATTACTGGTATTCCGGCCGAAATTATTCTTTCAACCGAATCTTTCACTTCTTCGCCTCCTTCAAGTTTTATTGCTCCGGCATTAGTTTCTTTCATTATCCTTATTGCCGAATTTAAAGCTTTTTTTGAATTACCCTGATAAGTTCCAAATGGTAAATCGACTACTACAAGAGCACGCGTAACCCCTCTGGCAACACCGGCTGCATAATATATCATTTCGTCAAGAGTTATCGGTAAAGTTGTCGGATTGCCAGCCATTACATTTGAGGCCGAATCTCCTACAAGAATTACATCAATCCCTGCATTA
>Ga0123519_10015841_pt1 | contig 10542 bp, 5 predicted proteins | sample YelNatPaOPRAMG02_FD_87396 | JGI IMG/M metagenome (GOLD analysis project Ga0123519, IMG submission 87396) | Hot spring microbial communities from Yellowstone National Park - Yellowstone National Park OP-RAMG-02 (version 2) | ecosystem: Environmental > Aquatic > Thermal springs > Hot (42-90C) ...
ACGATGACGGGCGAGTGTACATGCTCTATGGGGCGGGGAATATTCACCTGGTCGAGCTTAAGGAAGACCTCTCTGGAATTAAAGAAGGTGGTCTTAACATGGTGGTTATTTCCAATGCACATGCCGTTGTCACAACTAATATTGGACTGCCTGCCGAAGGTTCGCAGCTCATTAAGGTCAACGGTAAATACTACTTGTTCAACATTACATGGCCGCGTGGCAGAATGCGCACGGTGATTGTGCATCGCGCGGATAAGATCACCGGCCCGTACGAAGGGCGGTTGGCGCTCCAAGATAAAGGGGTTGCCCAAGGATGCATAATTGATACGCCATCTGGGCAATGGTACGCGTATTTGTTCCGCGATTTCGGCGCTGTCGGGCGTGTACCTTATCTGGTCCCTGTGAAGTGGGTGGATGACTGGCCAGTACTGGGCGTGGATGGTAAAGTTCCGGATGAGCTCGATTTGCCCCCAAGTAAAGGCCTTATCCCAGGCATCGTGGCTTCGGATGAATTCGATCGTAAGCCAGGTGACCTGCCACTGCCATTGGTATGGCAATGGAATCATAACCCAGATCATAGGTATTGGTCGGTAACCCAACGGCCAGGTTACTTGCGTTTGATTGCCGGACGCGTGGATAAGGAGTTTACACAAGTGCGAAATATGCTGACCCAGCGGACGTTTGGTCCTGAGTGTTCAGGGACAACAGCAGTTGATATATCGAATATGAAGGACGGTGATCGCGTTGGTCTTGCACTCCTTCAACGTCATTATGGGTGGGTAGGAGTTAAATGCGAAGATGGCACCAACTACATCGTGATGGTAAACGCCGGGGGAACTTCGCCAATAGAAGTCGAAACAATTCCACTAGCACAAAAAATTGTTTATTTAAAAGCCGAGTGCGATTTCAAGAACATGGCTGATCGTGCGCGGTTTTATTACAGCCTCGACGGTAACAATTGGAAGCCTATAGGCAATGAGTTGAGAATGCGGTACACCTTGCCCCATTTCATGGGTTATCGGTTTGCACTTTTCTACCAAGCTACAAAAACCACTGGTGGATATGCCGATTTCGATTTCTTCCGAGTCACGGATAAAATAACTCAAACCAGCCAAACCTCTCATTCTGCTTCACATGATACGGTATCAACGCGTCCTAGCAGTTAAACTTGCATTTCTTGCCACTGGGTTATGTTTTGCTCAGCAAGCGGGTGAACTGCCGCGACGAGTGACGTTGCCACCGCTTGCATCTGTGCGAATTACTGACGGGCCATTTAGCAATGCAATTTACATAAATCGTCAATACCTACTAGCGCATAACCCTGATAGGCTTTTGGCCCCATTTTTCCGTGAAGCCGGTCTTCAGCCAAAAGCGCCCCCTTACGGCAACTGGGAGAGCATGGGACTAGATGGTCATACAGCGGGCCATTATTTATCTGCCTTGGCTCTAATGATAGCTGCTGGTGCGGATACCCCAGATGCTGAGTTGAAACGTCGCCTGGATTATATGGTTGCTGAACTGGCGCGGTGCCAGGAAGCAAATGGGGATGGTTATGTGGGAGGCGTACCTGGGAGTCGAGAGCTATGGCGCGCCGTTGCATCAGGCAACGTCGCCGCGGTGAACCGTAAATGGGTCCCATGGTACAACTTACACAAGACATTCGCGGGTTTACGCGATGCATACCTGTTGACCGGAAATAACCAGGCGCGCGAGATACTGATTCGCTTCGGCGATTGGTGCGAAAGCGTCGTAGCTGGGCTTACGGACGACCAAATGCAACGGATGCTTGGCCAGGAACACGGCGGAATGAACGAGGTACTTGCCGATATTTATGTAATCACCGGTAACCCAAAATACCTCAGACTGGCACAAAGGTTTAATCACAGGGCCCTACTTGATCCACTAGCCCGGGCTCAAGACGTGCTTACAGGAAAACATGCTAATACCCAGATTCCAAAAGTGGTTGGGTTCGCTTGGATTGCAACCCTCACTGGCGATACCACCATGTTTGGGGCAGCCAGATTTTTCTGGGAAAACGTCACTACCCTACGCAGTGTGGCCTTCGGCGGGAATAGCGTGTCAGAACATTTCAATGATCCCCGTGACTTCAGGCGAATGATCGAACATCGTGAGGGACCCGAGACGTGTAATACATACAACATGCTGCGCCTTACCGAGAAAATTTTTGAAGTTGAACCTAAAGCCCATTACGTCGATTACTATGAACGCGCCCTTTACAATCATATCTTGGCATCCATTCACCCCACGATACCAGGGTATGTATATTTCACGCCCATCCGCCCGTGCCATTACCGAGTGTACTCGCAGCCGGAAAAATGCTTTTGGTGTTGCGTGGGCACCGGCATGGAAAATCCCGGTCGATATGGAAGGTTGATTTACGCCCTCGCAAGTAACGGATTGTACGTAAATTTGTTTATCCCATCCGAAATCACCGTGACAAATCTCGGCCTTGTATTGCGACAAGAAACAAGGTTCCCGGATGAGGAGCGATCGAGGTTAACCTTACGTTTACAGAAACCGGCCACCTTCAGCCTATGGATTCGTCATCCGCGTTGGGTAGCCGCGGGGGACTTCGTAATAAAAGTCAACGGTCGACAAATCATGCGATCTGCCCAACCATCTTCGTATGTGGAAGTACGACGTCGTTGGCGCAACGGCGACCAGGTTGAGATCTCGTTACCTATGCGTACAACTATTGAGCGGTTACCGGACGGCTCTGATTGGATAGCAATCTTGCATGGGCCAATCGTGCTTGCAGCTCCCGCGGGGACTAACGACCTGGTCGGACTTCGCGCTGACGATAGTCGGATGGGCCATGTGGCTTCCGGTCCAATGGTGCCATTAGACCAGGTTCCCGTGCTCTTAGCGAAAGCCGAGGAGGTGCCATTACACGTCAAGCCGGATCCGACTAACGGCCCGTTGAGCTTCCGTCTTGGGAATATAGTGGAACCACCCGTATCCGACGGGATCAAGCTTATCCCATTCTTCCGGTTACACGATATGCGATACCAAATGTACTGGGAACTTGTTACGCCTGAAAAACTTGTCGCGCGTAAAGAACGATTGGCTGAGCAGGAGCGTCAGCGCGCTATACGCGAGGCTAACACGCTAGACTTTGTTGCACCCGGCGAACAACAATCCGAAGTTGAACATGATTTTGTTGGCGAAGGGGTTGAAACTGGTATCCACGAGGGCCGTCGCTGGCGCCACGGCCGATGGTTCCAATACACCCTCGATACTCGCGGTCATACCAACGTAGTCCTATCGGTCACTTACTGGGGAGGCGATCGCGGACGCACTTTTGATATCCTTGTTAATGGCAAAGTGATTGCCACCGAACGTTTAGATGGCGCACGTCCTAGTGAGTTCATTGAGAAACTTTATCCAATTTCCCCGGAGATAATTTCTTCGGCTACCAACAACCGAATCACCGTGAAGTTCCAAGCCCGTGAATGGCTGGCAGGTGGAATCTATGATTTAAGGCTGATGAAAAACCAACCTACGCAATAATTCAGTGACCTAGACTATGCAATTGGAGTTCACCCTGTGTCATCCACGAAAAATGCCCTACCATACCTGCACTGCAGTTTCACTGTGCGGATTGCTTGTATTAGGGTCTGTCGCTTTTGGTTCACAACCGCCGGGTGAACTAGTAGCCCACTGGCGATTTGAGCAGGTTATAAAGTTAGATGGCTCTAAAGCGACGGCCGAGGTTGGCCAGTCTTTAACGGCTTCTGAGCGAGGCCCAGTAGATCCGCGGCCTTACGCCTTGGATGAGTCTGGTAAAGAGAACCATTTGCAAGCCCCAGGACCACGCAGTGGACAATGCGTTTTCTCTGATGATGTACCCAGGAGTGAGGTGAATGGTCATCCAAATACTCGATCCCTCGTTTTGAACAGAGGTGAGTACATTGTACCGTTGCATCGCCACCTACCATACTCCGACATGCGGAAAGGTTGGCGGATCGAAGCAAGCCTGCGATGCAACACGTTGGGGACAGAACAGGTTTTCATATGCAAGGAAGGTTCCCGCGGACAACGCACCGCTGACTTATCAATCGGATTTGATAACATGGAAAGGAAGTTTTTCGTTGAGGTAACGAGTTTGGATGGAGGTCTACACCGCCTTAGCGCAGGTGATACAGTCGAAGCAGGTAAATGGTACGACCTGCGTGCCACTGCACGGTACGACGTTAAGAGCGGTTATACCACTCTGACTTTAGAAGTCAAAGGCAGCCACCAACCATCCTTCACAAAATCTAACTCAATTACTTACCCTGGCCCGGCCTTAAAACGCGGTGTTGGGGCGTGGGTTCTTGGTCGGGGCTTTCCAGGTGGGTTCCCCAATAGCCTAGCTGTATTAAAAGGTCAAATAGACGAAGTCCGTATTTGGGCCGAAGGATTGCCCTACGTCCCAGGTCAAAACCCCATCTTTACTAACACTTACACTGCGGATCCAGCTCCATTGGTAGTTGGAGACACTCTTTATGTGTATGTAGGTCACGACAAGGCCGGCCCGGGTGGGTGGTTCTACATGCCCGAGTGGTTGTGTTATTCAACCAAAGACATGACCAATTGGACGTTCCACGGACCCGTAATTGCAGCGAAAGATTTCACAAACGCCGATCCGGGTGCTGCATGGGCAGCCCACGTTGTCGAAAAAGACAGGAAGTTCTACTTCTATGCAACACTCAATAGCAGACGGGGACATTTTATCTCCGTAGCGGTTGCAGATACTCCTACCGGGCCATTCAAGGAAGCACGCCCCGGGAAACTTTTGATCACCGACGACATGACCACGGACTCGCATAGACCCAACGCAGATATAGATCCATGCGTGATCATCGACGATGATGGTACACCATGGATGTTTTGGGGCAACGGCGACTGTTACATGGTTAGGCTTGCTAGAAACATGGTTGAATTGGATGGCCCAATCACGAAAGTCCCATTCAGAAACTATTCTGAAGGACCCTGGGTATTCAAACGAGGCGATCTCTACTATATGGTTTACGCAGCGGATGTTCCGGGCACTCAACCAGAGCAAGTATGTTATGCTACCGCCCCCACGATCCATGGACCATGGACCTACCGGGGTCTCCTCACCGGCCCAGCTCGGCATGGATTTACTATTCACCCGGCTGTGATCGAGTTTAAAGGGCGTTGGTACTTCTTTTACCACGATGGATGTTATTCGTTAAACGGTGGTCCGGGTGGCGATTGTCGGCGTGCCGTTTGCGTTGAATATTTGCACTTCAACCCGGATGGTTCTATCCAGCCAATTACGCTTACCGACGAGGGCATAACCGCAAAACCAAAGGATTAGAAAATGAGACGACGGTTACTAGCAAATCCGGGTTTGACGTATGTCCTGCTTAGGATGATCACGATGGGGCTGCTAGCTCAAGATTGGGTTTTGCCTCCAATGCCGGAACCCCCACCCAAACGCCCTTACAATAGTGTGCCTATGGCTGATTGGCAGACATTTCCGGAGATTAAACTCGACTTTGCAATAGCCCCGGGTCCGTTCGAACCCACCTGGGAATCCATCGAAAAAAATTATGCAGGTGCACCTGCCTGGCTTCGTGAAGCAAAGGTGGGTTTCTGGGTGCATTTCGGCCCGCAAGCAGCGGGTCGAAGTGGTGATTGGTACGCTCGAAACCTTTATAAGCAAGGTTCGCTTGCCTACCAGAATCACCTCAAAAACTACGGTCATCCATCCGAAGTCGGTTACAAAGAAGTTCTCCGCGATTGGAACCCAGCAAAGTTGGACCCAAACAGACTGGTGGCGCTGTATAAGGCGGCAGGCGCACGATTCCTGCTTATCCAAGGGGTGCACCACGATAATTTTGACCTCTGGGACTCTAAGTACCAACCATGGAACGCCGTTAACCTTGGGCCTAAGCGCGATCTATTGGGAGAATGGGCCAAAGCCTGCCGCCAACATAGCATGCGATTCGGAGTGGCCTTCCATCATGAATATACTTGGTGGTGGTGGCAAACAGCCTTTGGCAGCGACAAGGAAGGGCCGAAAAAAGGCATCCCATATGACGGAAATCTCACTCCGGCGGACGGCAAAGGTAAATGGTGGGAAAGGCTCGATCCGCGACTCCTATACGGTATCGATTTACGGGAGTATGTCGGGGTGGATGAAAAGGCGCATTCCGACTGGTCACCGGCGCCCCCTGGTATTTTCACCAATCACCTTGAGTACGCGAAATGGTACGCAACGAGGTGGGCCCTGCGAATCCTAGACGTAATTGAGAAATACGACCCGGATTTCATCTACACTGATGGCACAGTGGAGGGACCATTTTGTGGATACGGCACAGGCACTGGGTTTAAGGCCGACGCAATGCAACGTGTAATGGCACACTTTTTCAATCGTGCAATCCAACGCCGCGGGGAAAACGATAGGTTTGTTATCGTTAAATTCCGTCGAAATACACGTGCTACTGTGAACACAGAGGAATTCGGGATACCGCATGAAATAAACACGAATCAGGCATGGATAGCCGAAGCACCTGTAGGTGATTGGTACTATGCCCCCGGATTTGTTTATGATCCCGGGATGGTTGTGAAGTATATCATTGAAGCTGTATCAAGGGACGGAAACGTGGCTATCAGCATTCCTATCCAACCGGATGGTTCATTAGAACCGGCTTGCGAACAGATGCTCAGTGAGATCGGTGAATGGATGAAGGTTAACGGCCAGGCTATTTACGGGAGCCGAGCATGGATGATTCTTGGTGAGGGTGAAATGGTAAACGGAAAATTGAAAATGTTACCTGGAGGCAAACTTGGTCATGCCCACGCCCAGTTTAAGTTTACTACACAAGACTTCAGATTTTCAGTCGGCAAAGATGGTTCCCTGTACGCTTTCTGCATGACAGTGCCCGGGCCAGGAGCAACCCTGAAGATTAAATCGCTGGCTAAAAATGATTCGGGCCCCATCCACTACGCAGTGAAAAACGTTGGATTACTTGGTTACCCTGGTCAGATTGAGTGGAAGCACGACCAGGACGGACTTTTGATTGTCTTCCCTACCAACGCAACTAGTAAAATCTCGGCGGTGTTCAAAATCGAATTCAGTGAAAAACTATGAAGCACCTCAATCGTGCGCTGACAATACTATTGTCCTTAGTGTGGATTGCACAAGTAACTGCCCAGGTTCAAAAGCAACCTGATGGAGTCAACATCCCATGGACAGACGGTACACTCAGCATTCGGCCACTGGCTGAAAATGCCGTGCGGATCAAATTTTACAAGGGTGAGGAACTCCAACGACCAGAGTGGATCCTGGTGAAAAGGACTCCTCAATTAAAGTATAAGCTTAAGGAGAACCAAACCCAATTACGGTTTATCTTGCCCCGGATTACCGTGATTTTGGATAAGCAGACAGGCGCGCTGGCTTTTGCAGACACGGCAGGTAACATTTTCCTCCAGGAACAACCAGGGTCTCGGAAGCTCACGACTAATACGGTACTTGGTGAACCATGCTATGCTATTGAACTGAGTTTCATCTCGCCGACAAATGAAATCATCCTTGGCCTCGGCCAATTTCAAGACGGGCATTTTAATCTCCGCGGTCTCACCCGCAGGTTGATCCAGGTAAACTCCCAAATTTCCATCCCATTCATCTACTCCGACAGGGGTTATGGACTGCTGTGGCACCAGTATGGATTGACCGATTTCAATCCTGCCACCAACCAAGTCCATCTCCTTAAGTACAAAGCTGAGAGTGGTTCTGAATCGCTTGCCGAGGTTACCACCGACAGCGGTACTCAAAAGGTGCCCCAAGGACAAGTATTGTACACAGGCACATTTACTATTCCACAAACTGGTCAGTACAGCCTCTTTCTCGATCTCAAAACCATGGGCAACCGTTACTTCGTTGCCATCGATGGCCAAACCGTCATTGACTTCACCAATTTCTGGCTGCCGCCCAGTTTTAGCTTCCCTATTAACCTCACTGCGGGTGAACATCTAGTCCAAATCATTTGCAAATCTGATAACCAACCAACGCTATGGTGGAGACCCATTGATAACCTCACCACGTTCCAGTCGCCGCACGCACATGCCATTGACTACGTAGTCATTTACGGCCCTGAAGCTGACGAGGTTATTAGCACATTCCGAAAGCTTTCCGGTGAAGCTCCATTATTGCCAAAATGGGCCTACGGTTTCTGGCAGTGCCGCGAACGTTACGCCTCTGCAAAACAACTGGTGGATACTGTAATGGAATTCCGTGCGCGAAAGCTCCCATTAGACGTCATTGTCCAAGATTGGCAATACTGGGGCAATAAAGGATGGGGTGTGCCTGAGTTCGACGAGAAAAACTATCCCAACCCAGCCGGTTTCATCAAACAACTACACGATTTGAACGCGCACTTTTGTATTTCGATCTGGTCAAACCCAGATAAAAACTCCCCGCTCGGACGACGGCTCCAGGCAGCCAACCTCTTCATACCACGCACTCCATGGCTAGATTACTTTAACCCCCAAACAAGAAAGGCCTACTGGGAAATCCTGCATACCAACATGTTCGCCAATGGCGTTGATGCATGGTGGATGGACGCCGTCGAGCCCGAAAACGATGCGTTGCACGGCGTGAGAACGTACATCGGGCCAGGAGATTTCTATCGGTTAACCTATCCGCTCATGGTCAGCCGCGCAGTTTATGAAGGCCAAAGGAACACGACTGATGAAAAACGTGTCTGTATCTTGACTAGGTCGGCTTTTCCAGGTCAGCAGCGGTACGCCGCGATCGTGTGGTCCGGTGACATAGGCGCAAACTGGGACACATTCAAACGCCAAATCGTAGCTGGCCAAAACTACTGCATCACAGGCCTACCATACTGGACAACTGACATTGGCGGATTTTTCCGGCCTGGCCCAAGCCAATACACGGATGAGAAATATCACGAGTTACTGATTCGGTGGTTCCAATGGGGAACATTTAATCCAATCCTACGCATCCACGGATACCAATCCGAGACTGAGCCCTGGAAGTACGGACCTAAAGTGGAAGAAGCAATCCGTCAAATGCTTCACCTCAGGTATAGGTTGATCCCATACATCTATTCGCTTGCATGGCAGGTCACTCACAACGGCTACACCTTAATGCGTCCCTTGCTAATGGATTTCCCACACGATGCCAGCGCTAAGTCCCAACCTTATTGTTTCATGTTCGGAAACGCTATTTTGGTGGCACCGGTGACCGAACCGGGTGCAACAGCGTGGGACGTTTATCTACCTGCAGGTGCAGCCTGGTACGATTTTTGGACGGGTAAACGGGTCCCTGGTGGCCAAACCGTAAAAGTAGAAGCACCCCTGAACAAAATCCCACTGTTCGTCAAAGCCGGCTCGATCATTGCACTGAGCGACCCGATGCAGTCTGTCGATGAAAAACCCCCTGAGACACTTGAAATCCGAGTCTATCCAGGGCACGATGCCTCCTTCGAACTATACGAAGACGAAGGCACAAACTATAACTACGAGTTTTGGCGCTATTCCGTCATCCGATTCATTTGGAACGAGAAAAAGGAGACTCTCACAATTAGCCAGCCACACGGGACATTCAGAGCATGCCCATCAACGCGGCGGTTCAATGTTGTCTGGGTAAAATACTCACACGGATGTGGACTCGAATCTACTCCCCCGGACTTATCAATTGAGTATAATGGGAAAAAGATCATGACAAAAAAGCCCCGATAATCCTATTACACATCCGTTACCATGGCACCGCGAGCATTTGGACGGGCAACACTGGCGGTTACCTTAAATTGCAGCAATCTGCGTTAGTATACGCCTTCGGTTCTCTACCTAAATAGTTGACAAAATTACAGCGCTGGCTACACGAAACCATTTTGCCGAGTCCCGTTTTGCTCGACAAATTTGCTGTGTCAGCGACTTCTAAGAGGTGGTTGTGGGTCAGTTGCGCTTTGTACGCTGCGGGTTTATCCGGCAATCGCGAGATGTGATATGGCAGACTTAGAAATCTGCGCTAAGAAAAGCGCTTGAACTAGCCAGGTTAGAGGTTTTGCTTCACCAAATCCTGCTCGTTGCTAATGGGGCAGCCCGGCGCCCACTGTATGTTTTCGGGTATAAACGTAGCCACGCCCGTAAGGGCGCGGAAAACAAGATTAAAACCTGTAAGCCGGGTCTGCATGACCAACGTCGGCATGCAGGTGGGCCGTGCGCCCTAGCTCGCTTTTCGTCTCTATGTCTCTGGAGTCAAGAATTCGACGAAGGGTTTTAATGTGCTGTTTAGGCGATGCTTTCGTGTCACGCCCAGCATGGTTTAGCGGTACCCGATTCATACGGCAACGGGCACATGGGAACTGCGGCCCCTAGGGGCGCGTTCCGGTACCACAGCTTTTGTATCGGCGTTCTGCGAACGCCGGCCGTTTTTTTCCACAGCATGGGTGCAGCAAGGCGGTTCCGCAAATGTGGGACGACAAAACCGGGTGGTCACAGACCGCCGCTACAGCACTGTAGATGTTCGTAGCCGCGCCCGTA
>Ga0123519_10015842_pt1 | contig 10540 bp, 5 predicted proteins | sample YelNatPaOPRAMG02_FD_87396 | JGI IMG/M metagenome (GOLD analysis project Ga0123519, IMG submission 87396) | Hot spring microbial communities from Yellowstone National Park - Yellowstone National Park OP-RAMG-02 (version 2) | ecosystem: Environmental > Aquatic > Thermal springs > Hot (42-90C) ...
AACAACCGCGAAGCCCTTGCCGGCGTAACTCAGCCCCTTGCGGGCAAAGGTGTAGAAACGACACCCCAGGTGATCCTCGAGCAGACCGAAGACCGCGTAGTGAAGCGCCAGAGGACTGGCGGCCGTCAGAAACAGTCGCGACCCCTCCGTATGGAGGCGGTACGACTGAAGGGCGACCGGATCGCCGGCAGCCGTCGCTGACATTTCATTACTGACTTCCAGCACAATCGCAGGCTTGTCGCCCGCCTCATCCAGATTGGCCGCGAAGGGCAATTCCGCGCCGGTAATCTGTTTGAGATAATCCCGCAGCGCCTCGGCTGGAGAGGTAATATGCCCCTGTCGAACATGATTGGCCGACAGGCAAGGCGCTGGGTTGGTCCAACCGTTGTGCACAATAACCGCGACGGGCCGCCCCTCGCGTGCGACAGGCACAGCGGCCAAAGCGGCTCCCGCGATCACGGCGCCCGCCACGGCCAATCGAACAGTTCCACTTGATCTGTTGTTCACTTCTCACCCTCCTTTCTTTAAGCCGGCCTGCACACGCGTTCCAATTCCAACTCCCGCGTCAGGCCATAACGACATATTGTTTCGATCAGCGTGCGGTCCTCGGCCGGCATCGTCTTGACCGAAACGCCATCTTCTGAACCGACCAACCGCCATTGGCCCAGCAACATCAATCGAACCATCGAAGGCCGAGACGGCACGGCCACGGCTTCGTGGTCGAGATAACCCATGTTGCGCCGTTTGGGCAGACGCAGATCCGGGTCCGCAAGGCTGAGCCGGATCCGGACGTCGCCGATCTCCTGGATCATGACAAGCACCGGCGTATCGGTGCGGGCCAACGTTCCGTAAGGAATCTCCCAGTCAGTCTCAAACACTGCGTAGGCCATGGTCCGGCGGCCGAAATGCTCCAGAATGTGCGCCTGATGATTCTGAAGATGCACGCGGTAGGGCGGCCGGGCCGCATAACGCTCCAAAGCCGATGGCTTCGTCTGAACCAGCACGACATAGTGATACCGCTCCGCGCCATATCCATCGTCCCGAGGAGCGCATCCGTGGTCCCACCAGCAGGTACTGAACGGACCGGAGGTCGGCCCGCGATTCCACGCGTCCCGGGACTGCTGCGGCCCTCGCATGAGGCGGATCCGGCCGGCGTCCGGAACCCAGTAACCGTTGCCATACGGGTCCATGAGAAGGGCGCTATGGCCTTTCCTTCCCGACCAGCGGAACGGAAACTCGGAAATCATCCGCCCATTCAGATAAATCGGCATCCGCCGCTCCCGCATCCAGCATTGGAAAAGAGTCGTTCCGAACCGATGCGGATCGCGGCTCTGGATGTTGGAGCCGAGGCAGATGATTTCATCGTCGAAAAAGAAATAGGTCTTGAAGGCCAGGAAGGTTGGGTCATAGAAGTGTTCGTGGATCTTGAGGGCAAAAACGCCCTGCCGCCCCCTACTGCTCACGCCGCCCGCAAATTCGGCTGCGGAGAAAAAGCGGGTGGCCCAGCTTGTCCGGGGATCATAAATTTCCCGGAGCGTGAGATGCGGCGCTGTGGCGCCGGGCCAGCGGCACCAGTCCCACCCTCGTTCGAGATTCCAGCCGCTGTCAACGGGGTTGACCGGTTTGCCTGATGTCAGCAACTGCAGGGTTCCATACGAAATGTAGCGGCCATAGACATTTTCTTCCCACTTTGGCGCCCAGGACCGCGGATGCATTTCGAAGTCCCACACGTACTGGCTCCACCCCTTGACAGCAGCCAGCCAATTCTTCCGCCTCTGGACAGCCAGAGCACCCCACGGTTTGACCCAGAACCCGCTTGGAGGCGGTCCGGCCGGCAAACGCCTTTCTGCGAACTCCTGGAGGATCTGCAGGCGGCCCGGCGTATGGAGACACAGGAACTGCCCCCCCCGACTGTCAAGCGTCATCCGCAGAAGCGGGCGGACACGAGGCTCGCCAGGTTTCCAGAGGCGCATGAAAATACCGCTGAGGTCCGGGTCGGGCGGATCGCTGGCCAACGCCAGAAACGCATAAGCTGAAAAAAGCCGCAGCCCAGGGTGTGGCATTCGCCCCATGACCGCATACGGAATATCGTAGGCATTGGTCAGCACGTCCTGGGTTAAAAGAGCTTGTTTCAGCACGCCGCGGGCTTCTGCAGAAAGCGCAAACCGAGTTCCATGGACCAGCCATGCCATGAGGGAACAAAATTCGTATGCACATGGAGCGTACGCGCCGGCATACACGCCATGATGATGGAAGCCCAGACCGTCGGGTTTGAAGACCCCGGCGAAACGGGGGGAAATCTGAAGCGCATCGTGAAGCCATGCCCGCCACCCCTCCATATACTGCGCCTTTTGTGGCGTGTCCTCCAGCATGAGAACCATCACAAGGGAGGTGAAGACGATGCTGCGGAGGGCATCGGCGTTGGTCTCGACAAAATCACCGTCGAAGCGGAGAAACGACTTGCCGAACGTCTGATACCAGAAGGCCGTCCGAATCGCGCGGTCCAGCCGCCCAGTGGCGGCCAGTTCCCCGCGCAACAGCGCAATGGCGTGGCAGTACGGGGCGAACACCAGACAGTTGAGCCACAGCGATCCCAGCCCGCTTCCCTCCGCCCATCCCTGATCGTGGACATAATCGAACAGAAGAAGGGCCGCCTCGCGCGCCTCCTGGCGCTTGTGGAGCGCCCAGTCGAACGCCAGGGGAAGCAGCGCATCGTAGAAAACGTGATAAAAACTCGTTTTCCCTGAGGCATGTCCGAACAGGCCGGGACCTGAAGGAGAGCCATCAGGCAATCGTCGGACGCCGAGCCGGCGGAACATCGCCCAGCCCCGGTGAATGTAAGCTTCTCTGTCATCATACGCGCGGCGAAGAAGGGATTTCCGGCGGTCCAGGTCCGGACCGAGAAGCCACCGGAAGTAGCGTTCCCGAATACGCGCGAAATCCTGCTTGTCTTCCTCCGTGATCGTGTCGGGAAGCGGCCGGCAAGGTTTTTGACGGGCATAGAAGAGGTGCCAAGGGTCAGCGCCCGGCCCATGCTCAGGGATCTGGAAATCGTCGGTCCGCTGGCTTGAGATAGCGGAAGCAATTTCGATTGCGTCGAGATAAACACACCCCGAGACCGTCTCCTCCGGCGGCCAGATTTCGAGCCGATCCACAGAACCGGCCGGAGGCTGGTCTTTTGCCCTGGCATCGGAATCGAACACGATACGGAACATGCGCCAGCCAGTGAAGCCAAGGTTGACTTGGAACGCGTACGCTGGCGCATTGCCACGCTTGTCCGAGGCCCTTTGCCCCAGGCAGAAGCGGAGGCTGCCCGGCATCGGGGTCTCGCAATAGATCCATCCCTCCATTCCGGCCGAAGACCCTTCGGCAACGGAAATGCGGAATTCCTGGCAAATCAGAGGCGCACGCCGGCTCCACGACCACTTCAAAGAATGGGTTCCATCCTTGGCATGCCGCGACGAGAGTTCAAGATTCCCGGTTCCGGATGGAGTGCGCCAACCGCGCAGATCTCTCTTTTCTTCAAAAGAAAAACGCAATGTAAAGCTCCTATGATGAATGTCTACTTCATCTTTCTTGTTTTGCCTCAGCCGTTGGCTAGAACGAACCGAGGGAAGTCCTCAAATATCCAGTTGTTCTTCAACGTCTCCTTGCATAACTCTTTTGTGCCCGTGCGACTTTCATGTCTGCATATACCCCGAAGCGTCATGCGTGCGCCCTTATTGGATGCAAATGATCGTCCCAGGAGCCGGAATCTGGCCCCAAATCACAACACCGCTTTGGCCATCGTATTCAGGCTTATCCGCGTTGGAGAGGCGGCCACGACCGCCTGTCACATCAATCGTCACGGACCCCGTAGAGCGGTCCGAAACGCGCCAGATCGAGATGATCCCCCCGCCGCCGCCCCCGCCCGTATTGAGCGCGGCCCGGCCGCCGCGCGCGGAAAGAACAGCCCCTGACTCCCCGACAAACGTCCGGCACCGGAGATAGATGGCGCCACCCGCTCCGCCGCCTCCTATCCGATCAGCGTTGACATGATTCCGGCCCGCAGCGCCATCTGCTTCAATGCGTGAATTGGAACACAGGGTGATGACTCCATCGGCCAGCACCCGGACCAGACCGCCTCCAGCTCCTCCGCCTCCCCAGTTTGCGTTGCCGCACCCGCCACCGCTACCAGGAAGGCAGGGATTGTTCGTGACATCGTAAATTTCACCCCCCTGTCCACTATAGGGATAGCCAGCCCCGCCATGGCCCGCGCCACCCCCAGCATATCCTGCTCCAAGGCTCCAACCCCAGCCCCACAAATTATGGCCGGAGCCGGCCGCCCCCACATTCCCCCACGCACAGGCATAGCCGCCAGCCATATTGGTCCATTCGCCTCCGAGGGGGTTGTTCCATGCTCCAGCCGTGAAAAGGGCATTGCTGGCCACAATCAGATGCCGGCAATGAAACTCTGGCGATGCCCCGTTTGTCGGATGGCTGCGCACCTCCACGCGCGTTCCCGGACCAAGTTCAAATACTCTGTCCACGGTCACAACCGTCCCAAAGTTCGTCTGCGGATTCGAGGTGGGACCGCTCGCCACCACCATTTTGGCCCCATTGGTCAAAAGCAAATCTCCACCCACTCGAAACCGCAGCCCCGCAACCGGGCTGGCTCGATACAGAACGCCAAGCCAGATCACGTCCGGACACCCAAGTTCCAGACACGCCCGGCTCCCGTTGACCACAACATTATTCGAAACGGTCACCTGCACATCACGCCCAAACCCAAAAACATTAGTCACCGTCAGAGAGTCCGTCGCAATGCTGCATGGCCCCTCAAGCCGCCCCGCCACATTGGTCAAGCCAGGCAGCAAAAAGCACGCATCAGAAAGATATATTGACCCGATTCCCCCGCACGAGGCCGGATAAACCGGCAGCGTTCCTTCCCGCGCGGAGAACGAGATGCACGGCGGCGGATAAGAGGCCTGAGATGGCGGATCGTTAATCACTGCAATGCGTCCTCCTCCGCCTGTCCCGGCCTCGCCTCCGATATACTCGGACGCGCCTCCTGAGGCACTGATGCGGCCGGTTCCGATCAGGGAACGGCACGTGATGAAGATGCTTCCTCCCGATCCTGTCGCGGCCCGCGTCCACATGCCGATGGACGGCCCGCCATCGGCAAGAATGGCGCCGTTGACCACAACCTGATCCGCAGCCTCAATCCTCACTGCCCCTCCGCCGGCCGTGCCGGTGGTCCCTGCCCCGGTGCTTCCGCCACCTCCGCTGCCAGGAAGCACAGGCGCCACTGGATCTCCATACGTGCCGCTGGTCAGATAAAGCCCTGCCCCGTTCATGAATCCGCCGTATCCCCCATGACCCGCCCCACCAGGGGTCCAACACCCCTCCCAACCCGCTCCAGGCCCGCAACCGCTTTGACCCGGCTGGCCGCCCGCATAACCGCGGCCGGTCACATCAATCAGCCCGCCGGCATCCACAGTCAGATTCGAGCACACCACATGAACACGATTCGACATGGCCGGCGCATTTGTGAATGGTCCGGCGCAGCTCAGCACCGCACCGTTCTGAACAATCACCTGTGCAGCCCGAACAGTGGTGTCCCAGTTCGAACAGACCAGCGTCCCAGCCGCAAGCGTCAAGCTTGTCAACAACGGCGTGCTGCTGGTAAGCGTCACAGTGCCGGAAGCCACCACAGCATCGTCTCCGTCAGCAGGTACCCCTCCGCTCCAGTTTCCAACATCAAGAAACCAGTCCCCAGTCCCGTTCCATGTCTTGGTCGCTGCCAAACCACGCACCCCACCCAGAACTACGACAACCAAAACGAACAGAAACTTCATCCCCAACCCTGCGATCGGCCACAGTCCGCCAGATGCCGCGGTCTGGCCCAATGCCCCCGCTTCGGAAAATGGCATCTCTCTCCCAGCCGCTGCTTCCATCCTTTTGCGCATGCCATCAAAACCGCCTGGCCCCCGCACACCTTGTTCGGCCAGACAGGTCAGACAGTTTGGCCATCTTTCAAACGCAAGGTCTGAGCTCGGTTATACTGCGCTCATGGCAACCTCCTTGTTCATCGAATCATCACCACTGTTCCCCGATTCGCTCGTCGAACATAGCAACCGAGATACGTCGCGTTATCCGAAGCGTCATAAAAGATAGATATGGCTTCTCTGAAGAGCGGGGAGAGGGCAGAGGTGTCCCACGCCAACTTATCGTCGCTCGTCCCAACGATCCCGTCGGCGCCACGCCAAAGGTTGGTCAGATAGGCCGTGTTGTTGGTGCCCGCCCATTTGAGCGCATAAAACACGCTCTCTCGATTGGCTGAACCGGCCACGGTCCAGCCGGGAGGGTCAGCCGTGAAGGTGAATTTCAGTCCGCCCGTTCCCGCATGCACATTCGTCGAATCAATCAATAACCCTCCACCTGCCGGATGCGTGCTGGGATTATCCAGGAACAGACCATTGGTCGTTCCCACGTAGAAATCGACACGACCGGACATCGAGATCCGGAACTGACTCGCGCCTGTGTAAACATAATAGCCGTAGTTGCTCGTCACGTTGACGGTTGTGCCAAACAAAGCCAGGTATCCCGACCCCCCCTTGTTGGCTCCGGAGTCGTCATCGCCCACGTATAGTTGCAGCGTCGTTACAACCCCTTTGGGGAGTTTAAGAATGCCGCTATAATCAAGGGCGTTTCCCACGTGTATTCCCTCGGCCGCTACTCCCTGCTCCCCGATGATTCCGGTCGCAAGGTCGAGCGTGCCGGTGGGATAACCCCCTTTATCTCCTCCCGCGTTCCCCCCGATGTAGAAGCGGCGAAACCGCCCGCTGAAAGTGCAAGCGGAAGCCTGAAGCGCGCCGTTGGCGCCCAGGCTTCCTATGTACAGATCGGTCTGTTTGGTTATGTCATTGGTCATCGGATAGTCCACGTGTATTGTCCAATGGCTGCCGAGCCGGACCACGCCGGAAGCATTAGGCCGGAATCCAATCCTAAATGCCGCATTCGCGGCTGAGGCGCGCAGATCAAGCAGACCATTGGATACGCCCGAAAAATCCACAAGCCCGAGGCAAGTGACATTCGTCCCATTCCATCCGGCTTTTTGCGCTACAACAAACGAACCGAGATACAGGGCAACCGCACCACCCATCCCAGCCTGGACAGTGCCCGAACAGACGGCTCCGTCGTTCGTAGCGCTTGACCCGCCTACTACGAATGAAGGGCGTGTTCCTTCCGGTTCGCCTATCTGGATGGTCCAGTTATCTCCGAAAAGGAGGCTTCCGACACCGGTCATCGAATACGTCTGCCCCGCCCCGCCCACGGTAAATTCACCGGCCGTGTTCCGCAGCCGGAAGCAGCCGCCGGTGGCGGCGCTCATATCCACCCGCCCCCAGGCGTTGCTTCCGTTTCGGGCATGGCCAATTCGGAGGGGTGCATTGTTGTTGTCGAGTGTCCAGTTCACCTGAACATTCGAAGCGGCGATCAGAGTTCCACCAAGCGAGACGGCGGTATAGGGGGAAGATGACTGATTCGCATAGCCAATAAAGGCGCCACCCGTGTTGGTGACGACAAGGCAGCCGCTGCGAAACTCCACGGCGGATGGTCCCATGATCGCATTATTGATCATCGCTGCGCCGATGCTCAGCGACGGATTGCCGCTGCTGGATTGGATGACCAGCGTATTGCCGCTCAAGTCCACCACATTCGTGCCGGATGTATTGGTCACGGCGATACCCGTGACCGTGAATGAGGCAGCCTTGTCCATAAGGCTGGTTCCCACTTTGCGGTCATCAAGAACAGGTGAGTCGTTGGCATTGATTCCTGTGTCCGGGTTCCAGTTGATCGCTGTGGACCACTTCCCGTCCGCGCTGTCGTCATCCCACCAAACCGTGGCTGCCACCCCCCGCCCTCCTGTCAGCCAAAGTCCAAGGATTCCTGAAACCAGCAATCCGAGCGTGCCGGTTTCCCGCTTTTCAATCACTCTGTCTGGATGTCCGAGCCACGTTTTCCATCGGCTCATGGTCATGCCTCCTCTTTTGACGAAACGCCCAAGTCCGGCTCTTCGAGTCTTGTGCTTTCGGGGCTGTTTTTCACGCGCACGGCGAAGGGGACGGAAGGGTCGCGGCGGCCGGCGTCAATTCGGTACCGACCCGGAGTCGCCATCGCCTGCCAGGACAGAGGCTTTCCCTGCCCGTCCGTCACAGCGGCCGGCGGACGCGAAAGCGCGATCTCCACGGTAATGGTCCGCTCCGCCTCCAGCGGCCGGCCTTCCACGACCTCTCCCTGGAGGACCATCTCCTCGCCAGCGGCCGCCAGCCGGAATCGCGTCCGACAGAACTCGCCCTGACGGTACCGCACGGACCAGCCATCGTCCTCGTAGAGAAAGGCCTCGCCGCATACGCCGGGATAGACGTCCAGCACCAGATGCCGAACGTGGCCTCCATGGATCGGGCAATCCGGATCCTGGCCCGGAATAATCGTTCCGGGACGCACATAGACGGGAACCTCGTCGAGCGCGACCGGCCGAATCAGGGACAGCCCGCCCTTCTGACGCTCCGCGGTCTCAAAAAGCCACCATCCCTCGCAAGGACCGACCGTACCAGGCGCAGCGGGCAGATAGATCTCACGCTCGCCGGCCTCGCGCAGCATGGGAGCAACGAGCAGTGCGGGTCCAAAATAGTACTCGTCAAAGCGATACGCGCGCGGGTCGTCCGGGTGATCGAGGAAAAGGCCGCGAACAATCGGCACTCCCGTATCCACATGCTCCCGCGCCGCTGTATAGAGATAGGGCAGCAGGCGGTGCCGGACACGCAGCCATCGGCGGCATGCGCCGCCCAGTTCCTCGTCGTAATCGTCCGGCCGGCGGCTGCCGCACCCGGGCGCTGAATGGAACCTGAGAATGGGGCTGAACACCCCAAACTGAAGCCATCGCAGATACCGGATCGGATCAATGATCTCCACCCCTTTCCTGTTTTTACGCACCTGCGACTTCGGCAGCATGAATCCGCCGATGTCATGGCTCACAAGGGAGACCCCGACGCCGCCCATCCGGATAGTGTACTCGCACTCAAGTTGAAGAACCTCGTCATCGGAATTGGCATCCCCCGTGAAGATGGCGCCATACCGGTGCGATCCCAACCCTCCATAACGGGCCAGCAGCATCCCCCGCCTTCCGTTCCGCTCAGACTCCTCGAAAAAGGTCTGGTTGGCCACCAGTTGGCCGGAGCTGGCGATCATCTGGCCCCGCGATCCGTCGTTCCACCAGTAGTCCAGCCCCAGCTTCAGAATCGGCGCATGGCATACAGCGCAAAAGGCCCGGTTCTGCCGTTTGTCGCAGATGTCCACCTTCGCCATCCTGACCCGTTTTCCATTGTATTCACGTTCGCGAATCTCAACGTCCGGCCCGGCCTCCCGGACATAAGCCGTGAAGTGCTCATCATCCTCCCGAACATCGAGAGGATGATCATTGAACACGACATCAAGCCCCATCTCGCGGCAGCTGGCAAAAAAACGCGCCGGGTCTGGAATGAGATCAGGATTGAACTCCCAGTGTCCCCAGCCCTCCTTGTGCCACTCCATGTCCATGATGATGGTGGACAAGGGGTAGCCGTTCGCCGCGAACGACCGGACGAGATCGGCGATTTCCGCTTCCGTGAAGGCCGGCCATCGGGAGAACTGGATTCCGAGACTCTTCAGGGGCGGCAGCGAACCGGGTCCGCTCAACAGACGAAAATCTGCGAGCGCCTGCCGATAATTGCGGCCATAGGCGAAGAAATACCAGTCCTGACAGCCCGGCCTTTGGCGTTCAACCGGGAAACCCTCGTGATCGAAGACCGCGCTCTCGGTGGCGTTCGGGAAACAGTACCCGGAGGCGGAAAGGAGACCGGGAGCGAATCTCCGCGCCTCCTTGTACCAGTTGAAGGTCCGATGCAGAAAGCGGCCGTCGTTCCGTTCCCGACGGGCTTCCCCAAGCCAGTCGCCCCGGTTGAAGTCGGCGGGCGGGTTGGGATGAAGGGATTCATAGAGCGGATCCACCTCGCACTGGATCCAGGCCGGCCAGTTCGTGGCCAGCGGGTCGGGCGACTCCATGCCGGAGGGGTGGACCCCGTCCAGCCGCGCAGCTTCCCCGCCATACCGGTCGAGCGAGCGGAGGGCGCCTCCCAGATTCTGATGGTCGCGGTCACCCGGGCGCCAGCACTGCATCAACCGGCCATCAGACCAGCGGATCTCCAGATTGAGCCGATGGAAGGGATCCAGATGCTCGGCGGCGCGGATCTGCATGAAACCGGTATCGAGAACATCCCACCGCCCTTCGCGCTCATGCGCGCGAAATCGCGCAGGACGACGCGGCGCAGCAGCGACGACACTTTGACGGTCTTCGAAACGCGCGTCCGGCGCATACTCAAGCCGAACCAGGGTCGGGGAAAGGCACAGGAAACGCCGGTTGCCAAGAATGACAGCGTCAGCGTTCATGGGGTACGCTTCTCCTTGTCAGTTATTGTACACAGAACCGTGAGGGTCATACGGCCGCGGGTTCGGATGAACG
>Ga0123519_10015844_pt1 | contig 10539 bp, 8 predicted proteins | sample YelNatPaOPRAMG02_FD_87396 | JGI IMG/M metagenome (GOLD analysis project Ga0123519, IMG submission 87396) | Hot spring microbial communities from Yellowstone National Park - Yellowstone National Park OP-RAMG-02 (version 2) | ecosystem: Environmental > Aquatic > Thermal springs > Hot (42-90C) ...
GCGGACAGGCGCTAGGTAGAAACGCCACCTCGATGGCGACGCAGATCGTCATCGTCGTCGTCGTCGTTTGACCGCCACATACGCAGGCGATCATCCATCGCTCCAGTGCTTTAAGATACGGACAGTTGCTGGGTTATACGAAATAGGATCGACTGTGACGATCATCCATCGCTCCAGTGCTTGAAGAAACGGACAGTTGCTGGGTTATAAGAAATAGGATCGACTGTGACGATCATCCATCGCTCCAGTGCTTTAAGATACGGACAGTTGCCGGGATGTAAGAAATAGGATCGACTGTGACGATCATCCATCGCTCCAGTGCTTTAAGAAACGGACAGTTGCTGGGAGGCGCTTTGTACTCGTGGTTTTGATAGGAAGCGCCTTTGCCCTGTGATTTTCAGCCAACGTTTTAAGTGCTTCTGTTTCGGAGTGTGCATCGCGATGTGCTGATGCTGGTCTGTAAGGGGCTTGTTGATTTTTTATTCATTGTTTGACATGCGATCCCGAATTGGGGTATGCACATGGCGAATATCGAAGCGACAGCCGAAGAGGTATGCTCCGTATTTTGATTCTTGGAGAGGGTCCGCGCATCCCGCGAGATCAGGGTAGATGCCCTCATTCCACAAGAAACGAAAAGGATATGACGCATTGCTATGAAGCTGTGCGTCTGGCGACATCTGATTCACTTCAGGGATCCTGAGCGGAAATCCAGGAGCCACCATGATCATTGGAGACGCTAGCAGCGTGACGCACGTCCGGGTCGGAAGCTTGCCGATGAAGTGCCAAGCAGACAAGCTTTTTTCCGAAAAAGCCGCTTCTAGGATCGATGGGCGGCTTGGTACCAAAACTGGACCGGGTATCCACGGAGCAGCACCAGCTCATACTTTGGGGAAAACGGCAGCTGCGATGCTTCTTGGTAATGCCTGGCGCAAGGGTCCTTTCATGGGCATTCCAAAGCGGAGACAGAGTCCCCTGGAATGGTAGCGATGCTCGGGTGCGAGCATCTCCGAGGCGCCGCGGAGCTTTTCTGACATCCCAGCGCACGGGTCCATTCGAGCCGTGGTGCCACTTGTCATGGTACGGAATCGATTGGTTTACGGACAAGCTCTCAATGGATGACGGGCATCCTCGGGCCTTCATTACCTGTGCCCATCGAGAAACAACGCGGCATAACAGAAATCTACTCACGACCATGTCCAGAAGCGCGGCACACGAGCAAACAATATCGGCGACTCGGCAGTATATGGATTCTTGCCGCCAGAATCCACCTTGAGTCTCTGTGATGCTTACAGCGACCATGGCTCGATGTTTGGCGCCTAACCAACTACCGGGCACAACGAGCCCACTGATGCTCCAGAGCCGTCCGTGCTGACCACATGCTCTGGAATCGGGGCACATGAGGATGCGGGAGATAACCCGTATTGTCCGAAAAGCATGAGACTGAGCGCCTTCTCGCCGTATGGGAAAAGATGCATCGCGCGTGCGCTAATGTTAAAGCGTCGTACGGAGCGCCCGTTTCCATACGGTTCTCTTTGCACAATACGATGCCGACCAAGACCACATTCTACCACGTGGGCAGAGCGCTTATTCTGAGTGCTCACAAGTCAGGAACTGAAGCATTGCGTAATCGACTCACTGTCAAGGTGCATTCATCACTCGCGACATCGGAGTGTTTTGCGGTGAGGCACAGAAGCGACGGCTTGGGCTGGACCCCGATCAAGCTGCCACGCTGATGCCGGAACCTTCTCCAAATAGTCCAGAGTTGGTCCCAGGAGCAGCAAGTATACGAGCAGGCCACACAAAGGGAGAGCCAAAGCGACACGAAGGTATCCGAAGCGGTGCGCTGCAACGAAAACCAACGGGGTCGCCCACGTTCCCCCCAAATTCGATGCAGTATTCAAAAGCGTGAGGTACGTGCCTCCAAAGCGCTTATCGCTAATCCGAGCACAGTACGAAGACGTGGACACAAACATTAGACCATCGCTGGCTAACTGGTAAAGAACACTGACGATGAAAATCGCGACAAACATCCAACGGGATCGTGCGCTTTCACCACGCGGGAAGAAATAGTGGATGAGCAGCGGAGTGAACATCGCGAGCATCAGCCGCAGAAAAAAGCCCCATCGCCAGAGACTGTCCTTGAGGTTACGGCTGTTCCGGGCATACCGACCAACAGCGATTGCTCCGATGACGTCGAACGGCCACTGGAGCACCGCCATGAATGCCAGCTGTTGACGCGGGAACCCGCGACGCACCAGCTGCAGTGACGATATGTGATCATGAGCAGCAAAGGGAAACTTACTGAACAAGAGGAATACAACCAAGCGCTGAATGGAGCGCTTGCGCAGTATGCTCCAAAGCGCGGCATACGCATCTCGCAGAGCGGACCACAGGCCTCCGGTGTCGGGTTGCGGAACAAGCGTCAAATCCTCCGCCATTTCTTCTTTGACAAAAACTGCCAACATTAGCGTGAACGCAATGAATGATGCACCCATGATTCGCAGAAAGGTATACAAGCGAATCACGGCGGATGTTTGCTGCAGCCATCGGACGCAAAATTCATCGCTGTTCAGCGCGAGGAAAACTGTATAGCTCGAAAAGTACCCTAGACTAAGCCCTAGCGATTGACAAATCGATGCGTACCCGGATCCTGCTTCACCTAAGAGCGTTAATGCCCAACCGTCTACCGCAATATCCTGTGTTGCCGCAAGGAAAACGAGCCCCCAGCAGAAAAGCGTCAACTGCACCACTCGGGCATGTTGAACCCAGCGTTCCACTGCTGCGGCCATGGAGGCCATGATGACCCCTATAAGGAGTTGCGCAGGTACAATCCAGGATTTGCGACGACCGAGACGCGACGCGTATACCGAGTCGACGATCGGTGACCAGAGAAGCTTCAGTGAGTACGGATACGACGCAGAGGAAAATACACCGAGCTTGGCGTAGGAAGAGCGCGTCTGGAGCAGAAACGGCAGCGAGCCAAAGGTGAGGCCCATGGGTACGCCCTGAAACAGATAGAGTACAACGAGCAGCAGGCCTCGAGCATACAAGCTCCGCTTGTGCACGGGCGCCGCCACACTCCCTTTTGCAGTGCCTTTGCGGCTGCTGCGGTACTGGTGCTCGCGTGCCACCGCCGGAGCACCGTCACGGTCCCAATGGTTCGTCTTACCTCGACTTTTGATTTTCATGATCCAAAAAAGTTCGTTGTGCTTGTAACTGCACCCAAAACGTCGACGATGAAGCGCAGCGTTTGCAGCTGCTTCTCGCCGAAACTCGTCTCAGTTGACTACTTCCAGTGTGCAGATGCCTTTCATGGCGAGAACTTTGAAATCGACACGGACCCTGGGTCCGTTAGCTTTCTACACTTGCTTGCGCTTCGCAACGCGCCAGGAGTCGTGACTCTCAGGACACTTCTGCGCAGCTGAACAGGAAAGTTGCAGCTGCTCTGTTCCGCCGGCTGCCGGGCAGCAGTTCCATGCCGCAGCGGTGGCAGCGCATCTGGGCGTTGCTCTTGACCTAGTAGGACGTGGAAGCGTCTGTACTGGAGCTGAGACCTCTTCTCGGGTTACCAGGAACAGCATCAGCACGTGATCACCCCGAAGAACTAGTGAGGCTTATCAGTCCTGGACCATAGACTGGAAATACATCGCTGCTGCGTTTGCTGACGACTCAACTAGCGGGCAGCTTGGTGTCGGTACACGTGAGCCGGGAACCAGGATCCAGCCTAAGTGCTTCCATGAGCTCAACCAGATCCTTCTGTGTGCAAACTTGAACGCTCTCTGTCGTTTTCGTGGATATGTCGGAGCGACCGTTAGTCCGTCCGGACGAGGACGGTGTCGTCGACATCTCGTACAGCGGACTGGGCGAAATCGCAGAGGCCTATCGACTTCCCTGCGGAACTGACGCCGCTTTTAGCAATCCGTTCCTAGAGTTCCAGGCGACGAACTGCAGAATAAGTCGAATCCAAAACCTCGATCGTTGTACTTCGTTGCGTCGTTTGGTGCTTCGCCAGAACCTGATCACAGAGCTACGTGGACTGGAGACGCTGTCGGAGCTCGAAGAAATTGACCTCTATCTCAATCATATCAGGGAAATCAGCGGACTTGAGCATAAGCCCAAATTGAAACGCCTGGATTTGTCTTTTAACCGCATCCACAGTATGGCAGGGCTGGAGCGTTTCCACTTGCCGGCCCTGGAGGAACTGTACCTCGTCCAAAATAGAATCAAGGAAATCGCTGGCCTCCAAGCGCATAATCTACCGCAACTGCGATTGTTGGAACTGGGATCCAACCGCATAAGAACGCTTGGAGACAATCTATTCGAGGTAGGAGGCTCGCTAGAGGAGCTATGGCTCGGACGGAACAAGATCGTTCAGCTCCCGTCGCTGCACTGCTTCCGCCGACTCAAACGCCTTTCACTGCAGAGCAATCGTTTGTTGGCACTAGGGAGCGCCCTCGAATATTGCCGAGACTCGCTCGAAGAGCTCTATCTCAGTCATAACGGTATCTCGGCTCTAAATGGGACGGAGATGCTCCGAAAACTGAAGCTGTTGGATCTGGGTTGTAACCGCATTGCGCGCCTCGATGACTTGTTGGATGACTTACAAAATCTCGAAGAGCTCTGGCTGAACGATAACAAAATAGACAGCATTGAACAGTTGCGCCATCTCTCGGCACATGCGAAACTGCGGACCCTGTACCTGGAGGGAAACCCGCTCGCTGAACGGCTCCAGACTCAGCACGGAAACAAGTGGTATCGAGCGCTGGTGCTGCGTGTTCTGCCTATGTTAACACAGCTGGATGCGGAACCCATCGACGAGGAGACGCGCGCGCTCGCCGATTCCGAGCATTGTGAGTGCCTCTGGAATCGGGAGGGTTGAGCGTGCACCGAGCGCCAGATGCAACGCATCAGCGCCTGCCGAGCGTCACTTGTCCGATCTACTGCTGAAAACGAAACGCTGCAGCTCAGTGGGGAATCGAGTCCAGGGTGGGCATTCGTGGTGAGCCGTGGACAAGGCGTCTGCGCACGTCGCTAGCCCGATATGTGATTTTCCTCATCGTGATGGATCCGTTGAACCGTTGACTGCAGGAGACCAACGTTTGAGGTGTGTCGCGATGCAGCGCTGCAATCTACGATAACTGGCATGCGGAGCCCATGCGCTTCGTGAAATGCTGCTACAATTTTTGCATCTAGTTTTGGTGGCGATTATTCGTAACCGCCATTTAGATCTCTGCTGGCGGCAAGCTGTGATTGTGGCGGGAGGTTATCCGCTGCGTGCTGTACCAGCACCTCGAAGAAAGCAGTGCGCTTTCGATCCGCTCTTGTGATTCGACGGCGCGGGTGCCGCCTCTGGCTCGAGCTTGGTTATCGTAGATTTGGCGTGGTTTATGATGCGTGGACGGGATTCACGGTCTGCTCACGGGGTTTGCTCGTCTCTGCCTTGGCCCGATGGCAAAACAGCAAAGCTACCGTACATCTGGGATGTCTTTCATCAGGAATCATGCGCCGCGGAGTCCGCGCCGAATCATTACCCACAGCGCACTTCATATCAAAGATGTTTGGTGCTCAGCACTGCACACGACGTGGAGGCTTTTTTTAACACCTGGTCAGAGGCAGTTTCTGTGCAGCCTAATCGGAATTCTGAGCAGCGAACCTGCCGGAAAGGATCCAGACATTGCAAGTATCGCGAAAGTCAACGATCGCGCCGGATATCCGTTAAACATCGTTTTTGAATTCCGAGCTGTTGCTGTGGCGAGATAGATACCACTACCATGGTGCGTGGCATTTGCAGACCGCTTTCCGATGTGTTTAAACGACTTGCGCTGAAGCGTGCCGCGGATAACGAGTGGTATCTGCAGGCGGCTCGGCAGAGCAGACTCATGCAGTCAGGAAAGCACGCATCACACCCCGTATATTGCGAGAAATACCGGATCGTGGATACGACTATGAAAGTTTTGGGTATACTGAGATCTATCATTAGGCGATCCTGCCAGTCGAGAGAGATCGTCAACCCAAAAATCTGCGACAGAAATCTCTGGCATCGTTTGTGCTTTGTTTTCTGTGGACGCTGTACCGTGGCGCTGCGTCCCAGATACGCGACGCTCTAGACGCCCGTCTTCCTGCGCACAGATGGACACTGTGGCGCGGAAACCAGGAGGCCTTTCTCGCGTGGAGTACACTAAATGAGCAGCTTTCCCATTTTTTCTATGCCGAAGCGCCGGGATCTCGATAGACCTGCTCTGGCCGGCGATGTGATCGAAAGCCTTCCGTATGGAACTCTGTTCCAAAGCATTCCGTTGTGGTATCCAGAGGATCCGTGCAATTTCAACCCACCGGCGCTTGAAACCAGCGTCATCTCTGGGATGGGAAAAGCTTGCCACTGATCTCAGGAAGTTTACGCTATATAGCACTGAGTAGCACAGGCACGGTACATGACAGTCACCGATGTTGTGCGGTGCTTGGACTCGAGCGCTGGTTTGTGCCTTGACCAGCCCGCAAAATGCAATTCAGTTCGCCAAAGCGATCCGATACCGCTTACACGAGTTTCGCTTACCGAGTCAGCAAGCGCGTGCGTGGGTGCGTCCGTCGTTTCCTTCGCTACGGAGCGAAGATACTGTCCACAAACCCGTTCTTCGAATCAAAGAAATTCGCAGCAATCCTACTAAAGCCGGCTTTCTGTGCCAGCGCAGATATGTCCTCTAAAGTATACTTCCAGCTGTACTCCGTATGGATGGCTTCCCAGGGGCGCAGCTCTATCGCGATTTCGTTCCCAGTCGGCAACGCCGTCGTGTCCATCGCCAGATTTGGAAAAACAATACGCATATGCTCGGTGGCGACAAGGAAGCTCTCCATCGCCCCGAGTCGAACATTGTACTGGGCAAAATGTTCAAACTTCGCCGGATTGAAATTGGATCCAAGTTCTCTGTTCACACGACGGAGCAAGTTGCGGTTAAATTCTGCAGTAATACCCTCACGGTCACTATACGCTCGGTGCATGATTGCGTAAGGTTTTCGCAGATCGAACCCGACAAGAAAGTGATCCCTGGCAGGCTGCAGCAAGCTCCGAACCTGCTTACAGAATGCTATAGCGTTCGTGGGATCAAAGTTGCCAATCGAAGATCCAATGAACATGACTAAGTGCCGAGCATGCTCATGAGCTGACTCGGGAGCTGCACCATACCCCGCGTTGCCCGCGTTTGCCAGTAGTCGATCCTCAACAGGGTTCTGCAGACGCCGTCCTGGTGCGCGCAGCGCATATCCAAGTCCTTCGAAGAAATCACCCACAATACCATGGAAGGTGAACTGCGCTTCAACACTCGAATGCTCCAAACGCTGATGACCATTCTCGGGGTCGCTCAGCGTTGCGAGGATGCGCTCCGCACAGTCCGTCATGGCGCGCTCACTGATGTCAATGGGACGGTACGTGATGTGCAGGCCACGTTGCAGAGCACGCTGCACCAGCACTGCTGTTTTGTGTCCGTCGCCAGCGCCCAGTTCGATGATATGTAAGGCTCTCTCATTGGGAGAGTGCGATCGAATAGGTGCATCTTCGTCCAGTCCAACTGCGATGTTCAATATCCGATCGCAGTATTTACGGAAAATCTCCCGTTCACATCGCGTGAGATAGTAGTCTTCAGTGCAGGTGATGCGTTCATACAGCGCTGTTCCAGCGTCGTCATAGAAAAATCGCGAAGGTATGGACCGCTCGTTGACTTTCGCGTTCACAAAATGGGTTCGAATTGCATCGGAAAGCTCGTCACGCGCTTGGTGCGAGTTCTCCTCCCGCAGCACGGTGTAACAGAAACCAAACGGCTTCAATGCGAGCTGCTCGTGACGTGCGCTCGTCCGAGCCAGATTCGCTTTACACTCTTTAGTCATCTCGAGAAAAAAGAATGCGAAGAAAGTCGGAACATCAACCTATCCTATAAGACTCCCTAGCGAGCTCCGGTCATCGCTGTACAGCAGTGACCCGTATCTTTCTCACAAGAGAGATCGAGATGCCGCTCAGGGCCAGCGTGCGAGCATCATCGGCTGCAGTACGACTGGTGGAGGCTACGGCGGTGGTCGATCTCGGCGTGCGCTGTTGTGCGGCTGTGTATCCAGAAGACGCAAATCCACGTTGCCGGCTTCTGGCTAGCAGCACCGCCTCTAAGCCGTATAGGGACACTGGAATCGCACTGGGAATCACACTGTCCCTGCTGTGGAAACGAGACCCCCCGGACGCTGCCATATTTAGGCTTACAGTGCCCGCGCTGGAAGCAGGAGCACAGCGAGCTCCTTGAAGGACAGCAGCAGCTGGGCAGCAGCGTGATAGTCAAAGGCCGGACACTCACTTTGAGTGTAGCACTGGCATGTGATGGTCCGCTAACCGAGCCTCAGCGCTCATTAGTGGCGAACAAACTCACACTCTACCTTCTAGGCGGAAGGTCGAGCGAATCGGATGCGCACACGGGTTTAGTGCTCTCTACGCCTACCCACTGTGGTGGGTGTCAAACACAAACCCGCATTGCCAACCGACAACGACGCATTCCATGCATGATCGTGAAGGAAAGAGGCGGCTCCCATGATATATCCTAACAGCCAAGTTTCTCCAGCGTGTCGTGCAGCGAAGACAAGCCTGCATCCGCAGACTGTCCGAGCACAAACTGAAGACGAGACCCGATTCTACGTCGGATGAAGCAGGCCTCGAGCCGATGCCCTTTGTGGTACGGCAACGTCGTGCTATCTCCGTACAGCGGCGGCGCAGGCGCTATGGGCGCCAATGCGGACGAACGAGTCAGGTACTCAGAACACGATAGAACGTATGAGACGGCCAGTATATCCGAGAAAAAGTCTGGGCAACGGAACTTGGAAGTAGGGGGTTTGATGGATACTTTACCGCGCACTACAAAAACAGAAAAATAGTATGAGAAGAAAAAGCGCTCAATCGGAGGCCGCTGGCCTAAGTAAACGTTCTGTCAATGAGAAAAAAAGAATCGCGCTTAGTGAGCGCACCTCGGAGGTCGGGCAGTCAACTGGCGCGACGCGCATGCCGCCATTGAAGGGAAACGTGATCCTGATCTCTAGCATGTAGATCTCATGTAGAATTTGTATTTTCGTTGAGGTCGTAGCCAGGTACAGTCATTCAGTTCATTTGTTTTTGGAACCTCAAACAAGTGTATTCAAGTGTTTTTCGCAGTATATAACAGAAGGGTTCAAAGAGCGTTATTTTTCAAAAGAACTTAAAAAAAGGAAAGTTATGAAAAAGCAAGTCGACGATCCTGGAGGCCAACGGTCGCCGGCTGCCAGAAAAAAACAGTGCCGAGTCCGGAAGAAAAGGAAGAGAAGAAGAACCGAAGGGGAAGGTCCTCCGTCGAAGGCGCCAAGAAAGACGGCTGCACGACGAGAGGGTGGTGAAAACCTTTCTTCTTGGACATATCAAGGATCCCTACAGGGAAAAGTTGCGACACGCTATCGAAAAAGTATCGACTCGTACTCCAAGAGTATTGTCAAGGCGTCCTCAGGACTGATGCATTTGGTGCGGGAGATGTATCGCGAGGTGACGGACATGGAAACGGTCGAGATTCCGGAGGATTTTTCGATAAGAATTTTAGTCGGCACCTGATGCTTGGTACAGCGGAAGCGCGGAGGGAAAATGAGCGAGTTCACGCCCTCCACGAAAAAAATCCCTTTTACAGCTTCGATGGTACTCGATACAAGGGTCACGTGGATATTTACGACTATCGGGCGATGAAGTACATCACGAACCTGAAGAAGCATTTGACTATGAACCTCGAAAGTTTCATGATACGCGCCGTATTTGCGCTGTGCTCGGGCCTGTCTCGCAACGGAGTATAGGCGATTATCAATGGCATCACGAACGATCGCAAGCATGAACAGGAGATCGAGTTTGTTGGGAAGAAGGTGTCAAACAAGAGCACGAATGAAGCTTCTGTAATCTGTGCGGCTGTACAAGAGCATCGTGCATTCTTGGGGCTGGCGAATCTAGCAGACAAGATATCAGAGTTGAAAAAAGATGAGGAAAGATACTATCGCCTCATTCTGCGCCATTTCGTATTCCTGAACCGGAAACTCGAACGGAAGGCGGAGATGAAGCTGATTGAGGAAATGGAATGAAGAGTGGGAGAGACGGAAGGCTTTCCTAATGGGTAAGCGCTTCAACGTCGTTCAGTTGTGCAACATCAAGGCGCATTTTGTGACTATCGACCCCAGAGTCCTTTACGGCATCATGAAGGAGATCAGTCCCGAGTTCAATGTTAGCAGGGAGGAGTTCATAGGTGAAAACCGGGAGACGTACTGGAAGAGTATCTTTGATTTTAAACGTCTCCGACTGAGCAAACAAAAGGTATTCACTGGGATGATCGGAACCGATTGGGTAGCCATGTGCGTACACTATCGGCAGTCGAAGACAAATCGTCCTGTCCCGCCCTCGGCTTCGACCTCGGCGAAGAATGAATAAAACAAAGAGGCGGATCCTGTGACGCAGGAGGTGGAGGGGAACGACCTTGTCGTAGGCGCGGCGAATCATGAAGATGAGAA
>Ga0123519_10015845_pt1 | contig 10538 bp, 11 predicted proteins | sample YelNatPaOPRAMG02_FD_87396 | JGI IMG/M metagenome (GOLD analysis project Ga0123519, IMG submission 87396) | Hot spring microbial communities from Yellowstone National Park - Yellowstone National Park OP-RAMG-02 (version 2) | ecosystem: Environmental > Aquatic > Thermal springs > Hot (42-90C) ...
TGAAATGTCAACTGCTTGAGACCAACGGCAGACTGCTTAAAGCAGTTGACATAAGAAAAGGTAAAATTATAATTATAAATTGAGGGACAAAGCCCTCAAATAAAATGAGACGCCACTGGTTTATTTACCTGATTCTTATTTTCAGTTTAATCCTAAATCTTTATGGGATTAAGTGGGGCTTACCTGATAAAGACCATCTCCATCCTTCATTTCATCCTGATGAGACTTCAAGTGTTGAATCCTCCTTATCAATTTTGAGTAGTAACCGATTTTTATATCCATCGCCAACTGCTTTAGGAAATGGCGCAATGCAGTTTTATATCGTCGCGCTAATTTATAAGATTGGACAAGCCTTTGGATTGCTGAAACTTTCGCCCGGCAATGCACAAGATTTAAATAAACTATATCTAATTGGTCGCTTCGTGACTTTGATTATGTCGGCGCTAATGATTTTTTTCTTTTTCCAAGCGATTAAAATGATATTTGGTGTTAACACAGCACTTCTCGCCTCTTTTTTATTAAGCGCGCTACCCGGTATCGTAATCAGTTCCCAATATTTCCGTTCCGAGATTCCCGCCCTGTTCTGGATTGTTCTGGCTTTTTATTTTATGACCAAGATTGTGCAAACCAAAAATAGTAAATTTTATCTATTAGCCGGAATGAGTGTCGGGTTTGCGACTTCAACTAAATATAATTCTTTGGTTATAATTATCTTACTCATTGTTGCCCATATCCTTTCGCTTGCCAAAAAGGAACGAAGTCTTAAACGGTATTTTTTGGATAAAAAACTTATCTATTCATTTCTAACTATTGCTTTAACATTTATTATTGGCTCGCCTGGTATTTTATTATATCCTGGCGAATTCAAGGAACGATTATTTAAACAAATATTTTATTATCAAAAAGGAGTCGTCATTGAATCCACTGGCATGGGACCAGGTTGGTTGGGTTATTTCACCCAGGTTCTTCCTTATTCTCTCACTTTGCCCATTCAAGTTCTTAGTATCATCGGATTGATTTGGGCATTTTTAAAGCATCGGCGTTGGGAAATCTTTCTGGCAATTTGGACCATCTTATATTATTTAGCAATGAGCAACGCTAACTACTGGTTAGTAAGATATACGATTCCTTTATTGCCGGCACTATCGGGAATAATTGCTCATTTTATTATTGATGCGCCCAAACAAAAATCCTTAAAAAAATTTTTCTTAATCACCGGTTTGGTTGTCGCATTAATCGCAACTACTTGCTCTTTATTGCTTGACTCGGTGCGTGCCGCCAAAGACCCACGCCATATTGCTTATGATTGGGTAAGAGAAAATATTCCAGCGAATAAAAAAATTGGCATAGAATTAACTCCGGCTTCCTTTTATAATCTGGCTGAAGACAACGAAAATCAAACAATTGCTGTCCACTCAGGAAAATCGGGTATTCAGCTTATCTTCCAAAATCGTCTTGAAGACTTTAATAATAAATATCAATCTGTCGTAATGGGATTAAGCGATAAAATGCTTTCCCAAATTGATTACTACATTGCTAATGATCAAATTTATCAGCACTACCTAAGAGTACCTCATTTATTCCCAGTAGAAAGTCGTTACTTTGGCAAAATCTTCTATAGTGGGTTATTTACTAAAATCGCTGAATTTGAGAATCCAATCAAGTTATTTAATTGGAGATTACCCAAAGGCTATCCGCCGCATGATTATAGGTATTTTCTTCCTACTATTACTATTTATCAAAGAGTTGCGACGGATTCCTTAAAATAATAATCCACCTAAGGCGGACAAAAACCGCGGTGTAAGCCTAATTTCTGGGCATAGTCAATTACTTCTTGATATTCTTGTCTCGTTATTGGACGGGCTAATTCGGGATATTTATCCGCTCGATAACAGGGACGATATTGTGCCATAATATTTACATAACTTTCCTTAGAAATTTCATTGGCAATAAATTCTAAAACCTTAAATGAACCGGCAATCCGGTTCGGTAAAACTAAATGTCGAATCAAAAGTCCTCTTAATGCCACTCCCCTATTGTCAGTCTTTAAATCACCAACCTGGCGGTGCATCTCTTTTAATGCCCGCTTATTGACTTCAAAATAGTCGTTAGCGAAGGAATATTTTTTCGCCAATTCATTGTCCGAATATTTCGCATCGGGCATATAAATATCAATTATTCCTTCTAAAAACTTCAAGGTTGAAACTGAATCATAACCCCCGGTATTGTAAACAATCGGTAGGTTTAATCCCTCTTCTTTGGCAATGGCTAAGGCTTCAATGAATTGAACTACGATATGAGATGGACTAACCAAATTAATATTGTGACAGCCCATCTTTTGTAACGATAACATCATCTTTGCCAGTTCTCTTGCATTCGTGAAATCGCCATAACCGATTTGACTAATGTCATAATTCTGGCAATACTGACAACTAAGGTTACAATGGGCAAAGAAAATGGTGCCTGAGCCATTAAAACCGACCAACTCGGGTTCTTCGCCAAAATGCGGTCCGTAGGAAGAGACGATTGCCCAGCGGCCGGTCTTACAATAACCAATTTCACCTTTTAGACGATTGACTTTACATTCTCTTGGACAGAGTTGGCAGTTTTTTAACAATTCCAATGCCTGGGCACTTTTTGTTTTTAAGTCAATTGCGTGATAAGCTGGAGTAAAATTTACCATCATCAATTCAGTGTTTATAGTAATACTGAAAGATTAGTCGGAAATCAAGTAAAATTTTTTAGCATGCAAACCGGGCCTTTGATAAGCAAATTAAATTGATATCCACAAATACCAAATTTTTCTGAAGTGCCTTTTTATAACTTTCTTAAATCTTCTTTGTAAAGATCTTAATTAAATTAACTATCAACCTAACCTTGGAACTGACACGCGGACTTAAGCAGTTTGATGAAAATCGGACTATTGACTTTTAAGCCTTCCTGAGTAAAATGCATTAAAATTTAAGGAGGAATTAATGCCTGTACCGAAACGAAGACATTCAAAACAAAGAAGTCGGAAAAGGCGGACACACTGGAAATTAACTATTCCTAATATTATTGAATGTCCGCACTGCCATCAGCCGAAACTGCCACATCGGGTCTGTCCAAATTGTGGCTATTATGCTGGTAAGGAAGTGATTTTTGTTGAGAAGGAGAAGAAGACCTAATGAAGATTGCACTTGATGCAATGGGTAGCGATAATGCCCCAGCGGTTGAATTAGAAGGGATGCAATTAGCCTTAGAAGAAAATCAAAACCTTGAGATTGTCTTAGTTGGCCGTGATGAATTGTTACCGAAGAATTTTGAAAAGTTTCAGGACAGGGTAGAAATTTTCGCCTGCCCGGATGTTGTTACAATGCATGAATCACCAAGTGATGCGTTAAGAAATAAACGAAACTCATCAATTGCCAAGGGCATTGAACTACTAAAAGATAATCAAGTCTCAGGTTTTGTTAGTGCTGGTAACACCGGGGCAGTGATGGCATTTGCTCTTTCCATTCTCCAAAGCATACCAGGCGTCCATCGCCCGACCTTAGCCACTTTTTTCCCAACCTTACGCGGTACTGCCCTGGTCTTGGATGTTGGGGCTAATGTTGATGCTAAACCAAACAATCTCCTGCAATTTGCGGTAATGGGTTCAATCGTTGCCAGCCACATCTTAAAGAAAGCCAACCCAACCGTTGGACTATTGAATATTGGTAAAGAACCACAAAAAGGCAATGAACTCACCCAAGCAACCTTCAAACTTTTAGCCAATAGCGGACTCAATTTTATGGGTAACTTAGAGGCAAACGATGTCTTTAAGGGTTCAGCCGATGTTATTGTTTGTGATGGTTTTGTGGGCAATGTGATGTTAAAATTTGGTGAAGGGATGGTTGAGATAATCTCTGAAACTTTAAAGGAATACCTGGCATCGGAAACTAAATACCGGATGCGACGCTGGCTTTCCAAACCAGTGCTCAATGAGTTCATCAGCCGAATGGATTATGAAGAACAGGGTGGGGCAATGCTTTTGGGTGTTATGGGAACGGTCGTTTGTGCCCATGGTCGTTCTCGACCCAAGGCAATCAAGAATGCAATCAATACTGCTATATTCTATTCCCAAGAAGGGATTGTTTCCCACATATTGGAGAAATTTTCGGGTTATAACAAAAATAATGTGGCGTAATTTTTTTACCGGTTTCCTTTTTGCCTTAACCCTTTTCAATTGTAATCGTTCACCGGTCGGTTTTGACCAGTTAGACCGGGAATTATCCGAACCGACCTTATATCAATTTAACCCAAGTGCTTCGGCTTGCTACCAAAGACATATTGCCAATGGTTCAAGTATCAATTTAATCTTAGGTAAAAATCAGGAGTATGAGTCAAGAGTTCTTATTCTGTTCCCATTGGTTGATTCGCTTTTGGATTCGCTTAACGAAGTTCGATTAGTGCTAAAGACCAGTCGTTATCGAAGTGTTCCTTTTACGATTCATATCATCCAGCAGGAATGGCAGGAAAAAACGGTCAGTTGGCTCAGAACCGACTCTTTGGGTTATTGGCTCAACCCTGGGGCTGATTTCTCAGAATTAGTTATTGGTCAGGGCACAATTACTGCTGACAGCACAGTTATTATCCTTAGTCATATTGATAGCCTGGTGCGCAATGGACGGGGTTTAATTTTAATTCCTTCGGACACCGGTTTTGCTTTTCTCTATTCCTGTGAGACAGCCAATGACCCGAAGATTATTTATAAATATCCCAAAAAGGAACGGACCTTTACCGCTTCAGCTGATGCCTCAATCATTGATACCGTTAACTTAAATTTAGGCCGGAATCAACTATGGGTTGGTGGTGGCTATGGCTTTCATACCTATCTGAAATTTGCCATTGATACCATAGATACTAATGTTACCATTACTGATGCCGAATTGATTTTGCACCCGGCTCAATCATTCCTCTTAACCGATACTATTGAAATTGCTGTCCAACGGCTTTTAGAACCATACCAAGAAGGGCTCCTAACCCAAAAATTCCATACCGATATTTCAGCCAAAACCCGTTTTACTAATACCGACACTGTAATCAAAATCAATCTTAAGAATTTAGTCCAATTCTTCAGTTTAAATCGGGACTCCAATTTCGGCTTTATTTTAAGGGGCTATCCTGAATATTCTTCTATTTTCCGAATTGAGTTAAAGACCGATTTGGCTAACCTGCCTATATTAAAATTGAGTTGCATATTGCCCCCGAAAGGAAGATTTTGAAGACATACTGCGCTATTTTTATTGCTTTTATATTAGTCTTATGGTCGGTTGCATCGGCACAATCCTTTTTTTCAATGCGTGGTTTGGGTGAAGAAATCATTAACACGGATGCGGTAATGACCGCCTTAGGAAGTGCTATTGCCCTGTCTTATCAAAACCCCAGTTTTCCATTATTAAAAGAGAATATGGTCTTTCAAGCCGGAATTATTGGCAGTGCTGCTTACGCCAAAGAAGCTAACAATCACCGGTTGATTGCGGATGCCCGTCCCAATTATCTTAAGGCGCTCTTTGCCTTGCCATTAGATTTTGGTCTTGGATTAGGATTGGCGGAAAGGTTTAATCAAAATTTTAATATCTATTCGGAAACCACTCGTGGCTACCAAAGACAGGTGGTTGGTTACGGCGGTATTTATAGTTTTGGGGTGAGTGTTGCAAAGTCATTTTATAAACATATTGGTTTTGGATTAGAGTATAATCGTAATTTTGGTAATAGTCAAGAACGCTGGCTCTTTCAGGCACTGCCCCAAGTTACTATCACTACCGATACCATTGTCACCAATTATCGGGGCGATCTCTTAAAGTTTGGTATTTGTGCTAATTTTAGAGATTTCAATTTCGGGGCAATTTATGAAAAGGTTTTACCAATCTATATTGATAGTCGGGTTATCGCCCACGGCGTTATTACGGATTAAGTTAACGGTTTAAAGTTCCAATTGCCACCAAGGATTGGCTTTGGCTTATCCTTCAAGCCGATAAACGACCTTATTCTCTGCCTGGATTATTTTTATCGTAATAGCAAAGATATCAAAATCAACGATTCAACTTTTGCGATTTACCGTAACAGTAATAAATATTCAATTGGCTTGGTCTACAATCATTTTGACCAGCACCCCTTGCGGATTGGTTATCGTTATTACGATTGGTATTTTGCCGACCATAACAATAAATTAATCAATGAACAAGCGATTACTTTTGGTAGTAGTATTTTCATTCCCAAATTTGGTTCATTTGACCTTGCCTTAGAATTAATCCATCGTCAAGGGAGTTCTTTGACTGAAAATATCGGCCGATTGAATTTAACCTTACATTACGAAGAAGCCTGGAAGATACGCAAAAGGCGCTGGGGTTACTAATTTTTTATTCGGCGGTTAAGGCGAATAGAAAGATTTTAGGATTTTTACTGCCTTAACGATTCGTTGCGCGCTACCGGGCTTAAAACGCCAAGGACTGGCACCAGAAGGGTGGGGCAAAGGAATTATAATTGTTTTTACACCAAAGACCGTTTTAACAAATTTTTTCCCCACAACCGCATCTAGTTTAACCTTACCCAATAATTGCTCAATTGCTAACTTGCCAACTGGAATGAGAATTTTCGGTCTTAACATTTTAATTTCTTCTTTTAGCCAGGAAATACAATTACTGATTTGCCTTGGTTTTGGTTTGAGGTCTCCCCTATTCCCTGCACCCGGATAACATTTCATTATTTGCGTAAAATAGGTAGCATTGCGGAACTCGGCTTCACTTATATCTACTTGGCTCAACCATTGAAAGAGTCTTCGACCGGCTGGTCCAATAAATGGTTTATTATATTTCAATTCCTGTTTACCAGGCGCCTGCCCAATCACCATTATCCGATTGTCTGATTTGCCAGCAAAGACCGAATGACTATCCTTTGGTAAATCCTTACAACGCTGACACCTTCTTATCCTTTGGATTAATCCCCTATACGATTTCACTGGTTTTAAGCAGGTCGGCAAACCACCGTCCAATCACATCTCTTGCCCTATCATAACCGGCATCAAGATAAATTGCACCAATTAAGGCTTCTAAGGTTTCGGCTAAAACTTTTGGTTCTTTATCGGCTTGTTGTTTTTTCTCACCAATCCCTAATTTAATATGGGGTCCGATTGATAGTCTTTGTCCAATCTTAGCCAGTGCCTCTTCTCTTTCTAAGTTCTTTTTCCGATTGGTTATCTCATTTCTGGTTTTACAACCCAACTTAATTAGTAAATCGACTAATATTGCTTTCAAGACCGCATCACCCAAGACTCGGTAGACTTCTTGGTCTTCGCATGCTTGATTTCTTTGTTTCTGTTCCAGGGCATATGCCTTGCGGGTCAGAGCCCGATTTAATAAATCTTTGTTGTTAAAGGAATAACCAAGATTCTTTTCAATCGCGGTCTTCATCAATTGCTGTCCTTTATATCGCACAAATTCCTTCGCCAATTTTTCTAATGGTAAAGCCCATCTTCTTATAAAATGCACAAGCAGCAAGATTGAATAATCCAACCGTAAGGGTTATCCTTTTTATTCCCCATTTTTTGAATTCGGCTTTAGCGAAACGGATTAACTTCTTACCAATTCCTGCCATTCGGTATGGTTTTAATACCCAAAGTCCGGTAATGACCCCGACTAAAGAATTTGTCTCGTAGTTAAAATAAGAACTCATTGAGAGTTCACCGACAACTTGATTGTTAACCAAGGCGATTATTACCTTAAAGTCCTTTCGGCTCAAATCAATGACTGGTATTGAGCGGAGTCGTTTTTGATAATACCTTAATTCATCTTGGAAGATTTCGGGTTCGGTTCTGACGCATTCTCTTTCAAATTCTAAAAGGAACTTTTTATCACGATTTTCCGCAAAGCGTAAAATAACTTTGCCGAACTTCTTTCTCGGTTTTGGCAATTTGACAAATTTATTTTTTTAAATCCCATTCGTAATAAGCCATAGCCGATTATCTTCAATCCGGTTATTTCTTCATCCGCTCTATGTTCTGTTTGACCAAGTCTTGAATAAAAACCGGCATTTCATCAATTCGTTTTTCCAAGTCCTCAACTTGGTCTTCCAGTTCATCAATCTCATTGTAGATATCTTCAATCGTTGACCGACCCAATTCCATTCGTCGTACACCTCGGCTCGGGAAAGGAAACATTTCGCTTCTCATCATATGAGCGATGAATGGACCGCCCGTAAAAGAAAAGACCGATACTAAACCAGTAATAACGAAGAGGATGATACCAATGATTTTCCCAAATTTGGCAATGGTAACTTCAGTTCCTTGTCGCAGTGCTGTCCAAAATGCGAAATAACCAAGTGTCACAAAGACCAATGCAAAGCCAAGACCTCCAATAATAAACATTAAAATCACCACCTTTCTTTATTTTATATATCACCAATAACAAAATACTCAAAACCGACCATAAGTCAACTATTTTAAAGAATAAGCAAAATCTTTGACTTTTGCTTATGATTTTGTATATTAGGCAGGATGTTAGATAGTTTGACCGAAGACCAAACCGGTGCCCGATTTACCCGTCGGGTCGGTTCATTTACTATTGGCACGCTTTTATCTCGGATTATGGGATTGGTTAGAGAATCGGTCTTTGCTTTTCTTTTTGGGGCTGGATTCGCTACGGATGCCTTCAATGCCGCATTTCGTATCCCTAACCTTTTGCGTGACCTCTTTGCCGAAAGTGCCCTATCTGCCGCATTTGTACCGACCTTTGTGGAAAATTTAGCCAAAAAAGAACGTAAAGCGGTTTGGCGTTTTGCCTCTAATATGTTCAATACAATGGTCATCTTTGTTGGTTTGATTGTTATCCTCGGAATGTTCTTTTCGCCGTTTTTAGTTAAGGTCATCGCAATGGGTTTTAGTAAAATTCCGGGCAAACAAGAACTGACAATGACTTTGACCAAGATTATGTTTCCATTTCTCTTATTCGTTTCCCTTGCCGCTTGGGCAATGGGTATCCTCAATGCCTTTGGTAGTTTCTTCATCCCAGCGGTTGCCCCTGCCTTCTTTAATCTCTTTTCAATTATCGTACCCGTTATCACCTATCACTACCTGACCAAGATTGGCTTAAATCCGATATTAGGTATGGCTTATGGTGTAACGATTGGTGCGATTGTCCAATTTTTAGTTCAACTACCTTCTTTAATCCGGCGTGGTTTTCGTTACGAGTTTTATTTAAACCTTAATGACCCCCAGTTGCGTCGGGTCTTTTTCTTATGGCTACCAATGATACTCGGTTTTGCCTCATTTCAGATAAACTTTGCCATCAATACCTTTCTGGTTGCATTTCTTGAGCAAGGTTCATTGACCTATCTCAACTACGCCTATCGGGTAATGCATCTACCAGCCGGATTATTCGGCGTAGCGATTGGCGGCGTTGCTTTGGCAGAGTTTTCTTCTGCGGTCTCTTTAGACAATATTGCGGCATTGAAAAAGCGATTAAAACACTCCTTGGATTTGGTCGTGGTTTTGACAATTCCAATCTCGGTTTTACTCTTTGCCTTGGCTTTGCCCGTATGTGCCCTCATTTATCAACATGGCAAATTTACCACCCAAGACACCTATTTTACCGCCCAAGCCTTAATGCTTTATGCCTTAGGTGTTCCTTTTGCTGCAGCGGCGCGCAGTGTTGCGGCTTGTTTTTATTCGCTAAAAGATACCAAGACACCACCGATTGTTGGTATGATAATCGTTATCTTAAACACGGTGATGAATTTAAGTCTAATGTGGTTCTTAAGATTCCGTTCTTTTCCATTAACCACCAGCACCTGCGCTTTGGTAAACTTCTTACTGCTTCTATTTATCCTTCGTCGGAAAATCGGTGCACTCGGCTTTTTTGATACTCTGCGCTTAACCTTAAAAATAACTTTGACCTCGGCATTGAGTGGACTCTTAGCGTTTGTTTTTGCTAAATTCTTGGCAAACCAATTAGTTCATAAGACAATCGTCCATCAGACAATCTATGTATTTTCTGCAGGCTTTTTGGGATTGATTGCATTTTATCTATTATCCCGAATCTTTAAAATCCGAGAAGTAAAGACCGCCCTTGCCGAATTCTTCTCCCGTTCCACTAAACTCCGTTCACCGGTGACTGAAAACATCGACAAGATTTAAAAGAATTAACTCCAATGGTTACCAGAAGAAAACTCAAGACTCAATTTCATTGTTCACTCGGAATTGGTGTTTTTGGGAAAAGTCTTGAGAAAAATAGCAGGATGATAAGAATAAACTTCTTCCCAACGGGATTTATTTCTTAGAAGGCAAATTAGAGTCCTTGACAATTCTTAAGAAAGTATTACTCTTAAGATGATGGTTTTAATAACTACGCTCCTCATATTTTTCACCAACGATACAATTCAAATGCAAGGAGGGAATAAAATGGCTTATCGGGTATTTACTAATGAACGGAAACTTTGTTTTCAATATAAGGCTGGACAGAATTGGTCCGAGCCGATGATACTTGATACTGGTGATGTCTCTTCGCCTTCAATTGCGGTCA
>Ga0123519_10015847_pt1 | contig 10538 bp, 8 predicted proteins | sample YelNatPaOPRAMG02_FD_87396 | JGI IMG/M metagenome (GOLD analysis project Ga0123519, IMG submission 87396) | Hot spring microbial communities from Yellowstone National Park - Yellowstone National Park OP-RAMG-02 (version 2) | ecosystem: Environmental > Aquatic > Thermal springs > Hot (42-90C) ...
AAGCTATGTAAATTCGTCTTGAATGAAAGAAATCACCTTGGCAGGATTTAAATAGGTTCATTGGGAGTGTAAGGTTTAAAGGAGTTGAAGGAATCTTGCCTAAGCTAAGCTGGAATATCGATTTAGACGAAGACTGTTTAAGATGCAAAAAATATGATGGAGGTATGTGTCCTATAATTCATAAACACCGGCACATGGCTGAGGAATTGTCGGATCCGAACAGGTTTAAGGGTTTAAGTAAGATTCTATGTGAAAGCAAAGAGCTTCTATAGTCAAAAGCTGATCGACCTTAGCGGCTAATTTTACCTTCAATCGTTTAGGAACAGATTTAACCTACCATTTAGGAAAGGGGAAGCGGAGACGGATGTTCAGCGGTTAAATCATGGATTTTATAAATCCTCCATCAACTTGGATCACGGCTCCAGTTATGTAGCTAGCCTTTTCGGATGCTAGGAACGCCACGACGCTGGCTATTTCCTCAGGTTTAGCCAGCCTTTTCAGAGGAATCTGACTCACCCATTCGGCGATCACTTCCTCACTTCTTTTCCCTGTTTTCTCCGCCTGAGCTGCCGCTAGCTCTTTAACCCTTTCCGTCCACGTCCATCCGGGACACACGGCGTTGACGAGAATTCCATGTTCAGCTAACTCGTTGGAAAGGGTTTTCGTTAACCCGAGGATTCCAGATCTTAAGGTATTTGAGAGGATCAACATTTCAGCGGGCTGTTTAGCTCCAAAGGAAGCCATGTTGATGATTCTACCCCAACCTCGCTTCTTCATGTAAGGTATAACCTCTCTGCAGCAGTTCACCGCGCTCATTAACAGTAGGTCAACGGCCTCACGCCAAACCCTTTCCGAAGTCTCTTGAAAGAGCATAGATGGAGGGCCTCCCGTATTATTCACTAATATATCTATTCTGCCAAAATTTTTGATTGTTTTCATCACCATTTGTTTAACGTTGCCCGATTTTTTAAGATCCACTTGGACAGGCAAAACTTCAACACCCGTTGAGGAGCTGATGAATTCAGCGGCTTTTTTTAGACCGACTTCATGTCTAGCGCATATGGTGACCTTGGCTCCCTCCGAAGCCAGGCAGTGGGCGATGGCTCTCCCTATTCCTTGACTGGACCCTGTTATGACGGCGACGCGGTCTCTAAGACCTAAATCCATCCATATCCCTTTTTAAAGAATAATTCCTCCTTTTTATCTTTGAAGCTGCCTTAAGATAAAATTGAATGGAAAGAGGGGCTAAGATGCTCCAAGAATTAAGATAAAATAGGTTCATATTGGGAGGAGGGTTTTGGAGGCCCTAAGGCGATTTACTGTTGAGCTGGCCTCCACATCGCCTCCATGCTGGGGCCGAATCTTAAACCACCGAACGTAAGATTTGATCTTCCAATAATCAGCATAGCCAACAACTCGCGGAGGTTAACCCAAACATATTCGGGAAAACCTTATCTTAACTAATTTTTAAGAGTAATCCCCACATAAACATGAATATATTAAAGATCCGATTTGAATCGCAGCCAAGCTCTACAAACTCGTTCAGCACAAACCGCTTTCGAGCGCAAAGCCCCGTAAAGGTTTTGGAATGGAACACACTAATTTCCAAGCGTTTTCCAGACGTAAAACATCGTCCTCATTTTCACGTTAAAGGTGTTATTGGATGTCTAGGTTCATGAGAAATTTAAGGTTTCTATGCCAAATGTTAAACATGAGGTTTCGCACCCATAGACCCATCTTTCTAAGCCATATGATAACCTCGAGGTGCGATTGTAAATGCGTCTTCTGTCATTATTGGAGGCTAGGGAAAAAAGTTGAAATGAACACCGATCAGGTTCAAAAAATGCTTAAAGATGCTTGGGACAGCGGCTTTACAGATTACGTTGTCTGGGGAGGTGAGCCCCTTTTAAGAGGGGACCTCCCGAAGATTCTGTCGTACGCTAACAGGATAGGTTTGGACAATACCGTCATAACCAACGGAAACGCCTTAAAGGGGATGATCGGCGAAATTGGAGGGGACCTCTATGGGCTAATCGTTTCCTTAGATCACCCGAATCCAGCATCCCACGACGGTCTTCGAGGATGTAACGGGATCTTCCGTAGAGCAGTCCAAGGAATTGAGGGGGCAAAGGAATTCGATCATGTAAACATCTTCATAAACTGCGTGATTCACAAAGGAAATATGGGTTACTTGAAGGGTATGGCTCAGCTGGCTGAGAGCCTCGGGGTGAAAATTACATACGAGATGATGGAGGTTGTTAAAGGATACAATGAGCATTTGGCCTTAACCCCCAGAGAGGTACGAGAGGCGGCTTACGAGTTACTGAGGCTTAAGGAGGAAGGTTACCCTGTAGCGAACTCGTCAAGCTACTAAGGCCCTAGCGCAACACGCTGAATATCGATGCCATGTTCCTAAAGTGTTGTTGACGGTGGAATGGGATGGAAATGTAAGAGTATGCTCTACCATCGCTGAGGAATGTAAACCAAATATAAGGGATTACAGCTTAGGAAACGTTACTCAGAGAAGCTTCAAAGAAATCTTCGCCTCCAAGAAATATTTAGAATATGTTCAGGAGGCTGAGAGATGCTGGAAGTGTGACCTCTCCTATCCTAGAGAGATAGCTTTAGCCTACTCGTTTAACGGGGAAGTTCTTCGAAACTTCTTCGGCAGAATCGTTAAATAATCGTTAGGAGAAATTACTGTAACAAAAAGGGTGTTGAAGTGAAACCAACTGAGCAGCTGAAGGAAGAGCATAAAGCAATAAAGTTGATGCTTAAAGTTTTAGAGGCCATGTGCAGAAGACTTGAAAATAAGGAGAACATTCCTAAGGAACATTTTGAGAAGGTATTAGAATTCATAAAAGTTTTTGCTGATAAATGTCATCACGGGAAAGAAGAAGATTTACTTTTTCCGGCAATGGAGAAGGCTGGAATACCGAGAGAGGGTGGACCAATAAATGTCATGCTCACAGAGCATAACATGGGCAGAGATTACGTAAAAGGTATGAGCGAATCTGTTAAAGGCCAAGATTTTGATAAATTCATAGAAAATGCCAGAGGTTATATTGAGCTTCTTAACCAACATATCGAGAAGGAAGATAACATCCTCTACATGATGGCAGAGATGCATCTTCAAGAGAGCGAACAAGAAAAACTTTTAAGACAATTTGAAAAATTAGAAAGAGAAAGAATCGGTCCTGGAAAACATGAAGAACTCCATAAATTGCTACATTATTTAAAAGAGTTTTACTTTGTATGAAGCAACAGCGATGTCCCATAACAGTAGATGAAAAACCAAACCACAACTTAATGGCCTCCGGCAACATTCCACAAACCGGTTAATTCAAAATCATCTAAGGAATTTTAATCCACCGGTTTGTGGAAAGGAATGGCTAAGAGTTTTTTGTTTCGAAGTATTGTTCCAATAATCTTCGTATACCTCTCCTCAAGATTTCCGACAACGCTGGTGGGCTTAACCCTATGAGCTGTGAAAGCTCGACTGTATTCACCTTCCTAGGATACTCGAAGAACCCTGCTTTTAAAGCCAGCCAAAGCGCCTTCTCCTGTTTTCGGGTTAAAGTCCCCTTTCTCGACTCAAACCTCCATAGCCTTAACACCTTCACTTTACAACCCTTTTCCTCTAGAGTTGAGATTATGTTTTTGTAGGCCTTGAATCCAGGTGTTATGAAGCTGTAAATGAAGTTATGATTTTGAAGTACCCGGCCCGATATGAGGAAGGCCCCTTGAGACAATATCGTGTTGCAGACATCGCAGCCTTCACTTTCGATCCATGTGGAGGCGTTTTCAACTAGGTGGCTGCTTACCAGCAACTTCAACCTGCCCTTCCGCATTTTTTCGACTTGATCCGAGGAGAGCTCCACTAAATGTCTTGTCAACCCGGTAACTGATCCTCTAACGTCTGTTACCTTAAATTGTTTAACTCCACCATAATCAAGCTCCCTCAACACCTTGCATCGTGGATTTTCAACCTCCACGACTACATGATAGGGCTCATCCCACAGATGCCCCATAACTTCTCCCGAGTATATTTTGAACGCTCGCATTAAAGGCTTTTTCAGATATCTTGTGGCCGTCGCCGAGAGCAGGGTTCATGAATTTCTCGTTTCAAGTGGACCTTATGTTAAGGTATCTTAGGCTACTGGGATGATCCTATGCCATTAGATAAGCGAGGGCTTCAAACCTAGGAGTGATTAAAGGTTCAAATTCTTGAAATGATATATGAGAGCTCATCGCTCGATCGGAGGCTCGTCTTTAACAGCTGGATTTCAGATCGCTTGAAGGATCATGGTAAGGGTTGCCTAAGGTTCCGCGTTAACTTCGTCCACCTCAGCCATTCTCCGGTGAAGTAGCTTCTGGGCCAAGGATTTTGCTCGCTCGGTGTACATTGAATCTAACACTTTACTCCAACGGAAGCCCGGCCTTGAATTGTAGCGCGAAAACTCCTCCGGGGAAAGCATCGCTAATTTATCTGAATCGTGTAGGATCCTAAACGCCTCCGTAGGGTTCTTAGGATGATTATGGTGGGTTCGAATGATTTCGCAGACCTCTCGAATAGTCACTTCATCGTAGTCTAATTGACGTAGCAGATGTTTCGCTATTTCTGGGCCCCTTTCATATTGGTCTTTCACATCGCTTCCGCCGACATCATGCAATATTATAGACGCGAATACAACCTCATCCAACTCGTTGGGTATGGTAAAATTCTTTACGGCTATGCTTAATACCCTTTCAGTATGCGAAACTCCTAAATCGTTCTTCTCAAGATAGGGCTTCGCGAGCCTAAAGAGCCTTTCACGCCTTAACACCTTACGATTTATCCTGTCCCCCTCACATATGCGCTCCATTCGCAGCCTTCGCCTCCACGCATCGTTCTCCAAGCCTGCCACTTGGGGTCTTGACCTTGACGATTTTAAAATTATCCCTAATATTTTAGGGTTAAATTAATAAAGATCCAACTCATCCAGACGGTTAGTTAAAATAGATTAGGGAACCAAGGTCTCATTAAGGTAAACACGATGGATGTAGCTTACCGGTTGGTATGTGGACGGGTTAAATCGCCTCGCCGATCAGCTCGTTGAACGATAATTTTACAAACTAGGAAATTCATCGATGTAGCTTAAAGTGGAGGTTTTAGAGATGGGTGAAGCCCAGGAAGATAGGCGAAGAAAAGTAGAGGTGATGAAGGACATCGTCTTAAAGTTGCATCAAGGTCTATCCGTGGAAGAGGCGAAGGAGAGGTTTGAAAGGGAGGTTGGGAACATAAGCTCCTTGGAAATCGCGGAGCTGGAGCAGTCGTTGATAAACGAGGGGCTCTCCCCGGAGGAGATAAGGAAGTTCTGCAACGTTCACGCCCTGCTTTTTCAATCTACCTTGGAGAAATCAGTTTCTATAGATACGTCTCCAGCCCACCCCATTCACCTGTTTAAGCTTGAAAATAGGGAAATCGAGAAGATCATTGAGTCCTTGAAGCAGCTCATTCAACACGTAGACCAATATGAGCCTGCTTGGCTAATGGAGAAGTTAAAAGAGCTGTTAACGAGGTTAAAGGAGGTTGACATCCACTATACCCGAAAAGAACAGCTTCTCTTCCCATTCTTGGAGAAATATGGGTTCCACGGGCCCTCCAAGGTCATGTGGGGTAAGGATGACGAGATAAGGGAGCTGATGAAAAATGGGCTTGAAGGCCTCGGTCGATTGGAGAATAGAGTAGGGCTCGAAAAATATGTGAAAAACATCTTGACCCCTTTAATCGAGGAGGTGGAAGGCATGATATTCAAGGAAGAGAAGATCCTTTTCCCCACAGCCCTTGAAAAGCTCAACATTGAAGACTGGGTGGAAATATTGAAGGAAAGCGACGACATCGGATACGCCTTCATCGAAAAGCCGAAGGAAACAACGCTGCTCGTAGAGGAGTTGAAAAGGGCGGTAACCGAGGAGCCGACTGTTAAAGGAGACCTCATTCAATTTCCAACCGGCGAGCTTCGATTAGAAGAGTTAAAGAGCATATTCCACATCCTGCCCATGGACATCACATTCGTGGACAAGGATGACACGGTTAGATTTTTCTCCGACAAACCAGATAGGATATTCGTGAGGACGAAGGCCGTTCTCGGCAGAAAGGTGCAGAACTGCCATCCGCCTAAAAGCGTTAACATCGTGGAAAAGATCCTTCAATCCTTTAAAGAGGGTACACGAGATTCAGCGGACTTCTGGATCAACTTTAAAGGAAGATTCGTGCTCATCAGGTACTTCGCGGTGAGGGATAGAGATGGAAACTATTTGGGAACGATGGAGGTTACCCAAGACATCACGGAGATAAAAAAGCTGGAGGGGGAGAAAAGGCTTCTCGACGAAAGATTTGAGTCCAGTGGGGCATCCAACATTAACCCAGTTGAATGAGCAGCCGTCTGAAAAACCCTCTTGGAAGTTGTAAAAGCGGGCTTGAGGAAGCAAGGCTCGGTTTAAGAGCGAATCATAATTAACATCATCTTAAACTTCTTCAACGCCTTTAGCGAATGAGGTTGATTAGCAGGCATGATAATTGCTTCCCCCATCCTTAATCGATGGGCTTTACCGGAAATCGTGACCACCGCCTCACCGTCCAAAAGATAGACCACGGCGTCGTAGGGAGCGGTGTGCTCGCTTAACCCCTGTCCTTCATCAAAGGCGAACAAGGTTACTGTTCCAGCCTGCTTGTCGACGATCGTCCTACTGACCACGGAACCCTTCTGATAAGACACTAAATCCGCGAGATTGGCCTTCTCGGCGATAAGATCTTCAGGCATAGAGCCCCCTCCAGCTCCCACAGCTCCACGACCCATACGTGTTTGGAATAAAATCCATTTCATATAATGGTTTGGGTCGCTTGAGGACGCTGCTTTAACAATGAGCTTAACACATCTAACCCCAGAGTTGAAACAACTTATTTACGAGGCTAAAATAGAGGGCTCATGTAAAAGTTGATTGGTACGTCGGAGCCTTTGGGTAGCGATACTTCTTGAGAAACGGTTGCGTAGCCGTTCAATGATAATATGATTAGGTAATGACCTTCTTCCAGCCAGAGGTCGAAACATCCGTCAAGGGTTGATGTGAAACCGCTGGCTTGGTCTCCAACGGCGTCAACCGTTACCCAGTTAAGCGGGACCGCTTCGTCAAACTTGTTAAAACTGTTGACGTGTCCGTAGAAATGTGCCATACAGTCGAGGTGTAAGATGACGCTGGAGACTCCTTCTTGGGGGAGCACCGCCACCGTTGTTTCATGTTGAGCGAAGCCTGGTATATGGATGAGGAAGGTGTAGGATCCCGCTGGCAACCCGTAGTCGCGCTGCTGGGCGCCGTCTGTTGTATCATAATAGTTGGCCCATCTCCGCTCGGAGTAGCTGCCCGCGTAGTTTCTGAATCCGGCGAGTCGAATGTTGAAAATGTTTTGGTTAGAGGATATGTGGGTGATGTTCGCCGCCGCGAACTGGCCATAAGCGTCGAGCACTTGTACACGCACGGGCACATATGTTGAAAACGGATACGTATCTATGGTGGTTAGCGTATCTTCTTTTTCAAGGATAACCGTTAAGTCCAGCTCACCGCCTATTACAACGTTCACAGCCATGTCTGTTACGGCTCCATCCATGACGGATACCATGTAGTAGTCGGGTTGAACATATCCGAAGGTGAAAACGTAAATTGAGTATACGCCTGTACGTAGGCCCGTGATTGATAGGGTAACGCTTTGAGTGAAAGGCTGCTGACGAGTAGTGTTCGACGCGACGACTTCAACCCCATATCGATCGCGAACCTCCACTCTTATGGAGGAGCCGGGGTAACGCCAATTTCTTGGAACAGGAGGAAGCTGCGAGTCAACTGACCGAACCGTTATAATTAAGGATCCGGACTTAAACATGTCAAGGCTCATTTCCCCTTTAGCGTCGCAGACAGACAACGTGATGAAGGCGTCGGAGGCTTGGTAGAAACCGGTGACGGTGACGCCGATAAGATACTTGTCGGCGGGGAGGCCGTAATCCCTAAGGGTTCCGAGAAACCCTGTTAAAACTACGAGGCTGGACGTGCTTCCAGCCGTTACCCTCGTCGAGTTCTGCGCGCGTAACTCTCGGTTATGGTCGTAAAGCGCCACCGTAAGCACCCTGTCGGATTCAACAGGCGTCAACACCTTAGACAACGGATCCTTAAAATGCACAAGTATCTCCGCTACACCGGTTCGCTGAACCTCAAGTTGAACCTTCACCACCGCGGTGGGGCTGGGAAGTTCAACCCATACACCGGTAATTTCCTCGTAAGTTCCAGGAAGCTGAACAACGTCCGGTTGAATATACTGGTTCACCCATACCTCAACGATGTAGGAGCCGGGTGAAATCCCGGACACATATCCCGCGCCGTCCTGTGGAATGTGGCCGTCGAACTCTGTTAATCCCTTGTAGGTGAAGTCGAACCTGTCACTGTTAGGATCCGTGTAGTTTTGAAGAACGTATTTAGAATCCCCCAGAGCGTCTAAAATCTCGATGGAAATCGGCCTAGGGGAAACGCATGGAAAATCACTCATCTCCCTCCATGAATTAGACGATGGATCATACGCGTAGAAGTTTTCGGATGTTAATCCCCCTCCTACCAACGCGTAAATCTTTCCATTAAACCCATCGAATGTTAAAGCACCGCCAGGTCCAACATTTCTATCGACGTTAAGCAGCGGGCTCCAGGAGTCGACTGTTATATCATAGCGCCAGAAGGCGTTAGAATCGCCTCCCTCAACAGCGTAAATGTACTGTGTGCCGTCAAAGGTGAGCGATGCACCGCCGGCCGCCTTTGGTTTTGTCGAACGATCCGTCCACGTGTTGTTAGAAGGATCATAACGCCAGAAGTCGGTTGTCCCCATACCCCTGAACGCGTAAACTCTCCCTTCCCGGTCGGATGCCAGGGCTCCTCCAGCGCCCACCTTCCCAGGAGTTGGAGAGAGAGCTTCCCATCTGTTTGTTAGCGGGTCGTAACGCCAGAAATTATCGGTTTCTCCGCCTCCAATCGCGTAGATTAATCCGTCTTTCAAGTTGAAGGTGAGAGCACCTCCGTCACCGACTATGCCTAGAGTGTTTTCCATGGCTTGCCATTCATCGTTAACCACATCGTATCGCCAGAAGGCGTTGGAGCCTCCTCCTTGAAGCGCATAAATATACTGTACACCGTCGAAGGCGAGTGAGCCTCCCGAACCTACCGATCCAGGTGTACGATGTTTCACCTCCCATCGATCGCTGATCGAGTCGTATCGAAGGAAGTCTGAGGTACCGCCTCCGCGTAGAGCGTATATCAAGTCTCGTCCTGGAAAAATGCCTGTTCCCACATATGTGAGCGAGGCGCCTTCATAGGGTCCGGAGTAAACGGTGATGGGCTCCCATGGATGCGGCATACCCGCGCATTTCGACCAAACGGTTCCCTGTATTTTAGGGCTCGGGTAAACGTATACGTTAACGTTTTCCAGTGATTGCCCTGAAACCACTGTGACGGAATCCGGCCTAGTGGTGTTATAGTATCCTGCGGCTGAGGCTGTTAGGCGGTATGTGCCGGCTGCTAGGCCGTATAGGCTGTAACTTCCATTCGATAACGCGTTGAAGAAGGCCTGCGCGATGATGATTCGACCCTCCAGGGTTATTCCCTCCGCCACAACCCTTCCTCCTTCGGGGACTTCGAGGCTAACTGGCCTTCCATATCGAAGGGGATCCATACTTCCATCGAGGACTGTTCCTGAAATGTAGGCTGGGTTTGGATCAGCTGACACGACCAGCGTTGGATAGTTTTTCGCTCCTATGGAGGTTCCGTCCACGTAGATTTTGAAGAAGTATCGTCCGACGATGCTGGGGGCTGTGACGTTGAAGACCCTGATGAAATGTGAACCAGGGGTGATGCCGCCGGTTCCGTTGGAGACGAGTATCCTCTGCCAGTTTGGGGCGATGGGATCGCGGTTTGAAAGCGTTGAAAGCGAAATGTAATGGTAGTCGTTTGTCACACTGGTCCAAACGTATGTTAGGTCTCGGCTGACCTTAAACTCTGGGGGAATGTAGACGGCGATGGTTCGCCTTCTCGCTTGGGTCGTTACGTTGAAAAGGAGGTCCCCCACCGTTTCTTGAAGCACGAGGCCCTTCGAGAACTCTACTTTAACAAGGGTTTCATTGGTTTCATCAAGGTAGAAGTTGCGGCCTTGGGGAAGGATTTTGCCAGGTGACACCTCGGCGACGTCGCCCCTCACTTGGACTAGGCCTGCTATGAAGAGGAGATTTAAGATCAACGTGACGAAAAATAGGGGAAGCATCGGGCTAAGCTTTCGCATCTTCCCTCCCCTTCATCGACATCGAACCACCCCCCTTACTCATATTTGAGGGCGGTCACGGTGTTCATCCTTGAAGCACGCCACGCCGGATATAATCCTGCGAGAATCGCGATCGCGACGGGAAAAATGAGGGAAAACGCGATTAAATTGGCGGAGAAGACGGGCGTGAAAGAAGCCGTCGCGAACGGGC
>Ga0123519_10015848_pt1 | contig 10538 bp, 7 predicted proteins | sample YelNatPaOPRAMG02_FD_87396 | JGI IMG/M metagenome (GOLD analysis project Ga0123519, IMG submission 87396) | Hot spring microbial communities from Yellowstone National Park - Yellowstone National Park OP-RAMG-02 (version 2) | ecosystem: Environmental > Aquatic > Thermal springs > Hot (42-90C) ...
GAAAGAAAAAGAACTTTTTCTTTTATTCTTTCCTTTTTTCCTATTAGTTTGCAATCAGGTTTAGGCATTCTTATTAAAAAAATCGACGATACGATCATGAGTTTGATTAAAGGACATGTATGGGCATCAGTCATAATTGGGATAATTGGTTGGCTTGGATTTTATATTCTTAATGTTCCCTATGCACTCATTCTTGGTCTGCTCACGGGTTTATTTACCTTAATACCTATACTTGGTCCGACTCTTTTTGGATTACCTATCGTGCTCTATTATATATTTATTGGTGATTATATTCGTGCAATATTTATTCTTATTCTCGTCCTATTTTTGGCAGATTTCCCAGAATTAATTTTAAGACCTTATCTTGCAGGCGTAGTGGCAAAAATACATCCTATTTTTATCTTGGTTTTTCTAGTTGGAGGCACTCTCACATATGGTATTTCAGGTTTTATTCTTGGAATCATTATGCTTGCAATTGCAAAGGCATTTTACGAATACTATGTTGAAAGAATAAGAGAAAAATTATTGACAAATTAAAAATTATAGTCATTTTCTTAATTTTATGGACCGCACAATGCACATGACCTGGAATAAGTGTTAAATAGCGATACTAAAATATAGGGTGGAAGCCTGCCAAACTATTGCGAGGGGTTACGATTGCCAGGTATATTTTCAAGAAAAAAAGTTGAAAGCGAAGAAAAAGAAAAGAAGACAGAGGAGATACAAGAAGTCAAGCAATCGAGCATTTTAGGAAGACAACTTATATTCGAAGATACAGGCTTACCTATCGGGGTAATTAAGAGAGAAATAAGAAGCGCAGACGGTCTTAACGTCATAAGTTATGAAGTTGAAAAAGCAGGGAATCTTATGCAATTCCCCGCGGCTTCTATAAAAATAACCTCAGAGGGTGTATTCTTTGTGCCAATTTGGTATGTGGAAACTCAAGAATTTCTACGTGAACTTGAATACCAAGCCAGTATTATGCCTGAATTTGTTCAACTCTTGTCAAATAACGAACTTGACATCGATAGGCTCCTCTCAGTCATCGAGCAGACAGACCCGAAATTAAAATCCCTAATAGAAGAATCTGCAAAACTAAAAGAGACTATAAGTAAAAGGTTATCATCTCTAGAACTTGAGAAATTACGAATAAAGAAAGAGATGGCACTTCTTCAGAATGCAGAAATCGCAGGACGTACAAAAGAGAGCGAAAAACAAAGAGGCGAACTTCTTGCAAGGGAAAAGAGCGTGGATTTAAATGCAAATAGATGCAGAGAGATTCTGCAGAGACTATCCAAAAGCCCCTTTGTGCCTAAAACACCCATTAAAGCAAGAGTAGAATACAGAGATACAAACGACGGATTTCCAAGAGCAAGAAAATACCGTGTCCTTGAAGTCGAAAAAAATGTAGAAGAATTGAAAGAACAACTTGGAAATTTAGACGGTATGATATCTTATACCATAGATGCAAGGCTTCAGATTTTCAAAAACGAACTTCTTAATGCGCTATCTCTCGAAAGTGCAAAAGCAAAGAAAGAGGAGATTGCTGCAGAACTCGAGGAGTTAAAAGCCTTGAAAGCAGATGCAAAGACAGAACCTACATTCTCTAATTACATTAAGAAAAGAATTGAATTGCTGACTGCAATAGATAGTAAACAGAACGCTAAAATTGAGGAACTAAATGCAAAACTGAAAGAAAGTCGCGCATCTGAAATTAAAAACGAATTGAAAACACTTACGGCAGGAAAATGCAAGATTTGTGATGCCGTCATTCCTGCTGGGATAACTAAATGCCCCTCGTGTGGCGTTGCTGTTACTGAGATAAACGAAAAGACAACACCTATGCCCCCTGTTACAAACCCTGTTACGAACGCAGATACAGACAAAGCGCCTGATGAAAAAGTGAAATTAGTTAAGAAAGTAAAAGCACAAAACACAGAGTCTACAACATGAGGTGGTCTCCTGGCAAGTGCAAACTTTGATGATATGAAGTATGCATGTCCGGTATGCAATGCAGAGGTCAGTTCAGTTCAGACCGAATGCTATATTTGTCATGCAAAATTTGCGAATGAATACAGATGCTCAAGATGTAACTCGCCAATAGATGCAAATGCATCAAGATGCGAAAAATGTGGTGCCGATTTTTCAGAAAACGATTTATGTTGCCCCTCTTGTGGTGAATTAACAAGTATAAATGACGAAAAATGTCCAAGATGCGGCGCGAAGTTTGCAAAAGATGTCAAGTGTGGAATTTGTGGTTCTAAAGTCGAGCCTGACGATACTGTTTGTGGAAAATGCAAATCTTCTCTTGTAGGTCCAATCTTTGTAGAAAATATTCCGAAAGCAAGCAGTTTTATAAAGAAAGGGCTTGGAACTGGTCTTGGCAGTTTTGCACAAGTGCAGGTAATGCCGATGCCCATGATGGGTATGCCCGGAATGCCCATGATGCCTCCGATGATGCAACCTCAAGCCCAACAACCCACTAAAGAGACCGAAGAAAAAGGAGAACAGAAAGCAAAGAGAACTGAATCTGTAACTTTTCCATTTACAGCAATCGTAGGGCAGGAATTAATGAAACTTGTGTTAATCCTAAATGCCATAGACCCTGAGATTGGTGGTGTGCTAATTTCAGGTGAGAAAGGTTCTGGAAAGTCTGTATCTGTTCGTGGCTTGGCTGAAGTTCTTCCACCCATACAAGTTGTCTCGGGTTGTAGGTTTAATTGCGACCCCGACATGCCAGGCAAGTTCTGTTTCGAATGTAAGGAAAAATATGCAGGTAAAAGTCCATCTGAGATTCCAAGAGAGACAAGACCTATGAGGATAGTTGACCTTCCCTTAAATGCTACAGAAGATAGAGTTGTAGGTGCAATTGACGTTCAGAAGATTATTTCACAAGGTCTAAAATCATTTGAGCATGGTCTTTTAGCAGAAGCGAATAGAGGATTGCTATATGTAGATGAAATAAATCTGCTTGATGACTATATTGTAGATGTCCTTCTTGATGCTGCTGCGATGGGTGTGTGTAAAGTCGAAAGAGAATCTGTATCAATAACATATCCTGCAAGGTTTATAATTGTAGGTTCTATGAACCCTGAAGAAGGGAACCTAAGACCACAACTCCTTGATAGGATTGCTCTTCATGTTAAGGTAGAAGGATTACAGACTGTTAAAGATAGAGTTGAAATAATAAAATTGCGAAACGAGTTCAATAGAGACCCACAGGCTGTAAGGGCAAGATTTGCTGATAAGCAGAATGAACTAAGAGAAAGAATAGTGCGTGCAAGAGAACTTCTTCCTCAGATTTCGATAGACGATAATTTACTTGAGACCGTGGCAAAGATTTGTCTTGAATTTGATGTAGATGGGCATAGAGCAGATATCATAATATCAAGAACAGCAAGGGCGCATGCAGCCTTCATGGGGAGGACAAAGGTAGAAAGAGATGACGTCATAAAAGCAGCAGAATTAGCTTTACCACATAGAATGAGAAGAAAGCCATTTGAAGAAGAAGAATTTAATGCAGAGAAATTGAAACAAATAGTTGAAGAGAGGCTATAAAATGGCAAAACTCAAGAAACTTAAGAAACCAGGTAGTATAGCATACTTTCGATGTCCCACTTGCGGGGAAAGGAACGAAGCAGGCGTCGAAAAATGCGTAGGCTGTGGCTTGGTATTCCGCGCTGGAGAGAAAAAAGAAGAGGACCAAGCACCTAAACCACCACAACCAATCCAAGCCCAAGATAAACAAGTTCATCAAGAAGAATTAAAACAAAAAAGTGAAGAAGAGCAAGTCAAAAAGGAGGAAGTTCCACCTATAAAAGAGAGTGAACCTCCCCAATCTAAGAAAGTTCCAATAGGGGATGTGAATGGTGTAAAAAGGCATGACCTTGAATTGATACCTACGATGCCAGAAGTCAAAGTTGCAGTTGAAAAACAAATTGAAGATTTAGACGAGAAAGTAAAATTACCCGAAAGTTCTGCAGGTGTAAATGGGTTTGAATCAATCGACATACCACTCGAGCCAAGCCATATATCGCCCGAAGAGGTGGTTTCAGAGTGTCCTATATGTGGAGCCTATTCAAAAGGTATTGTGCGGACCTGTCCAGAATGTGGTTCTGTATTTGAACCAATTAATGGGATAAATGGAATAAAGGGAGAAAATGGGAAATTAATTGAGAAAACAGAGTTGACTGCAGAAGAACTTGTTGATGAGATGTATACAGACCTAACAAAAGATAAGACTAAAAAAGAGGAGATAAAGAAAGATGTCCTCCCAATAACCACAAAAATAACAGAAGAAAAAAAGAGTCAGCCTACGGGTAAACCAATTATGGAAAAAATAGAAACAAAAGAAGAATTAGAACATGTTGATTTAACTTCAATAAAAAATGAACTAAAGAACGAATTTTCGGTTGAACTTGATAAGGAGTTTGAAAAGGCAGTATCCAAGTTAGAAAATGAAGTGAAACAACTTGGTACGAAGTTGGAAACAACAGTGTTGGAGAAATTAGCAAGTGAATTAACAAAAAAGATGGAAATTTCATTAACTGGGAAATTTGAAAAATTCATTACAGAAAAAATTAAAGAACTTCCGAAGAGTGAAGGAAAAGTTACATTCGAAACAAAGGATGCAATAAAATCAGAACTTCTCAAAGAACTTAAGACTGAACTTTTACCTGGAATACCTGCGAAAGTAAACGAAGATGCAATTATTGAAAAGATAGAATCTAAGTTAAGTTCAAAATTAGATTCAAAACTTGGAATTTTCGAAAATAGAATCGAGGCTAAACTAGGAGAAGAGATAGAAGGTCGGCTTGGAAAACTTATGCCTAAAGATAGAGTTGATGCACAGGCTGTTCTTAAAGATACAGTCATTAAAGATATACAGGACATAACAAAAAAAGTGGAAGACCTCCAAGCCAAGGTCGAAAGGAGCCTGAATGAGTATTCACAGACACAGACAAAAAGATTTACAGAAGAATTAGAAAAGATGAAAGCGCAATATCAAGTGGAACTTGCAAATTTAACTGTAAAAGGTGTATCGACTGCAGATATAGACGCATGGCGGAAGTTTTATGAGGAGCGTGCAAGGGAGGTTGAGAAGGAATATAAAGAAAAGTTCGAACAAATGCAAAAAGAATATCAGGGAAGGTTAAATACCGCAGAGAGAGAGGCTCAACTTGAGATAGAATCAACAGAAGTCGAGTTAAAACGAGAATTTGAGGAAAAACTGAAAGAGAAGGAAGAAGAATTAAGAAGTAATTTTGAGCGAGAAAGGAGAGAAATGCTTCAGAAGTTTGACCAGACGCTAAAGGCAGAATTGAGGAAAAAAGAAGATGAATTGTTAATGCGGTCGTTTATAGAAGCAAAGAAGAAAGAAGACGAACTTCAGGCAAAGTTAAGCGCTCTTGACATGGATATTCAAAAACAGGTACGAACAAAAGTAGAGGAAGAGATTCCAAAGATTAGAGAGAATACAAAAAGGGAATTAGAAGCGATATATACTGCAAGAGAGAAAGAGATACTTGCAAATGCAGAGAACAGGATAAAAGTTTTGGAGAATGAAATCAGACAGAAAATAGAATCCGAGAATAGGTTAAGGCTTGAAACTGTTCGTCTCGCATCACTTGCAGTATCAAAAGGGCTTCCAAATTATCCATTTACCGCGATAGTGGGTCAGGACAAGATGAAAAGGGCGTTGATTCTGAATGCAATAAATCCGACAATTGGAGGAGTTCTACTTTGGGGTCCGAAAGGGAATGGAAAGACAACGGCGATACTTGGACTTAATGTTTTGTTAGGCAAATTATCGGGTAAAGGCGGAGAAGCGCTGACGGTAGAAGAAATCCAGAAGAGGTTTATAGTCGGAGAGATAATGACATACCAATTGCAGGGAGAGTATATCATAGATACCCTATCAAATTCTGTGGCTTTATCTATATCAAATGGAGAAAGACCCATTGTGGTAAGAGAGGCAATCCATGAGGAAGAAAGTTCAATGAAAATGTTTAATAGAATACCGTTTAAGATTGAAGTTCCACCTATACAAAACATAGAACAACGTATTGAGGTTATGAGAAGGGTATTAGATTTCAAGAAATCGCCTGAATCCTTCCAGAAGAAGTTTGAAAATGACGAAAAGAAGTTATTAAGCAGAATCACGAAAGCAAGAGAGATACTTCCAAATGTTAACCTATCCACACAGATGATGGAGAACATTGCGAGATTGTGCTTATTCAACAATCAGGGTCAGAAAGCAGACATTTTCATCGGAGAACTTGCAAAGACAAATGCGGCATTTGAAGAAAGGGACAAGGTAATTCTTGATGATGTAAGAGAAGTATCAGACATGGTATTTACAGATAAATTTGATAGTGTATTCAATATAGATAACTTGAAACCTGAAAAGAAGTTTTCACTTACGCCTGTACCTAGAGTAAAGGGTGAACAAGAGGTAAAATTCTATATAAAGGCTGAGTGATGGTAAGAGATGACTGATGCGGTTGAGTTAGTCAAGAAGACAATAGTGAGTGCAGAAGATACCTTTGGAAGTGAGATTTTTCCAGATGAGAGGACAGTATGCATAAGACTTCCTATAAAGTCTATTTCTGATTTGAAGAGATTCGATGTAATGCGTGCAACACAGGTGATTAGAACAAATTATTATGAATATTTGGGAAGTTTGACTTCGATAATACTTATCGCAAAAGAGAACTATGTAGAGATGGACAAATTGACTTTTTTTATGCTTCAGGATGTTAAGAATTTAAATTCGTTCATTAGGATACTAACAGAAGCAAAAGAGCCGCCATTATCTACAGAAGACCCGAATTATAGAAGAATGCTTGACCTGGTTACGATATCCGCAGGTAAGAAGATGATGGGTGTTAAGGTTGTTGGTAATGTTGTGCAGGTTGCATCAGGTAGAGGTAGAGTAATAGGATACAAAAAAGCAAGAGGAACGCCGAAAGACGTTGCAATATTACCTACTGTAGTCCAGGCATATATGAATCAAAGACCTGTATATTGGACACCGAATGGGAAAGTGATAATGCTTGAAAGGTCTGATTTTATGGAAAAAGTGCGAAAGACGGACCTGCCGGTGCTCGTCGCAATAGTCTTCAATTTAGGAGGATACACGGAAGAAGAGAAAAAGTATAAGATAACGATTCCTGCGATTGTGGGAATATTGAATGCATGTTATCAGAGGAGGGACCATACAGCCTTGATTTCATATTCGGGTAGTGGCGCTGAGGTTTTGCTAGAATATTCGTCAGATGTAGAGCATGCATCTAGGATTGTGAAGGCACAGAAAGAGAGTGCGTTAAAACCATTAGCGTCAGGGATATTAGCAGCAATGAAGTTGCTTAAGGCAAGGGCAGGGGATAGAGGAAACATGATTCCAATAATGGCGATAATCATGGATGGAAAACCAGATACTCCTTTATATCCTGGTGGTAATATAGATAGAGAGATGCAGAGGGTTGCAAAAGCAGTGAAAGAAACAAATATAGCGACGTTAATAGTGGATACAAGTATGAAAGGTTCGGAGTATGTGCGCGAATTTGCAAAAGATATAGGAGGAACATACTTTCATCCGTATGCAGAGCGGTTAAAGAAGAAAGGAATCTGATAAAATCTGATAAAGGTAATGCAGGCTTGGAGAGACTTGAAAAATTGAGTCAAAGATTTGGGATTTGAAGATATATAAGATATAAAAGAAGGTGATGAGATGGAGCAGGATATGAGTGGCTTGGAGGGCGAGAATGTTTCTAATGGTCTTTCGAAAAAAGGACAAAAGAAACCTTTGATAGTGGGACACGATAAAGAAAAATTCAAGATTGAAAGGATTATGTTAGTTTATAACGATGGGAGACATGTTCATTCAAAGGTAGTTACAGAAGTTGCAGATTTTGATGGAGATATATTTGGAGGAATGTTGTCAGCAGTTCAAACTTTTGTTCGTGATTCATTCAAGGCAGCAGGGGGAAAATTAAACACTATTCATTATGGCAATATGAAAATACTAATAGAAAAAGGAGTGCAAGTATATGTTGCGTTAGTCTCGTGTGGAAACGAACCTGAAGGAACGAGGGAATTAATGAGACGATTTCTGATAGACCTTAGAGAGAAAAATGCCTGGCTTGCAAAGAAATCTTGGGATGGGGATGCTGAGAATTTTAAAGATTTGGTCCCTCTTTTAGACAGGTTGTATGACCAAGTAATGGCAAAGGCAAAATTAGAAGAAGAAGCAAGAGAGGCACAGTCCAAGCCTGGAGGAATTAAAGAAGTTGAACCGCCGAAGAAATTAACAGAAGAAGAAATAACTTTAAGATGTGCAATAGCGGCAGAACTTCTGAAACATTTTAAAAAAGAGGCAATGAAATTAAAGAAAGCAGGGATTGATACCACTGACCTTGAAAGGAATATAAAATATGCAAATACATATATAAACAGTCGAAATGTAGTAAAATGTGAGAATTTTACGAAGACTGCAGAGACTCTGTTAAAAGAACTTTTGAATGAGGCTGCTGCAAAAGGGATTGAGTTGTCAGAAGATGAGCCTGAGTTTGAGGTTGTTGAAGAAAAAGGACGACCGCAAGTTCAGCAACCTGCGCAACCACAAAAAACAGAGCCAAGCCAACAAATTCAATCCGTGCAACCTCAACCAGTGCAGCCTCAGATAATATCTCCAAGCCAACCCATACTTCAACCAACAATCCAGCCAACTCAACAAACATATCCAACGCAGGTCCAACCGGCTGCACAACAACCTATGATTGCAATGCAACAGAATGTAAATGTTTCGGTAGTGCAACCTGTGTTTGTAGCGCCGCCTGCAAACATAGCTCCACCTAAAATAGATGTCCCACCGAATACTGACCCGAAGGCAGTGTTGAAAGAAGGAACACAAGCATTAAGATTGCAAAAGTTCGACTTGGCGATACAGAAATTCGATATACTGCTTGTGATAAATGAGAACGACGCCGTGGCTTGGTTTAATAAAGGGATTGCATTCTTTTATAAAAATAGGTTTAACGAAGCAGTAGCCTGTTATGATATGGCACTTTCGATAAATCCATATGATGCGGATGTATGGAGCAATAAGGGCTTGGTATTAAGAAAAATGGGGATGGTGGAGGAAGCGATAAAGTGTTATGACAAGGCGTTACAGATAAATCCGAACGATGCGAGTGTGTGGAATAATAAGGCGATTGCGTTAAAAGCGATTGGAAAGGTCGAGGAAGCAATAAATTGTTATGATTCAGCACTTGCGTATAATCCGAGAGACCCCTCATTATGGAACAATAAAGGGATTGCATTAAAGAGCCTTGGAAAAACAAAAGAAGCGATAGCATGTTATAATAAGGCGCTTGAGATAGACCCAAGGTATGAAAAAGCAAAAAGGAATAAAGAAATAGCAGAGATGAGCCTGCAATAAATTCAATGAAACTTTATTTTTTGCTGCATATCAATTACATATCATTGCCATTTACATATCATTGCTATCTTTGTTGTCTTTATTTTCGAGCGTTGAGAGAATATGTCTATATTTTGGCAGGAGCAAATCATAAATCCAATCGTTGTCCAAGTCGATATAAAACGAATTCATCATGTATGCACCTGTTTCATAAATGAAGGTGTAGGTAGAAAACTCCAAGGTAAAATTAATTCGGAAAAGATGAGCCTAAATTGCGGAAAAAGCAAGAATGGATTGTTAAAAATGGAAAATGGGTTTGAGAATATCTGCTAGTAACTTTGATATCGGAGAAGTGAGATATCGAATTGAGTGCATAATGATGGATGTTGCATCTTGGTTTATTAGTGCATTATCAGGTTTGCCACCTTGGGCAGTTGTTATTTTCATATCTATGCTTCCATTTATAGAACTTAGAGGTGCGATTCCTGCTGCGATGTTCGTATATAATATGCCTTGGCATGAGGCATTTCTACTTTCGGTTATAGGGAATATGATTCCAGTACCTTTTATTTTGAGATACATGTATGATATCGAGAGAATTTTTAGAAGATGGAAGATATTCGACAGGTTTTTTGATTGGCTTTTTGCGAGGACAAGGAGGAAAGCAAAAGATAAGATTGAGAAGTATGGGTATCTTGCATTGTTAATTTTTGTAGGCATACCATTACCAATGACTGGGGCTTGGACTGGTGCTCTTGCGTCATATCTGTTTGCGTTTGAGTTGAGAAAAGCGTTCTTGGCGAATTTTATAGGCGTAGTAATAGCAGGAGTGATAATTTCAATAGTGTGCGTAACAGGTAAAGCCGCGTATCTAGGCTTGTAGGTTTGTTGGTGTGATGATGAAAAAGATTGAAAGAAAAACAGTAACATTAGATGGAGAATATAAGAAATGTCCGAAATGCGATAGTGTAATGCATGCAGTAGAGATTTATGGAAAAGATAACGAATTGTTAGGTGCTGTTTACGAATGTAACAAATGTGGATTAAGATGTCCATATTGCGATGTTAAGATTGAAAAATTTAATGTTGTAAAAGGTAGGCAGATTTTATCTTCGAA
>Ga0123519_10015852_pt1 | contig 10537 bp, 10 predicted proteins | sample YelNatPaOPRAMG02_FD_87396 | JGI IMG/M metagenome (GOLD analysis project Ga0123519, IMG submission 87396) | Hot spring microbial communities from Yellowstone National Park - Yellowstone National Park OP-RAMG-02 (version 2) | ecosystem: Environmental > Aquatic > Thermal springs > Hot (42-90C) ...
ATTCTGCCCCTATATATCCATTCATTTATTGATTTATTATTTGTACCAGTTATTTGTGTCATATTTTCATCCAAAATATAATGTGCATAATTATACATTATTTCAGTATTTTTAATGCCATAAAGATTATACCACCTTAATACCTAGATAAGTACCTATCACGATAAAAAATGTCGTTTGTATTGTCCATGACATACAGTCAATATTTCCATAATATTCAGGTTCACCCAAATAGTTATTCCATACACTCCGCGAAGATGTCCACAGCCTCCCCATCCTTTGGCGGATATTCCGTTAGCTCTCCGTTTTGGTGCAGGACGGAGTATTTGTACTTCCTGCCCGTCTCCTGGATGATCTTCTCAATATCCTCGCAGCTCCAACCAGCTGCGGCGGCAAGGTGGTTGTATTCGTACAGGAATGATGGAGCATCGCGGGCGATCACCCTCTTCGCCCCTCGCAGCACGTTAGGTTCGTATCCTTCAACATCGATCGCTTCGTGAGTCTTATCGCCATACCCGCTCCGCGCAAGCACGGCGAAATTGTGGGAGAACACCGACTCGCTGGGAACCCTCTCCCTGCTCTCGAAACCGCAAATGGCGCGCAATGCCACGCTGCCAAGCAACATCTCGCGCAGCATTTTCGTTTGAGAAAGGTTCAACGCGGCTCTCGCTATGAACGCCCTGGCCATGGAGCGAATATCGTAGGGCATGCGTCCGTGACCGTAATGGTATGGATGATCCAGGTGCTTCTCCACACCGATTACGTCCATGATGGCGACCAGGCGTTTCTCCTTTTCCGTGAGACGGGTCTCCACAACTTGCTCCATGAAAGGAATGAGCGATATTTGCAATGTGCTCCAGTAATCCGATAAAATAACCATGCGCGGGTTCCCCTTGAATTTTATGTGTTTTCACCCTTATATTCACCGGAAACCCGCGAAATTCCTAACTCATTTTTATTTTGCAATTACCTCAGTTTCTAACAATAAGATTTATTCAATGCATCCAGCAAAGATATACCTAATCATTTAAAGGCAGTGATAACCTATGATAGAGGATATCGATATCCATTTAATCTCAAACTATTATTAACCTAATCGCATGAAAACTCGATTTTGCGTAACACAAATATCACAGCAGGAAACAGTAAATAATATAACTACATGATAGAGCGAGGAACCAATATTTATTTAGGCTTTTGTGCTGTTACAACAATATTTTCAGAATGAAAAGACAAGATCAAGCATATGATATCATAAAATACATTACTTATCTTACGAATAACTAAATCATTATTCATATCTATATCCGCTAATTTTTGGGAACCTTTATACGACCACGGTGCAAGAAACGCACTCCGCTTTGGTTGTATATTAGTAAATTCTTCCTGAAGCAGTAAATTATTTAATATCTTGTATGTATATAATATCAAATGCCTTGGGGGGTCTAACTGAATCCAATTGGATTGAAATCTTTTGTGCGTGAAACTCTCTAAATTCGGGGTTGCAATCAAAACTATACCTCCAGGTTTCAGTATACGATATATCTCTTTTAGAGCGGAATGAGGATCATGAATATGTTCAATTACTTGATTTAGAGTAACATAATCAAACTTATCCGTCGGCAATCCGGTATTAGGTAATCCCGATTGTCTTACATTCAAACCGGTGCTTTTGGCATAAGTGATTGCGTTAATATCAAGATCCACTCCCCATCCTTCCCAGCCTAGTTTCTGAATGAAACGGAGATAATCACCATTTCCGCATCCAATATCTGCTAATATACCAAGTTTTGAAGGTAAATGTCTTATAAATCCAGTTCCTAATATATTATTAACTATCAATTTGCCTATTTTATAGGACGGTGAGTAATCTACATTATAAGTTGAATTAAGATAGCCATTACGTAATTTTGATTTGAATGATATACTTGATTTCTCCGATGCATTTATTGATAGTTTAACTTTTTCTTCTTTGTGAGTGTAGTAGTTTTCATATGCCAAATGTATTGTTTCGATATTAGGTCTTGGATTTAGGAATACTGCATGGCAGCCATTGCATTTAACAAAGGTCCATTCCCCGGGAGCGCAGAAAAATACACGATCAGTCAATTTATCATATAAAATATCATATTGAGATGAACCACATACAGGACAATAATCCAAATTTTCAAGACCATTAGAGGGCCATTTATTTTTTTCATCGTTGAATATATTCATAATTATGAATCTTTCTGTTACATGTAAATAAATTAGAGTTGAGCTTACTAGCTATCTGCTAAATGATCGTCATGAGATATCTCTAATTTAATACCTTTTCACTTTTGCCATCGCAGCCTGGATGATAGTGCAACACTCATTATCCTTTCCGCGGTCTCAGTCATATACTTGCCTGCATTATAGGCTGGAATGATTATTGATATGCTCATTATATTAACCTCTAATATAATATATATAAATATTTCATATTAACTATTATTTTAAATTCGTACTGTCACATTGAAATAATATAAAATTATGAAATGTTATGATTGCAGTGTTAATTTATTATAACTTAAATAATAGCACGAGCTTTCTTTACAAGATATACAGTGATTTTCCATATAATTCTATGATGCATTAACTTCCTGATGACATTGTAACGAGTTAATAATTGATAATCCGTAGTTGTTCTGAATATATTCAACATAAAACATTTATTCCAGTAAGTGATGAACTGATTTCTACATATTAAATATTCTTGAGAATTCGTATTTCCATATGATAAATGATGCAGTTTAAAATCTATCACATAGCACTTTTTTTATTCATAGTTGAATTCAAGCAAATATCAGAACCATAAAAATGAAAACCTTTAAGTGAATCAGAACAATGAATATGTGACGATTTTCTTATAACTAAAAAATTCTCATCTCATGACATAACAGTCTGAGGTAAATAAGGGCATGTTGAATTGCCATAAGGGTCAATAAATAATATGACGGCAAATATCTAAATTATCCATTCCGCCAACATTACCAGCTACTGCCCATTCAGTGTCATATTTATTAAGATGCTGAATTGCCGTTTGTAATTTATTATAATCGTAACCTTCAATCAATTTAATATCTTGATCACAATATATCAAATATTCATTTCCACATGCATTTAAAACACTATTTATTGTTCATACGGTTCATATTTATTACATGCTGTATTATCTAGACCTATAAATATACTATTAAGAGCATCAAACCCTGCATTTTCTAAGGATTTGAGCATATTCATATATTGTTCTTAATTATTATATATTGTGCATATTGTAAACATAACTGTATTTATTTTAGATTTATTATTATAATATTTTATTAAATATCAAAACTATTATAATCCTCTCCATATCTGAAAATATAAAAGGATAAAATGCCTGATCTGTTTCAATCCATCCAGAAATCTTCTTTCAGAGAATGCATCTTTCGCCCAATCAAGTCTACAAAATTGGTTCTGTGTCATATAATGTCGATAACCATCATTTAAAACCTTTTTTTTGTCTGATGATATTGAGGGGCGAAAATAACATTTTTTATAAACATAGAACCATCCAATAGTTGTCAACTTCGAATTAGCGGATGTATTTTCCGGATGTTTTCTCCAACTCACAACAGGTTTCTCAAGATATGCAAAATAGCCATCGTGCAGGAGCCTGAAATAGAGATCCACATCATCGCTGGTTTTTAAAGCTGTGTCAAAACCATTCACCTGCAGCACAGAATCCTTCCTGAATAGTATCTGCCCCATAGTTTTGATTACATGGTGATACACTTCGGATTCAAAAGTCGTTGGCTCGTTGGGAAATAAGTGAACCTGGCGTCCTTTATCCAATTTCAATCTAATACGGCATCGGTCATTTTTACTCAGCTCTTCCAGATACCGACCATTTTCATCGATGATATCTGCGATGCCATGCGCAGCCAGCGCATCTTTATCTTTTTCCAGAAGGTCGGATAATACCTCCAGGCAATCCGGTTTCCAGATATCGTCATGATCCAGGAATATAATCGCTTCGCTTTCATCCCGTGCGCGATGGAGACCATAATTGCGTGAATCCGCGATACCGCCATCCTTTTTTTCATAATAGCGGATTTGCGGATATTTTTCCACGTATTCCAGGGCAATTGCCGCAGTATTGTCGGTGGATCCATCATTTATCAGCAGCAGTTCCCAGTCATGATGAGTCTGATTCATCACGCTTTGCAGGGTCTCTCGAAGGTATTTCGAAGAATTGTAGAGTGGAATGACAATGGATATTTTCATAAGCTCTCATATATGCCAATATTTTAATTGTAAATACTTAAATATATCATTTAAGATATGCTTTATCTCCATCAATCCTTTTACATACTTTCTTTTCCGCATGCATTTCTGCAGCCACGAAAATCGATAAGCTATCATATCTCTCTGCCGGTATTTCCAGGCAAGGATGGCAGTCTTTTTTTGTTCCGTGCTTATATCTGGACTAAAGATTATTTTATTTCTTACAAGAACATCAGATTCACCCAGCTTTTTTATATTTTTGCTGGAGTTTTTATCATGGATTCGATAATTCAGTATCACATCATTTACGAGAATAAAATGACCTCTCAGCGATAATTGTAACCATACAAACCAATCTTCGCTGATAACAAGTGACTCATCAAATAATGGCCGCCATGTAATTTTTGACTTGCGAATTAAACCTGTGCCGATGGGGATGCAATTACAATAAATCAATTCATTGAATGTGGTTGGCTCATCATTGGCTAAATTAACTAACCTTTTGTTTCTTATCCCTTTCCTATTATTCCAGAATTCACTAAATGAGCCTAAATCCACGGGATACCCATACTGATCTATATATCGCGCTAATCCGTATGCTCCTGCGGCTTTTGTATCAATTGATATTTTATCAAATAGAATTTGCAGAGCAAATGGTTCCCATGCGTCATCAGCATCAATCCAGCTAAGAAATGGCCTTTCAGGATCAGACTCTTGAAATCCTCTGTTCCTGGCGGCTGACACTCCTCTGTTTTCCTGATGTATCACTTTTATACGTGAATCTTTTGAAGCGAAACTCTCTGCTATTCCGAAAGTATCATCTTCAGATCCATCATCTACAATAACCAACTCCCAATCTTTGAATGACTGATTGATGATGCTTTCTAGTGTAAAAGTAATATATCTGCTTGCATTATATGCAGCCATGACGATGGAAACTGCCATATTTTGATCTGCACCTTTAATAGATTATCTGCCATTTTAATTGCCGCCTTATTATTCCATATTAAATATGATCAATGATGATATTTTCGATTCATATGTTTTATTCAGGAAAATAAGCATGCCAGATAAATTGACTTGCAAACCTATAATTAAGACCGGATCTTTTGATGAGGAAAAGGAAAAAGAGACCAGCAATAATATCTTACTATATCCGCTAATAAGTGCCGGATTTCAGCCAGAGCATCTGGGTATCTTTTCACTCTGATATTTTTTATAAACCATTTAATGCGGTTTTTCACTGATACTATATATTTTAATTTCCACGCGATTTTCGCTATTCTTCTTTTCTCTACGCTGGCATCTTCTAAGTGTATAATCTTTCGCCGTACAATACTTTCGGAAAAACTTAGTTTCCTCTTGCTGCCACTCTTATTACTTTCATGCAAACGGTAATTCATGATCACCTTTTCTGTCGCAATCATGTTTCCATATAATAATAATCGCAGCCACATATCCCAATCTTCACAGGAACGCAAGGCTTCATCAAAAAGACCTGCTTTCTCTATATATTTTTTTCTGACCAACCCTCCGCCACTCGGGATATAATTATAAAAAATCACCATATTATAGGTGGTTGGCTGCTCTTTGGTAACAGAAACAAGTTTATTTCCCTCGACAGCCTTTCTGTCAAGAGAATAAGCTTCCAATTCGCCAAGCCTTATCTGTTTACCGGTGCGGTCTACATACCGGGCTAATCCATAAACACCCATGGCTTCCGGATGTGTTTCAAGTATGTTCATCAAAAAAGCAAGTGTATCCGGTTCCCATGTATCATCTGCATCCAGCCATATTTGATAGGGTCTTTTTGGATCTGAATTTCGTATTCCGGTATTTCTGGCGCCTGAAGCGCCCTTATTGCTTTGTTTAACAACTTTTATACGATGATCTTGTTGTGAATATCTCTCCGCTATTTCAAACGTTTTATCAGTAGATCCGTCATCCACAATAATGAGTTCCCAATCCGTATAGGTTTGATTGAGAATGCTCTCGATTGTTGCGGCTATGTATTTTTCAGAGTTATAAGCTGGAACCGTGATTGATATACTCATTATTGCACGACCTCCGTCCCTTACAGATAAATAAACCATAAAAAACTAAAAAATAGTTCTTCAATCATTCATGAATATCTACCAACAGGCATTTTTATCATATCAGAAGCATTTTACAGTTCTACGCATATAATATAAGTAATATTATTTCATGTGGGCAAAATCAATTGACATGTTCGGATCAATTACATCCATTGCTTCTGGATATCATTTCATATAATTCTCGATATTTCTTTGACATTGCATCAAAAGAAAAGTGCTCTTCTACTTGCTTGGCGCAGTTTTCACCCAGTTTATCACGTAAATCACTATTTTCTGTCAATAATCCAATGGCTTCTGCCAATGCATCCACATCATCAGGTGGAATAAGAAACCCATGTTCTTTATCCTTTACCAATTCCGGAATCCCACCAATTGACGTAGCTATAATTGGAAGATTTGATGCCATGGCTTCCAGGATGGATAAAGGCAGTCCTTCAGTTCGGGAAGGTAAAATAAAAAAATCAGAAGCTGCTAAAAGATCGGGGATATCATTGCGAAAACCAAGGAATCTGACTTTATCATCCTTCAAACCAATATCTCTTGCTTTGGTTTCAATTTTCTCTCTATCTTCACCATCTCCTGCCAATAATAGCAATGGTGCTTTTCCCCCAAGCTTTGCTATTGCTTCCAGCAATATATCCTGCCCTTTTATATATTCGATTCTGGCAATATTGATAGCAACTACATCATTCTCTATGCTCAATTTTGAACGAGTATTGAATCTTGATATTGTTGAAGATTTTAATTCAACTCCATTATGTATAACGAATATTAGATCTGGTGTCATTCCGGCATTTACAATAAGTTTTTGCTTCCCATTTTCAGAAACACAAACATATGCGCTTGCTAATCGTTCTAAGTTTCTTGCAAGCCATTTTTTGCATTTGGAATACTCTTCTTTCAGCTCTAAATGTATCGTCAGTATAACCGGAACTCCTGCCAGTCTGGCGGCAAGAAGCATCCAGCGGCCACCATCCCCACCCAGAATCTGCCCGTGCAGCAAATCCAGATGAAGCTTTTTAAGTACATTGCGCATCTTCCATATACGCGCTATACTGGAAATACCATGTTTCTCGTCCAGCAGTTCCGTGCGATAAATAACCTGGCATCTCTCTCTCACATCCTCCACCAATGGATCAACGGCAGAAAGCTCTCGACAAATGAGGACGACTTCATACTCATCCTTATCAAGATGATTGATCAGAGAGGATGTGAAGCGCTCAACCCCGCCCATTACATAGCTTTCTGTTATATATCCGATCCGCAGCGGGCGCTTCGCATTCTTTTTCTCTTCAGAGCCGCGCAATTTCATATGATAGTTTCCTGTCAGTAAACTGTTTGAATGATCTGATTATCCATCCATTCTCTCCTATCCAGTATACCTAAATACCGAGCGGTGACGCATACAACTTCATCATGATGTTGACCTGATTACATTATCCCGAAATGCCGATAATAATGCCTGTATGCCGCGATGCGCATCTACACCGCTCGGGTATAATATCTGCGGTTTAGCGCCTCTCTCCTGATGGCAGGCGAAGGAGGGAGCCTTCGCCCGTAATTTTCTATCCGTTAAGAGATTCAGCAAGAGAGCAGACATGATTTTTCCCGATTCCGACGAAACTCCATCCCCTTCGGCGCGCGCCTTTACCGGGCTTGCTCTGATGCTTCTCAGCACCGCCTGGACGTGGGGGCTAAGTCTCATCGAAATTGCGATCGTGCCGCGCTTCCTGGGTCCCGCGAATTACGGCAAGATGTCGCTTGCAGGGTCCATCCTCAGCTTCGCTTCCTTGCTGGTCACCTTCGGCGGCGGAATGCAGATCATTCGCACCATCAGCGCCGACGAGGAATCAGCTAATCGACTTTGCAGCGCGATCTTCTGGTTCCGCACGCTTATCGGTGTCCCGATCATCCTTGCCGTTTACATCGTCATGCGGCTAACCATTCGCGACCCGATGGTTCTCAGCCTCATCGCCCTCGTCAGCTTCAACACCTATCTTGGCTGGATGGGCGATATCGTGATGTCCTTCCGCAATGGTTTCACCCGATTCGCCACCGTGGCGCGCGCCGGGATGATCTCCAAATTCGTCGGCGTATGCACGCGCATCGGACTCGTGCTCAGATACCATAGCCCTCTTGGAGCCGTCTTCGGCGACACCCTCGGCTCCGTCTCCGGCTTGCTCTCCGCCATTTTCGCCAAGGGGGAAAGGATAAGGCTCCATCGAATATCCCTTCCGGACATCAAAAAGGTCACCAAAGCCGGGCTTCCTTACTTCCAGTATAACCTTTTTATCTGGATTTACGGCAACCCCACCACCATCTATATCCTCTGCGCCCTGGCTAGCTACCGGGAAAACGGTTGGTTCTCGGTGGCGCAGCGCATGGTTGGCATCTTCTACCTCCTGCCCGGCATCGTGGTCGGAGTGATGATCCCCATCCTTACTCGTCTGTACGAAAAAAACCGAGAGGAGTTCACCCTCCAATCCCGTCGCGTGCTCAATCCGGCGATCGTCCTCTCGATCCCCTTCGCTCTGGTGATGGTGTTGCGCTCCCGGGCGATGCTTTACGCCTTGGGACTGCCAATGACCGCAGGCGCGCGGGACAGCTTCAGCGCCGTAGCGATCCTGCTCGTCATTCCTGGCATCAACCTGCCCATTCGATGGCTTAGTTCCTATTACGGCATGATGCTAATCGCCAGCAACAGAATCCACAAGCAGGCGAACGCGGCGATCTTCGCAGCGATCTTCAATATTGGTTTGACGATTCCATTGGTTGTCTGGTTCCATCGCCACATGCACAACGGCGCCATCGGAGCGGCAATCGGCGCCGAGTTGACGGACCTGCTCATGGTGATCTTCTACATGGTCTGGATCGCCGATATCGCACCGCTCAAGGAGAACTTCATCGCCCTGTTCAAGGGGCTGATCGCGGGCGTCGTGCCGGCGGTCACGCTGCTCTATCTCCCGATGCATAACCGTTGGGAGTTCATCCTGGTGTGCGGCGTCGCCATCGCGCTATTCATCCCGACCGCCATGCTCACGGGAGCCATCCGCAAGGATGAAATCACGCCTCTCCTCGATATCATCAAAGCTCGGGCTCGGATGAAATCGAAACAGGGATAAAACTCGTCCTCAGGTAGATGTTGCATATTGCGTGCCATACTCTGGTGATGGCGTATTTCAACTCTTAAAATTCGCGTAATAAGTCCGCCCCTTGCGATCGCCCCTATTGGAATTGTGCAACAACGGGGTAAAAAAAACGTCAAACAAGTTAGGTGTTTGACTGTGTTTTCATCCAACCGAAGCGCAATTGCGCCCAAGTCCGACGATATGGAAAGGAAACCATGCCTTCAACACGTATATTTAATCAAAGGATCTCATGTCATAATATTCATTGGTAATTTCACCCTTTTGCACCCCCGGATCGGTGAGACGTGCGGTCTTCTCGGAGAGTCTCAGTGAACCCAATGTTCAAACGAGCGGCGTTGATCGCGATAATTGGAATCCTGTTCATTATTATCGGATCCTCCTATGGTTTGGATCTGAACGATCTTCCCGTAATCGCAACAGGGAATTCGGATAACACCATCTCCATATGGAATAGTTCGGGCAAGCAGACGCAGAATTTCCTCGCCCATGACGGCGCCATCACCGGCGTGCTTTTCTCCCCGGACGGCAAGTTCCTCTACTCCAGTTCCGAGGATAAATCGGTGAAGTTGTGGAGCGCGGCGGATGGTTCGTTGGAGAACACATTCCAGGGTCACAATGCCGCCGTCACCTGCATCGCGCTTTCGCCGGACGGCAATCTTCTGGCTTCGGGCGATGCGGATGGCATCGTGAAGATATGGAACGCTCAAACCTACAAGCTGCTTGTCACCGTGCACGCCCACAACAACGCCGTGCGAGCCTTGGCGTGGAACCCGGGGAGCGATATTCTGGCGTCCGGCGGCGCGGACAGATTGATTCAGATATGGAAATCCAATGGAAACCTCATTGGCACCATCGTGGGGCACGACGAACCCATTACCGGCTTGGCATGGTTGCCGAACGGACATACCCTTATCAGTTCCGCTCAGGATGGATACATCAAAGTCTGGAACACGGACAATTTGAACCTCATTCAGCGCGTAAAGGGCGATGAGCACGCCGTAA
>Ga0123519_10015857_pt1 | contig 10535 bp, 10 predicted proteins | sample YelNatPaOPRAMG02_FD_87396 | JGI IMG/M metagenome (GOLD analysis project Ga0123519, IMG submission 87396) | Hot spring microbial communities from Yellowstone National Park - Yellowstone National Park OP-RAMG-02 (version 2) | ecosystem: Environmental > Aquatic > Thermal springs > Hot (42-90C) ...
TTAAACAGCGTCAAAACCTTTGGCAATATTGTTTGTTTTCGCAATCTGGAACAAGCCACCAACGAAGCCATTGCCCTCTTTGGCGATAAGGAAGCCGGCGGAATTGTTCTATTAAGAACCTATCCTGATTATTACAACGGCTACAAAGACGGGGATAAAGAAGTGCGAGGATATAAAGCTATGGTGGAAGAACTGCTGGATAAATATCCTGTAGGTGAACCGATTGCAGGCGATCAAGCTAAAAAAGATTTCATAAAGCTTTACGGCGCCATTTTGCGATTGAGAAATATACTAACGGCTTTTGATGAGTTTAAAGGTAATGAAATTTTAACCGAACGCGATACGCAAGATTATCATAGCACCTACATCGATTTATATAACGAGTTTCGAAAAACAGCCGAAGGAGAAAAAGAAGTTATCAACGACGATTTGGTCTTTGAAATGGAACTCATTAAGCAGGTGGAAATCAATATTGATTATATTTTAGAGTTGATTAAAAAATATCACAAAGACCACATCAAAAACAAAGAAATACTGGTTGATATTAATAAAGCCATTGATGCAACTGTTGGGCTACGCAATAAAAAAGACCTCATTTTGAAATTTATTGCCTCGCTTGATGCTCATTCGGTAGTAGATGAAGAATGGCAAAAATACATCGAAACCAAAAGAAGAGAAGAGCTGGATGAAATAATCAAGCAGGAAAATCTTAACCACGACGAAACCTATAAATTTATGCAAAATGCATTTCGTAATGGATATATTACAACCACAGGCACCGATTTAGCAAAGGTTTTGCCCCCTATTTCACGTTTTACGGCCACGGGCGAACGGTCGAAAAAACGCGAAAGCGTATTAAATAAGTTAACACAATTCTTTGAGCGGTTTTTCACTATTTCTAATAAAGAGATTTGAGTAATGCTGGGAATTGTTGATATATGCTCATTTAATAAAGTCAGGAATTATATTGGTCATGCCTGAAGCTCGCCAAATCGCATCCTTACACCCCGGCGAAAGAGAGGCCAGGTTAAGAAATTAAAGGGGTGATATGTTATTTTTTCGGGCCAATAGGTTGAATTTCGTTTTTTCCGGATAGTTAGTAAGCAGGTGCGAGTGTATCGAATAGGTTTAATATTTCTTTATAGCCCATTAATTCTGCAAGGTCTTTTGGGGATAAGCCATCCATTTCTATTGCTTGAATCCATGGGTCGGCACCGTGCAAAAGCAATAACTCGACAATCGAGGTATAACCAAAAAGACAAGCCCAATGAAGGGGTGTTAGGCCATAATAACTAACGGTATTCACTTTCGATACAGGAAGCAATATCTCAACAATATCTGCTCTGTTAATACGAACAGCCACATGCAGCGGGATTTCTCCCAGATGATTTTTTTCATTGGGGTCTGCACCGAACTGTAATAAACTCTGGACTGCTTCCATAATGCCCAACCGAACAGCCCGGTGCAATGGTGGAATGTGAGATGTGTCTGTTGCGTGGTCCTCGCGGAGTGTCTCTAAAAGGACTCTTAACAAAACTGGATGGTCAGAATTTACTAATCGTTCAAGTGGGTCTGTGTTTTTTTGTGCGATGCTGAGTGCGTTCATGGCTTTACTCCTTATATTGCCCTGTGCCATTATTGTTATTCAAATGTATTATGATTTAAGCAATATTCATGCCAATATTAATTGATAAATCTATGTTCTGTAAGTCATTGAAATAGAATATATTAAATAAAAAAATATAAAACGGATTTTTGGAACTGATAAAAACTATGGATTGTAACTGACAAAATGTCGGATATTCGTCAATATTTTATACTCGTGTGATAGAAATATAGGGGAAGCATGGTATATCATATACAAACAAAATAATATATGAGGTGAAATAAAGATTATGATTTATAAAAAAAGAAATCGTTTTTTAGTGTCCTATTCTTGTTTGCTCATTCTTGGTTTATTAACGACAACCTTTTTATCTTGTAGCCCAAAAGAAAAACAAAAGGAGCAAATTTCAAAACCTTCTCTTAACGACCTGTATCAAGCATGGTATACGCAAACGACATTAAGAAGAGAAAATATAGATTATCAGACCACTTTAGATTTATCTTCGCAGATAATTTCTTTGTATGGCGAAGAAGGAATAAATAAAATTTTTAGTGTTCTCGAAAATCAGCAGGAAAAGCCTTTAGCAAAATATCTGGCGGTGATGGCTCTGACGCCATATTTGAAAGAAGACTGGGCAACGAAATTACTTCCGTTAACAGAGCCCGATAAGGAAGTTAACACGCGGGTATGTGCCATATCGCTTTTGAGTTTAATCCAAACTCCCGAAGTTACAAGCCATTTGAAGAAGTATATTAATGACCCGGAACCGCGTGTCCAGTTCGAAGTTTTAACGGCATTAGCGAAACGAGGAGAACCTGAGGGTATTCAGCAAATTCAATCACTTTGGGATAAGGCAAAGGATAGCCCCGATAAACGGGAACATATTCTTTTATCTATTCCTGCGTCTGAAATACCTTCCTTTCTACCTCTTTTTCGTGAGTCTGCAAAAGATGAGCAGTTAACGCTCACCGTTCGGCGGGAAGCCATAATGCAGTTAGGTCGTTATGGCAAGGAAAAAGAAGATGTAGACACACTTAAAAGTATATTGGATACAGAAATTGAAAATAGCATAAAGGAATTAGTTCAGAGCGCATTAGATGCAGTCAACGCTCGTTTGCAGAGGGATTCTCTTCCTCAAACACCTTCCAATTAAATAAAAAAGTGATAAAAGAAAATCTTTGATGTATAATATATAAAAAACAAATAAGGAGATTTTGTTTTATGCTGTTTCGGCAGAAACGGCCTACCTGGCTAACACAATTATTACGAAATCAGGAGATAAAGGAATCTCAATCTGTAACAGAGAATGAGACCTTTTTGATTGAACGCGAGATGATGTTAAAAGGAACCGATGTTCCGCGGGGAAATAAAATAGTTCGGCAATTCGCCGTAATGGTAAATGGTGCGGTATATGTAGTTACCAGTGGAGAACGCGTTAGTCGTGCTGTTTATGAAGCTCTATTAGAAGCCGGTGCTGTAATACCTATTCCCGGTGTAGATATAAAACCCCGAAGTCAAACTTCTGGCAGCTTACGGATAGAGGATGATTCAGTCATAGAGAACGATACATGAGCAAAAATATTCCCCTTCTCTCTGTTGCAATGATTGTAAGGGATGAAGAACAGGTTCTCCCGGAATGTTTAGAAAATCTTAAATCTTTTGTTGATGAAATTTGTATTATAGATACAGGTTCTGTAGATGAAACAATATCCATAGCAAAGTCTGCAAATGCCAAAGTAAAATGCATCCCATGGCAAGATGATTTCGCGTATGCACGCAATGAATCCTTAAAACTATGCACAGGCAAATGGATTTTTATTTTCGACGCCGATGAACGATTATCCGCTGAAGATAGCGTAAAACTTCGACAGTTAGTAGAAAAGAATATTTTTTGTGCCTACCGTTTATGGACAAGAAATTATACACAAAGGACAGACCGCAGTGATTTCCAATACGCAGAAAAAAATAATCCATGGGCTAATGAATTTCCGGGCTGGTTTCCCAGTGCAAAAATTCGATTATTTCCCAATCTACCGGAGATAAAATTTGAGGGACCCGTCCATGAAACAGTGCTCACTTCCTTACAACAAATAGGCATTCCTGTTGTTGATAACGAGGAAATTATTATCCATCATTATGGAGAGCGTAAATCGAAAGAGAAAATATTTGAGAAGCAAAAAATGTATTTACATTTAGGTAAAAAGAAAACACAACAACAGCCTGAAAATCCTTATTCATTCGCAGAATTGGCAAGCCAATATGCCGAGATGGGACATTTTCCAGATGCTTTGGAATATTACCGTAAAGCACTTGAAAAAGAAGCCAATCATCCCGAATGGTGGGCCGAAATCGGAAGCCTTTTATTTATCTTAGGACATAAAAAGGAAGCAGAACAGTCTTTCCAAATTGCGGTCAAACTAAACCCGAATTATTTTTCTGCTTGGCGAAATTTATCGCTACTTTATATAAAAACCATACGATGGAATGATGCTTTATCTGCTTTAAAACAGGCCCATCGCATTCGACCCGATGATTGTGAGATTCTTGAAACGATGGGAATTGTTTTATGGGAGTTGGGAGAAAAAGAAAAAGCCCGTGAATACTTTTATCGCTTGCTTACAATAAACCCTGACAATCAAAAAATACAAGAATATATAAAATCAACTCAGATTTAATCGTATATAGCTTAATTTTTTCCTTCCTATAACAACAAAAGTAAAATGTGATTTTATATAGAAGAACAGAGCCTTTCCATATAAACTTAATAGAATGGTATGTCAGTAATAAATTCCAGGAAAGGAACTCAAATAAAGATTTTTGTATTTTGATTTAAGATTATGTTTTGATGAATAAACTTTAATGTTATAATGATAATGATAAACAAATAATTTAAGGTGAGAAAATGAGATATATAACTCTGCAACTAATAATGGAATATTTAGAAAGATTTGGCTGGAAGAATTACGAAGCGGTAAATGAACCTTCGGAACAAGAAGGGATTATTTATACGGGTTGGAGAGCTTCCGAAAATAGTCCCGTTTACATGTTAAGCATTGACCCTATGATAGAAAAAAAATGTATTTCGTTCCGCACACAAAGCCTATTACAGGCTCCTTATAGAGATATCCCTAAGGATTGCCTGCTGGATTTATTACTGGTTTTGCATTGGATTAATTTCCGTATCATCGTCGGCAAATTTTCATACGAACCTGTGCGAGGAGAAGTCCGCTTTTCCATAGATTTACCGATAGATGAAAATACCTTATCCTACGCCCAATTTGTGCATTCATTAGGTTTGATTGTAGAGATTGTTGAAACTTATGTTCCGTTAATTAAGAAAATAAAAGAGGGCGAACTCACAGCAGAAAAGTTTATACAGCATGACCTTCGAGGGGAAGTTTTATTAGAGAAACAGAACCTAAGTCAAAGTTTAAAGGATTTATTAAAAGGGTTGGGTAGAATTAGCTGGAACTAAACAAAAAACATTACTATAATAGATTAAAAATATCTCTTTACTATACATCCTATTGCAGATTTAAAAATTATAGACAAATTATTGAAATATAAAAAAAATAATAAAAAAGTCGCTTATCGAAAATACGAAAGTTCAAGTATAGCAAAAGTTTATAAAAAAGGTATTGACAAATTTTTATTTTTAGTGTATAATTTCATTTCCTTTATATCCAATCCTAAAATAACTTGTAATCCTTAAAAACCAGACAAGGAGATAAAAATGACACTTCGTTTTTCAACTACACTTGGGATTTTTGACACAGTATATGATGATTATTGTAAGGAAGGTTATCGTGAACCTATCAAATTTACAGAAGCACTGGCAATTATTCCTAAACTGAAGAGTATCGGAGCGGTAGAAATTCGTCAAACAGATGTTACCAATGACCTTCCTGTAAAGACACTAAAAAGAATGCTTAAAGATTATGATATTGCTTGTTCCGCGGTATCCGTTGATTATTCAGAAAGCAGAAAATATGCATTGGGAGCATTAGGTCATCAACATCCGAAAATGCGTAGCACAGCCATTGATGAAGGTCGTAAGGCGGTAGATATTGCACGAGGGCTTGGGACCACAGAAGTTGTTCTCCGTTTATATACAGACGGTTCCGATTATCCTTTCCATGTAGATTATTTAAATCAATGGAACACGATAATATCTTCTGTGAAAACAATCGCCAAATATGCTTCCCCAGATATTAATGTGTCCATTTTATACAAATCCCGCAACCCCCGTAAATATATAACTGTCTCTTCTGCAGGTAGAGCTCTTGCGATGTGTCAGGAAATTGCCATGAAAAATATCGGTGTCGCTTTAAGTTTTTCCAATTCCATGATAGCAGGAGAAATTCCCGCAGAATCTATAGCCCATATTTCCCGTGCAGGAAAATTGTTTCAGGTATATTTGAACGACACCTGTCTTCTATCAGATGATATGCTTGTTCCTGGTGGTTATCATTTATGGGAATTGTTAGAGACTCTATTCTATTTAAGAACGACAAAATATAAAGGTTATATAAATCTAGACCTACGCGCCAGTCGGATGGAACCCATATATGCATTACAAATTGCCATTGGGAATATAATGATATTAGACAAAAAACTTGAGAAGTTAGATATTACCGAGTTACGCAAGGCACAAAGAACTTTAGACGCAACAGAAAGTCAAAAGATTATCCGCAGAGTTATGTTAATTTAAAACCATTTTCCCGACACATAGGAGAAACTTTTTCAGGGAGAGATAATCTCCCTGAATTTTTTTATCAGGATTCGAAAAAGAAAAATCCCCATAGTCTTATCCGCTGAAGAAGTGAAATTTGGGCTCCTTTTAAATTGGCTCCTTCAATGTTGGAACCCGATAAATTTACACCGATAAGATTGGCTTTTTCAAGGTTAGCCCCTGTAAGATCTGTTTTTTGCAAACGAGCGTGGTTATAACTCGCTTCACTTGAATGGACATGTTTTAGTATTGCGGCACTCAGATTGGCTCCCGATAAATCTGCCTCAATAAGTAACGCTTCATGAAGATTGGCTGCCGATAAATTGGCTCCGACTAATTTTGCTTTTCGAAAATCTGCATGAGATAAACAGGCTTGTTTTAAATTAGCGTATGTAAGGTCAGCACCGGAAAATTTTGCAGAATTGGCAATGACTTCCCGCAAATCAGCCCCTTTAAGTCTACCAGCACTAAAATCCGCATCTTTTAAATTGGCACCTCTTAAAATCGCATCATAAAGTTTACATCGAAACAAAACACAACTCATCAAATCTGCATGTATCAAACAAGCCTTTTTCATACTGCAATCGGTTAAATTGGCATGGCGAAGAATTGCCTTCGTTAGATTTGCTTCAGAGAGATTGGCATCCGTTAGGTCTACAGAGATAAGATTGGCTCCCTCCAAATCAGCCCCTTCTAAATTTGCCCGTATTAACCTTGCCCCCATCAGACAGGCGCCTTTCAGGTTGGTAAACCGTAAATCGGCTCCCATCATATCCGCCTTTGTTAAATCCAGCCCTTCAAGATTAAAATGGGGCAATGTTATACCCGTAAGGTCAAGGTTTACATGCGGATTTAACGCACGCCAACGGGCAATTGCCTCTTGTCCTTGTTTTACTATTTCTACATGAGAAACATTTGCCATAATATTTATTCTTATAAATTATGCGACCAATACTCCAATATAATTATACAAATACTTATAATAAAAATCAATATTATTAGAATATTTTTTTAATATTATTAATAATATTAACAATTGATAAATACGCCTCCTTTTCTCTGTTCTTAATATTGAAATTTCGTATTTCTTTTGTTAATACTTGTAAATCTCCTTTTTTAAAAATGGAAGCGTTAATCGTTATTTCGATAAAATATAAAACTTGTAATATAAAATGAATAAAGGAGTTTTTATCATGGGTGAAGTAACAATATGCTGGCAGGAAGCAAAAAAGTATTCGGAGATTTTTTATCACAAAGCCGAAGGAATAGCAAAGATTACTATCAATCGTCCTAATCGTCGAAACGCCTTTACTCCGATTACTCTGGATGAAATTAGTGATGCTCTCGCCGATGCACGATTTGACCCTCAGATAGGAGTAATTATCCTCACTGGAGAAGGGGATAAAGCATTTTGTTCCGGTGGAGACCAGAAATACCGTGGAGAAGCAGGATATATAGACCCACGCACAGGACATCATCGTTTGAATGTTCTTGATTTATACCGCCAGATACGAACCTGTCCGAAGCCTGTTATAGCCATGGTTGCAGGTTATGCCATAGGCGGTGGAAATATTTTAGCGATGGTTTGTGATTTGACCATTGCCGCCGATAATGCCATATTTGGACAAACAGGACCCAAAGTGGGCTCTTTTGATGCAGGTTATGGTTCCGCCCATTTAGCGAGAATTGTAGGACAGAAAAAAGCAAGGGAAATATGGTTCTTATGCAAGCAATATAATGCTCAGGAAGCATTGCAAATGGGGCTGATAAATACAGTAGTACCTCTGGAAGAATTAGAAGCAACCACGGTGGCATGGTGTCGCCAGATTTTGAAAATGTCTCCGATTGCTCTTCGCTGTATCAAGGCGGCAATGAATGCAGATGAAGATGGACAGGCGGGATTAACCGAATTAGCCGGCAACGCTACTACGCTTTTTTATATGACCGAAGAGGGACAGGAAGGTCGTAATGCCTTCATCGAAAAAAGAGACCCCGATTTTTCAAAGTTTCCACGAAAGCCCTAAGATTAAACCTTTTACTTGCTTGAAATTATTATTATGTCAACAGAAAAACCTTCCATTTTAAAAGTTTTATTTTTAACTGCACGCCCTAAAACATTAGGGGCAAGCATTGCTCCCGTTGTAATGGGAACTGCTATTGCTATTCGAGATGGACATTTCCATGCAATTTCTGCTATGTGTGCCTTATTCGGTGCCATATTGTTACAGATATTATCCAATTACGCTAATGATTACTTCGATTTTCTGAAAGGGGCTGACCGCGAAAATCGTGTGGGTCCAACACGAGCAACCAGTGCAGGTTGGCTTACTCAAAAACAAATGCAGTTCGCATTGGCTATTATTGTGCTTATATCTTTATTCCCCGGAGGCTATTTAATTTATCGGGGCGGTTTGCCCATTTTAATCATTGGTGCCGTTTCATTAATACTTGCCTTTGCTTACACCGCAGGACCGATACCTCTGGGCTATCTAGGATTGGGCGATTTATTTGTGTTCCTATTCTTTGGTCCTGTCGCAGTCATGGGAACGGAGTATGTCCAGTCTTTTCAAATCTCATTACACGGACTTTTAACAGGAATTTCTGCAGGATGTTTCTCTGTGGCCATCCTTACAGTGAACAATTATCGTGATGTTGAAAGCGATGTCCTTGTTGGCAAACGAACACTTGCCGTCCGTTTCGGTAAAAAATTTGCTCAAATCGAGTACATAACGATGCTTCTTGTAAGTGTTCTTATCATTCCTTCTCTTCTGGCGTTTGCAAAATTTGGACAGACAGATATTCTGTTCCTAATTGTGCTAATAATTCCTGCCATATTTCTGATGAGGTCTATGGTTCGACTGAAAGGCAGTGAGTTAAACTTACTATTAGCTAATACAGCAAAATTACTGTTAATATATAGCATCCTTTTTTCTGTGCTGTGGATTATATAATGACAAAACCCGTGTATATTCGAAAATTCTCTATTTACCGTTATGAAATACCATTGAAAACAGAAGTTTTTATTCGCGGTGTTCCATTTTCCTACAAACAAGGACTGGTCATAAACTTTGAGGATGCTGAAGGAAACAAATCATGGGGAGAGATTTCTCTTTTACCACCAACAGAAGAAAAAATAAATAGATGTATAGGATGGATAGAAAAAAACTTCAAATATTTTTTAGGCGAGATTGATTTGTCTTTTCTGGATAAATCTCCAGAGATAAAATTTGCCACTGGGAGTGCTATTGATTATCTAAATTTTAATACAGATAATTTATCGGACATTTCTATACAAGTAAATGCACTTCTTGCAGGTAAGTTCAAATCTATCCTTGAAGAAGCAGAAAGAAAAAAGAAACAGGGCTATTCCATTTTCAAAATAAAATTAGGCGAACATTCCCTAATAACGGCAAGAGATTTACTAACCGAAGTAAGACAAATTATCGGAAGCGAGGCACAAATCGTTTTAGACTTAAACCGACAATGGACATTAAATCAGACACTAAACCTCATAGAACAAATTTCAGATAAAGGGATTTTATATATCGAGGACCCTGTTAAAACAGCAAAAGAATTGCCAAACTACCTTGATTTATCACCTATCAAAGCAGGGATTGATGAATTCCTTGAAAAGTGGAATATTGAATTAGAAGATATATGCAAAAATTATTTAGAGAAAATAGTCTTTGTTATTAAACCCTCCATACTTTACGGAAAAGAAGTATGGCAAAAAATAGGGGAATACAAATCCACCATGAAAGTTTTTACATCCGCATGGGAAACGGGCATCGGATTACGAGGAATATTAAATTTAATCTTCAAAAAAAGAATGAATATAGAATTCGTTGGCCTGGACACCTACTCCTATTTTAAATACGACATAGCAAAACCTCTCCTTCCAATGAATTTCCCCAAAATAAGTTCCCATACACTCAAAGAACCCTTCTCAATCATCCAGGGAGCATTAGAAAAAATCCACTCCCAAGAAATATGAATAACTATATTAACTTACAAGGATTATAAATACTTTAAAGCAATCATCAAATTAAATTTACAGAAACAATAATAGACAAAATAAGTCCATAAACAAACTCCTCTTTCCACCCCACCCCATAGCCAACCCCTCATTTTCCATATAAAATAAAAAACAGGGCATGCGGGAGTTTTTATCTCCCTGTCTGCCCTGTTTCGTTCAAA
>Ga0123519_10015858_pt1 | contig 10534 bp, 10 predicted proteins | sample YelNatPaOPRAMG02_FD_87396 | JGI IMG/M metagenome (GOLD analysis project Ga0123519, IMG submission 87396) | Hot spring microbial communities from Yellowstone National Park - Yellowstone National Park OP-RAMG-02 (version 2) | ecosystem: Environmental > Aquatic > Thermal springs > Hot (42-90C) ...
CGAAAGGTGTTGTGCCTGTGAGTTGCCCTTTTCCGTGCGTCTGATACCCTGTTTCGGCAAACTGTAGGGTAGCTAGATTCTACATCTTTTTAGCACGCTCTGTGACCAGTTGAAATCCAGCGTAAGAGAGATATAATGGAAACATCGGCAATGATGAACAGAGGAGAGCTTGAACAAAGACTAATGAACCGAAAGTGTTTCGGGATTCTTTTGAATTTGCTGATCCTCTTCCTGATGCTGTGGTGCTCAGGCTCTGCCCTCGCCATAGGGACAACGGTCTCCCTTAGGCCCGTGAGAGCGGAAATCAGCATGGGCGAGACGCTTGATGTTGAAGTACTCATCAACAATGTGAGCGGCCTTTATGGCGTGGACGTGGTCCTATCTTTTGAACCCACTATCGTAGAAGTTGTTGACTTTGACCCAGACCATGAGGGCGTACAGGTTAAGCCAGGGCAATTTCCGCAGCCCGATTTCCTGGCCGAAAACGAGGTGATCAACGACTTTGGCACGATTTGGTACGCCGTATCACAGGTAAGCCCCCGGGAGCCCGCTAATGGATCGGGCGTTGTCATGACGATTCGCTTCCGAGGCAAATCCCCCGGTATAACCGAGATCCAGATCGTGGATGTGACGTTATCAGACTCCGGGGGCCTCCAGATCCCCGTTGAGGCTAGCTTGGGCGGCGAGATCACCGTACTGGAATTGGGCGTAACCCCCGTGCAACCCTCGCCCACTCTCAGTCCCTCGCCTATGGCCACACCGACTTACAGCCCCTCGCCTTCAGCCACCCAGATGCAGCCAACACCCACACTGGCCAGAACTCCCACAGCCTCACCGACGCAAGAGCCTGAGACTCCTACAGCCACCCCTCTTACAGAAGCCTATCCGCTGATAACGCCCACTTCTGCGGAAAGTTACCCCATTTCCACGCCGGGCACACCCCGGTTACAGGAGACCCCTACTCTAGCGCAGCTGTCAGGTACTGCAACTGCGATGCCGACTACGTGGATGGTCGAGCCGACGACTACCCGTACAGCGACCTATGTGACACAGCAACCCTTGGAGACCAGCCCTACCAAGCTCACCAACACGCCGGCGAAAGTAGTAGCCATTATTCCCACGTTGCGGCCGGCCCCTACTACAGCAGGAACCTTGCAAGGGACCCAACAAGAGCCTCTGATCCCGGAAGACGTGTTCATCTTCTTGGCCGCCTTGCTGATACTCCTAACGGGGGCTTTGCTCTTTCGCCTCGTTCGGCAAGCTAACCGATCTAGGAGCTAAACGGTGCACAATAACCTCTCGAGTTCTAGAATTTGGCTCTTGTTCGCGTTAGTCTGCGCTTTGCTTGTGGGACAAGGGGGGGTGCTTCCCGGCTGGGGGGTTCCTTTTGCTTCCGCAACGACAACGTCGCTTACCTTTGTCCCCGCAAGCGTATCCCTTGATATCGGAGGTGAGGCCTGGGTCAGCATCCTGATCAACGAGGTCACGGATCTATACGGCGCTGACGTGCGTTTGGCCTTTAACCCCGCAATCATCGAGATCCTAGACGCAATCCCCGGTGATCCGATCAGCCTCCAATTAGGCGATATGCCTTACCCTGATTTCGTCATGAAGAACCAGGCGGATAACACGAATGGTACGATTTGGTACGCCGTGGCCCAGCTTTACCCGCGAGAGCCCGCCTCAGGTAGCGGTTTCCTAGCACACATTCACCTTCGCGCCAAAAACGAGGGGACGACCGAGCTGACCTTCACGAGCCACGACCTTGTCACGCGCGACGGTCTCCCTATTCCCCATAGTGTAGGTAGTTGCACGATCCGGGTTGGCCCGCACGAAGCCACCGCTACAGCCACCGGCATGCCTACGAAAGTGGTCACGCCCCTGCCCACACCCACAACTGGGGCTACACATACCGCCACTGCGCCCCCAACGATCACTCCCTCTCCGGCGATGACGCCAATTCCGACCGGCACACCCACGATGACCCGAACTCCTGAAGCATCTCACACGCCCCTTTTTACCCCGACGCCCACGCGTTCTCCAACTGTAACCGCCACGCCACAGCCCTGGGTAACCGCCTCACCCACAGCTACGCCTTCTTACACGCCCCTTAGAAGCCCAACCCTTGGAAGCACAAGCACCGCTACGCCCCCAGAGACCCTTCCAAGTCCGTCGGCCACGCCAACAAGCCCGAGTGGGGGCCAAGTCTATGTCGGGTTGCGGGCCTCTAGGGATACATACATAACGGGCGAATTCCCTAACCAGAACTTTGGCTCCCTAGGAGCGTTGGAACTATCTCTACTCCGGGATGGCCCGTTTAAGAACGCCTTAGTAGGGTTTGACCTGCAGGTGATTCCCCCAAGTGCTGTCCTCATAGAGGCCAAACTCTTCCTCTTTGGCCGCAATGTATTCGGCGAAGGCAGAATCCCCCTATGGGCTTATGGCCTCAGACGCGACTGGGATGAACTGAGAGCAACCTGGTATGGGGCTTCTGCCGACGAAACCTGGGAACAAAGCGGCGCCCTGGGCCCCAGCGATCATGATGACGTGGGCGTTCAGGGTTCCTTCGTAGATGGGCCCCAGATAGATTACTACGAATGGGATGTGCGGCCCTTGGTGCAAGAGTGGATCAACGGCACGCGCCGCAACGACGGTTTCTTGATCACGCCGGCAGGGGGCGCCATGACTTTTATCAAACTGGTCCTTTATTCACGCGAATATCGTGAATTCGCGCTGACTCCTTTCCTTTCCCTTGTTTACATTCTGCCCACGCCGACTTTGACCCCGACGGCAACGGGAACACCAACCCTGACGGCAACGCCTACAGCAACGGTGACCCCGACCGAGCTGGCCACCTTAGCCCCCGTAAGGCTGCTCTTTTTGCCGGTGCTCTTCAAAGCAGGCCGGTAACCCCTTGTAAGGATCTCTCTACACCCACTTTGACACGCTGATACAAGTGATGTATCTTGTCAATGTAATGGGATGAAGGGAGTATCATGAATATTATTCAAAGCGTTGGTGACAAGATCATCAGCAATGTGGAAAAGGTGATCATTGGCAAGCACCGAGAGGTACAGCTCGCCTTTGTGGCCATGCTCTCCAAAGGCCATGTGTTGATAGAAGACGTCCCTGGCGTTGGTAAAACCGTCTTGGCCAAATCTCTTGCCAAATCGGTAGGTTGCAAGTTCCGACGTATCCAATTCACTCCTGATCTCCTTCCCAGCGACATCACCGGCGTCTCGGTCTTTAACCAAAAGACAAGGGAATTCGAGTTCCGTCCCGGCCCTATCATGGCCCAAATCGTCCTCGTCGACGAGATCAATCGCGCGACGCCCAAGACCCAGTCCGCGCTCCTAGAGTGTATGGAAGAGCGCCAGGTAACGGTTGACGAGACAACCTATCGTATGCCCGAGCCTTTCCTGATCATGGCTACTCAGAACCCCATTGAGTACGAGGGCACTTTCCCCTTACCTGAGGCCCAACTGGATCGCTTCTTGATGCGCATTAGCCTGGGCCATCCCAAGCCAGAGGAGGAGATCCGTATCCTTGATGCTCAGCAATACGTTCATCCTGTGGAAACGATCGGACAGGTAGTATCGGTCTCCGAGTTGCTAGAGGCCCAAGAAGAGGTTAAGCGCATTTATATCGACCCGCTCATTAAAGAGTATATCGTTGCCTTGGTCAACGCGACGCGAAACCATCCTGACGTTTACCTGGGAGCCAGCCCGCGCGGTTCTCTCGCGCTATACAGAACCAGCCAAGTCCTCGCCGCCTTGCAAGGCCGCGATTTCGTTATTCCCGACGATATCAAGGCCTTAGCTGAGGTGACCCTGGCACACCGCATCATCGTGAGCCCCTCGGCGCGCATTAAGAACGTTGACCCGCGAACGGTGGTACAGGAGATCATCAGTACAGTTCCTGTGCCGGGGATTCGCGTGCGCGCCTCGCGTTAGCCTACAAGCTGCTCCTCCTCTCTCGCCGGGTTATAGTAGCGACTCTGGGTTCGGGACGAGATCATGAACATCCGACGAGCAACCATTGCGGATATTGAGCGTTGCGCGAGCCTTGAGGGCTCTTACACGACAGAGTATGTCTGGCAAATGGAAGAGGCCGTCCATGCCGATTCCATCACCGTCGTCTTCAGGCGCATGCGCATTCCCCGCCGTATAGAGGTCGCTTATCCTTGTAGCATTGGGGATTTGAAAAAGGACCTCCTGCGCAACGAGTGCTTCCTAGTAGCCGAGGAACCCGGTATGGTCTTCGGCTATCTCGACATGACGGTACGCCGCTGGCAAGCTCAAGGTTGGATCGAGCACCTGATCGTGCAGCCGTCTTACAGGAGGCAGGGCATTGCGACGAACCTGCTAGAGGCAGCCCGTCAATGGGCGAGGAGCAACGGCCTTGTGTCCATCGTCGCCGCTGTACAAACCAAGAATGATCCCGCGATAAGCCTCCTAACCAAGCTGGGATACACCTTTGCCGGCTTTATCGATCACTACTTTAGCAATGGCGATATCGGCGTGCTTTATTCCCGCGAGATCTAGACTCTTCCCCCACCGTCCACGCCCCACTATCTGAGCTTCTGCTTTCCTGCCAAGGCTATTGCAGCCGCCTTCAGTAACTTTACACACTCTAGGGGTCGTAGTATACTTTTACAGGGTTAAAAAACCTAGGAGGTGGATAGGCATATGTTATTCTGGCCGATGTTTGACCCCATCTATTACCTATTCGCATTGCCTGCGCTGATTTTAGGGCTTTACGCTCAGTATAAGGTGCGCGCTGCCTACCAACGTTACCGCCGTGTGGCCAATATGAGCGGCCTCACCGGCTACGAGGCTGCGCAACGCCTTTTGGTTAGCAACGGTCTGAGCCATGTGGAAATCCGAGAAACACAGGGAGAGCTTTCGGACCATTACGATCCTCGCACGAAGTCCCTTTTCCTCTCTCCCGGCGTTGCGCGCTCCGCATCGGTCTCTGCGTTGGGAATTGTAGCTCACGAGGTAGGCCATGCTCTCCAAGATCAACAAGGATACGTTCCACTGAAGCTGCGAGCCGGGCTTGTACCCGTTGTCCAGCTAGGGTCTTGGTTGGGGCCGATCATCTTCTTGGCCGGCATGGTGCTTCCGATCAAGAACCTTTCCCTGATTGGGTTGCTGCTTTTCTCGGGCACGTTGGTATTCGCCCTCATCACGTTGCCCGTCGAGCTGAACGCCAGTAACAGGGCCATAGAGATGCTTGGGCGAAGCGGGCTGATAGCCCTTAATGAGGAAAAAGGAGTGCGCGCTGTACTCTCGGCAGCAGCCTTGACCTATGTTGCGGCCGCCGCACAAGCCATATCTACCATCCTTTACTATATCTTCCTATTAGGCGGATCCCGACGGCGGGACTAACCTGGGAGCACGCAACCCACATGGTAATTGGGGGAGTTGACCTCTTGGACCTATCCTTCGACGGACTGCTGCAGACGGTTGTTGACTGGGGACAGCCTCGGTTTCGTGCTGCGCAGATCTGGCATTGGATATACAAGTCCTTGGTCACCGACCCCGAACAGATGTCCAATCTCCCAAAGGACCTGCGCAACCAACTCAAAGAGAGAGCTTATATAGGTCATCTCCGGCCAGTCGCCACAGTTACGGCGGATGATGGCCTCACAGAAAAAGTTCTCTTTCAGACTGCAAACGATCAACAGACCTTTGAGTCCGTCCTGATGTGCTATGCAGACCGTAACACAGTCTGCGTTTCCTCGCAGATCGGATGTCCCTTAGCTTGTGCCTTTTGTGCTACAGGACGGCGTGGACTGGTACGCAACCTGACTACGGGCGAGATTATCGCCCAAGTTATGTACTTTGCCCGCAAACTCCTTGAGCAAAAGCTTCACGTGACCAATGTGGTCTTTATGGGCATGGGAGAGCCCATGCTCAATTTCGACGCGGTCTGGCAAGCGATTTTGAACCTCAATGATCACCGAGGGTTCGCGCTTGGTTCACGCCGCTTCACCATTTCCACCGCAGGCGTCGTTCCAGGGATAGAGCGCCTGGCCCGCGAGTCATTGAGCGTGGGGTTGGCGATCTCCTTGAACGCTCCAAACAACGCATTGCGCAACCAACTCATGCCGCTAAACCGTCGCTATCCTCTGGAGCGCCTTATGGCCGCAGCCAAGCTCTATGTTGAGCACACAGGGCGACGCGTTAGCTTTGAGTACGTGCTGGCGAAAGACGTAAACGACTCGGAGGCCCATGCAGAACAAACTGCCAAGTTGCTGCGCGGGATGCTCTGCCATGTCAACTTGATCCCCCTGAATCCGATTCCCGGTTGCGACTATGAGCCCTCTCCTTGGGAGAGGGTCTTGCGCTTTCAAAGGATCCTAACCCAAGGGGGGATCCAAGCCACGGTGCGCGTGAGCCGCGGCAGCGAGATCTGTGCAGGATGCGGACAGTTGCGAGGCCTGTATACAACCGCCGGGACCCAAAAGACCGGCGACCTAAACTCACATGGCGAATCTGGAGATCTTGGGGACTAGCATGTCAGAGCACCGTCGCGTGCGCATTAGCGCTTCAATCCTTTCGGCCGATTTCTCCAAGTTAGGGGCACAAGTACAAGAAGCAGAGTTAGGAGGAGCAGACGCAATACATGTTGACGTGATGGACGGGCGTTTCGTACCCAATATCACCGTTGGCCCCTTGGTCGTGCGTTCCTTGCGTGCAGTGACACGGCTGCCGCTGCAGGTACATCTAATGATCGTGGAACCGGAACGATACATTGAGGACTTTGTCCGTGCCGGGGCAGACCTGATCACGGTGCACGTGGAAACTTGTCCTCATCTACAGCGCACGCTCGGACAAATTCGCGACGCAGGGGCACGTGCTGCCGTCACCCTGAATCCCGCGACACCATTGGTCACCCTAGAGGAGATCCTCGACCAGGTCGACCAGGTTCTGATTATGACCGTGAACCCAGGGTTTGGCGGGCAAGAGCTCATCCCGAGTACGATCAACAAGATTCAGCGCCTGCGGCAGATGATAACCGAAAGGGGTTTGAACTGCGCTATTGAGGTAGACGGAGGCATTAACCTCCAGACCATGGCTCAAGTCGTACGGGCTGGAGCCGATATCTTGGTCATGGGCGCCGCCATCTTTGCCGGCAAAGATGGCATTCAAGCTTCCCTTCGCCGACTCCGGGCCGCTCTTGAGAACTGTAGCTAAGACATAAATACTGGACCAGCCCTACACAAAGCCGGTCCAGTACAAGATGCCCCTACAGCGATAAAGAAAGGCGCTAGATCTTGTTCAGAGTGCGCAAACAACGAGTGCAGATATTAATCCTTTTGGGACGCCCAGCAACGGTAACAACGGCCTTCTGAATATTCGGTACCCAACGGCGATTGGTACGACGCTTAGAATGGCTCACATTGTGACCGTATTGCGGCCCTTTGCCACACATCTCACAGATTGCCATGTTATTCACCCCTTATGATCACCCGAACTGCGAGGGCAAATTTGCGCCAAACATACACAATATGATACCATAAATAAGATATTCCGCAAAACAACAGGAGATATCTCATGAGCGAAGCTCCCCCGATCGGCAAGATTGAGCTTTCGCCCCGCGCCATAGCCAGCATTGCTGCAAATGCTGTCTTGAGCTGCTATGGCGTGGTGGGAATGGCCGCGGCCACCCTGCGCGATGGTATCGCCGAGATCCTTCAGTTTGATAACTACCATCGCGGTGTTGAGGTCAAGGTGGTAGAAGGCAAGATCATTATTGATCTCTATGTGGTCATCGCCTATGGCACGCGCATTTCAGAGGTAGCCCACAACGTGATGGATAGCGTCAAATTTAGCGTGGAACGTGCCTTGGGCATGCCGGTAGCCGAAGTCAATGTACATGTGCAAGGGCTACGCGTGAGCGACTCTGTCTGAGAATCTCTGGAGATACGGTTCCTTGGTTGAGACTCTACTTGAAACGGAAAAGAACGAAGGCTCTTTGAATATTAACGGCAAAAAAGCTGAGAGCCCCGATACCGTCATTGACGGACATAGCCTTCTGGGCGCTTTGCGTGCAGCGAGTGCCTATCTGGACATGCACGTGAGCCAGATCAACGCCTTGAACGTGTTCCCTGTGCCCGATGGGGACACAGGGACCAACATGTCGCTGACGATGCGAGCGGCCGTAAATGAGGTAGGTAACACATCGTATGCCTCCGTCTCCGAACTGGCCCGCGTGATAGCGCATGGAGCACTCATGGGAGCCCGAGGCAATTCGGGAGTGATCTTGTCACAGATCTTGCGAGGGATCGCCCGAGCTCTTGATGATAAAGAGGTGCTCACCGCCGCTGACCTTGCTAGGGCTCTAGAAGAAGGGACGGCGACGGCCTATAAGGGCGTCATGAAACCTGTGGAGGGCACCATCCTCACCGTCGCCAGGGCGGCCGCAAGCGCCGCCAGACGGGCTGCCTCAGCGGGGGGGCAAATCAAAGAGGTGTTGGCCAGCGCGCTCGCTGAAGCCAAGGCTGCGTTGGCTCGTACCCCTGAGCTACTGCCTGTCTTGGCTGAAGCCGGCGTAGTGGATGCGGGCGGTCAGGGGTTCACAATCATCCTGGAGGGGATCTTGAGATATATAAGCGGAGAAAGTTTCGGCGAAGCCCCTTCGGAGAAGGCAGTACTTCAGCGCGCTCGCGCACCAGAGGGCAAATTCAATTACGACACACAGTTCATCATCCAGGGGACGAACCTCGACGTGGAAAGCATCAGAGAGCAGGTCGCCAGGATGGGCGACTCAGTGCTTGTAGTGGGGGATGCACAAACCGTCAAGGTCCACGTCCACACCGACAATCCTGGGAAAGTCATCGAGTACGGAACGGGTTTGGGGCAATTGACCGCAGTGATCGTAGAGAATATGCAGCTCCAGTATGAGGATTTCAAGCGCGAAGCTAACGTGCAAGTTCCCACTTCCAAGCCCGTTTCTGCCGTCCTCACAAACACTTCCTCGGCCCCTGTCAACGAGGTTGCTACGGTCGCCGTGGTCTCAGGAAACGGCCTGCAGCGCGTCTTTGAGAGCCTCGGTGTCAGTGCGATCGTCCCCGGAGGCCAGACGATGAATCCCAGCACTCAGGATTTGCTCTCGGCTATCAATAACGTTGCCGGCGATAAGGTCATCCTCCTGCCCAATAATAGCAACGTCATTCTGACGGCCCAACAAGCTAAGGAGTTGGCCTCAAAGCAAGTGTTTATAGTACCCACCCGTACGATCCCTCAGGGGATCGCCGCCTTACTAGCCTATAATTACCAGGCCAGCTTGGAAGCCAATCTAGGGCTCATGACGGAAGCTAGCACCCAGATACAAACGGGAGAGATCACCCGAGCCGTACGCTCGGTCCAAGTCAACGGGCTCTCAATCGCCGAAGGCCAAATTATAGGCTTGGTGAATGGTGAGCTGGTCGCCGTCGGCACGGATATTTCCATGGTTATGGCCGCATTGTTAGAGCATATGGGAGCCGAGAACTATGAGATCATTACCATATACTATGGCGAGGAAGTGACGCCAGAAGAGGCCGCCCAAGAGGCCCAGAGAATCAAACAGCGGTATCCCAACCTGGATGTAGAAGTGCTCAATGGCGGGCAAGCACACTATTACTATATTATCTCCGCTGAATAGGACTCGATACGAAGAGAGGCGCTGGCATGAGCAATGTCAAAATCGTCACTGACAGCACAGCCGAGCTGAGTCCAGAGGTAGTTGAGGAATACGATATCCGCGTTGTGCCCCTAAGCATACGCCTGGGGGCTGAGACGTATACAGATGGTCCACAACTTAGGTCGCCTGAATTCTACCGCCAGATGATCAAGCAAAAGACACCTCCCGTCGTTATCCCCCCCACGCCGAGACAGTTCGCCCAAGTGTATAGTGAACTGTGCCGCGAGACCGATGATATCGTGTCCATTCACCTGCCCGCCCGGTTTAACGAAACGGTCTTAGCCGCCAGCCAGGGACGTACTGGCCTCCTAGGGCGGTGTCGCATCAGTGTAATTAACTCCCAATTCACCTCTCGGGCTCTGGGCATCTTTGTCACCGAGGCCGCCAAAGCTGCCCGCGCTGGGCTCTCAGGACCAGAGATCGAGCGTTTGGTGCGCAGTTTGCTCCCGCGCACGTATATGGTTTTCTATATTGAGAATCTGGAATACCTAAAGCGCAGCGGGATCTACCGCCAGCCCCGCGAAGGTGTCTTTGGGCCTCCGAGCTCCAAACCCTTACTGATGTTAGAGGAGGGCGAGATCACCCCCTTACAGCGCCTCCGCAACCGAGGTCGGCCAGCAGAGCGCCTATTGGAATTCATCAACGAGTTCCCCTCGCTTCAAGAACTTACCATCCTTCATACAGGGATAATGTGTGATGATGTGGAGGAGCTCAAGGTCTTGCTCAACGAGGGGCCGCGCAAGTGGACGTTCAACGAACATATCTACGGGCCGATCTTGGGCGCTTACATCGGCCCCACCGCACTTGGCGTAGTGGCTTTTGAAGGGCCTAGACGAGAACG
>Ga0123519_10015866_pt1 | contig 10531 bp, 9 predicted proteins | sample YelNatPaOPRAMG02_FD_87396 | JGI IMG/M metagenome (GOLD analysis project Ga0123519, IMG submission 87396) | Hot spring microbial communities from Yellowstone National Park - Yellowstone National Park OP-RAMG-02 (version 2) | ecosystem: Environmental > Aquatic > Thermal springs > Hot (42-90C) ...
CCGGTGAAAGAGCATCTACTCCCGGCTTCACCTCGTCGTATAGGCGACGCATGTTGAAGCCGCGGCCACCCAGGTACTCTCTTGCCAGCTTTGCATCCAGAGGCTCGACCTCGACACGCCGGCGACTAAGGTCGACGCGAAGAATCCGTCCTGCGTACGCGGTCCACTCAGACATGTGACAGCTCCTTCCGTGGCGAGCCCGGTTCCTGCGGGCCGATGGTATGGCGCTTCGGACGCTGGCGGGCCTCTCCGTACCACAAAGCCCCGGTCACACAGCGACGTACGCACTGCGGGTCGCCATCGCACAGATCGCAGAGCAAGGGCACACCAGCCTCAGGATGCATCCGCACCGCGCTGAAGGGGCAAGCCTCGACGCAGAGCCCACAGCCAGTGCAGAGCGAAGCGTCGACCAATACAGCCTTAGTGAGGGGATGCCGGCTGAGGGCGCCTTGAGGACAAACCTGAACGCAGCGGGCTACGCCACACTGCCGGCAGACCACTGGCGTGTCGCGGCCGCTCGGCTCGTCCTTGCCTACCTGCACCCGTGAGAGGTTGGGATCGAAAACCTTCTCGTGCCAGAAGCTGCAGATAAGCTCGCAGGAGCGGCAGCCCGAGCAGACCGACTCGTCCACGATCATATGGCCGATGCTCCCTGCTGGCGTTGCTGGCTCGCCAGCACTAGCTGCTTCCCCTTCGCCAACTGGTGCCGACTCGCGAGCCTCTTTGGCGAGTACTGCCCCGCCTTCTCCTGGCAAGATGCGTTCGATGCGATAGATCACCCGGCCATTAGGGTCTGGGCAACAGACGCGAGAGGTGTTTTGTAGCCAGTCATTGGGGTCGGTGGAGTCCCGCTGCTTGGCCGGCAACAACGGCATCAGCGTCTGCAAAGCCCAAATGCAGATGTACTGGCCGGGCGGGATATAGAGCCGGCTACCTTTGAGCTCGAAATAGTCCCCCGGCTTAGCCGGCAGGTCGCAAAAGCCCCCAACCTCTTCCACCACAACGCGCAGATCGTACATAGATCCCCCTATCAGATGCCAAGGTAAGCGCGGCGCATCTCATCGTTGCTCAGCAGGTTCTCGGCCGTATCGTGCAGTGCCACCTCTCCGCCCTGCAGCACGTAGGCCCGATCTGCCAGTTCCAGCGCCATCTCCGCGTTTTGCTCCACGATAAGGATCGTCGTTCCCTGGGCGCGGATGTCACGGATGATATCGAAGACGCTCTCCACCAGGATAGGTGAAAGCCCCATCGAAGGCTCGTCCAAGCACAGCAGCTTGGGGCGTGTCATCAACGCCCGGCCAATGGCTAACATCTGCTGCTCGCCTCCGCTCAGCGTGCCCCCCTTCTGATGTCGGCGCTGGGCGAGCTGCGGGAATAGAGAATACACCTTCGCTATGTCTTCCTCCACCGACTTCTCGCCGGCGCGGATGAAGGCGCCCAACCTAAGGTTCTCCTCCACCGTCATACGGGTAAAGATACGCCGCCCTTCGGGAACCAGCCCCACTCCGGCGGCCACGATCCGCGTTGTGGGCAAGGAGGTGATATCGCAGCCATCGAACTCGATGCGCCCGCGGGCAGCCCTGACCGATCCCATGATGCACTTGAGCGTAGTGGACTTCCCGGCAGCGTTCGCGCCTAAGAGGGCCGCGATCTCTCCCCGGTTCACCTCCATACTGATGCGTGAAAGGACTCTAATCGGACCATAGGCGGCGTCAACCTCTTGCAGCCGCAACAGCGGCTGGTTCAGGCGGTGGTTTTCGCCCACTTCGACCTCCTCCGGCCCAGGTAAGCCTCGATCACTCGTTCGTCCTTCTGCACGGCCTCGGGTGTGCCCTCGGCGATCTTGCGTCCCTGGTCGAGGACGACAACGCGATCAGAGATGCCCATCACGACGTTCATGTGATGCTCGATCAGCAGAATGGTGTAACCCGCGTCGCGCAAATGGCCAATCCGGTTCATCATCTCCTCAGCCTCAGCGCTGTTCATACCTGCCACTGGCTCATCGAGGAGAAGCAGGCGTGGGCCGCTGGCCAGAGCACGAGCGATCTCGACTCGCCGGCGATCCGCGTAAGTCAACGTCAGCACCAAGTCATCACGGCGCTCAGCCAACCCATGCCCCAAGGCATCGAGCAAGGCGATGGCCTTGGCGCGGGCGATGCTTTCGGTGCGGCGGAATGAACTGGTGTTGAGAACGATGGACAACAGGCCTCCCTCCAGCCGGCAGTGCAGGCCCACCAGCACGTTCTCCAACACTGTCATGCCGCCAAAGAGGCGTAAGTTCTGAAACGTCCGCACAATGCCCAGCGCGGCCAGCCGATGAGGAGGCAAGCCAACGATCGAACGGCCAAGGTACCGAATCGAGCCGCTGGACGGTCGGTACAAGCCCGAGATCAGGTTGAATAAGGTAGTTTTGCCAGCGCCGTTGGGCCCGATGATGCTCACGATCTCGCCCTGCCTCACCGTGAAGGAGACTCCCTGCACTGCCTTGAGGCCACCGAAGGATTTGCTCAGATCGGCCACCTCCAATAGCGGCGTGCCAGCAGGAAGTGGCTGGGCCAGCGGCCCGGGCAAGCAATGAGATTCCACTCGCTCTGCCAGCGTAGCTACCTGATCACCAGCCAGGACAGGTCTTACCCTTTCCGCAGCCTTGCCCAACAAGCCCTGTGGGCGATAGCGCATGATGAGTACCAGCACCGCTCCATAGATGGCCATGCGGTAGATGCTGTACTCGCGCAAGAACTCGGGCAGCGTCACCAGCACCACTGCTCCTACCACCACGCCCAGCAACCGGCCGGTGCCGCCGAGGACAATCATGCAGAAAATGGTAACGACCTCGTTGAGAGTGAACGTCTCCGGAGAGACGAACTGCTGCCAGGCTGCGAAAATCACCCCCGCTACGCCAGCGAAAAGCGCCCCCGAAGCGAAGGCCAGCAGCTTGAGGTTCGACTTGTGAATGCCCATGCACTGAGCGGCTGTCTCGTCGTCGCGAATGGCCTGCCAGGCGCGGCCGATGCGCGAGCGGTTCAGACGGCTGGCCACCAGCAGGCAGCCAGCGGCGAAGACCAGGCTAAGATAATAGTAGTTGACCACCGATTCGCTACGCAGAAACCCGAATTCGAGAACCTGGTTGAGGTTCACGCCCAAGATGTTGGCTCCGTCTATCTTGCTAATGCCATTAGGGCCGTTGGTGATAGGAGCCAGATTGATGAGCAAGATGCGGATGATCTCCCCGAAACCCATGGTCACAATGGCTAGGTAGTCGCCCCTCAATCGCAGGACTGGATAGCCAAGCAGCACCCCGCAAACGGCGGCGGCGAGGGCGGCCAGGGGGAGAACCGCTAAGAATGGCAGATGGAGGCCGAAATGGGGAGAGGCCAGAAAGGCGTAGGTGTAGGCTCCGATGGCGTAAAAGGCGACGTAGCCTAGATCGAGTAGGCCGGCGAACCCCACCACGATGTTCAGACCCACAGCCAGCATCACATAGAGGCCGATGGTGCCGGCAACGCGCACCAGGTAAGGGTTCTGACCCACCAGGAAAGGAAAGGCAGCTGCCAGCAGCACCACCGCCCCCAGGCGATATCGCTGGTCAATAGCGTCAAAAGCCGCTCTCAAACGACCCATCGCCGAACTGGCCGCCTCAAGGGTTGTGAAGTTGTTGCTGATTATTCCTAGTCTTTCCATTCGTGGTCACAACCTACACCTTGTCGGGCAGGTTCTCGCCCATTAGGCCCGAGGGCTTGAGCACGAGAACGGCGACCAGCACGGCAAAGGCAATGATGTCCTTGTAAGCTGGGGAGATGAAGGCCGCTCCTAAGCTCTCCACCAGGCCTAGCACGATGGCCCCCAGCATCGCCCCCTGGATGTTGCCGATGCCGCCCAGCACGCTGGCCGTAAAGGCTTTCATCCCCGCCGCCCACCCCATCAGGAAGTCCACCTGCGTGTAGTACAGCCCGATCAGAACTCCGGCCGCCCCCGCCAGCACAGAGCCGACAAGAAAGGTCAGCGAGATCATCTTGTTCGCGTCGATCCCTAGGTAGCTAGCTTCTTCCCTGTCCTGCGCCACCGCCCGCATGCCGCGGCCCCACCTGGTCCCCTGCACGAAGTAGTTGAGGGCGAACATCAGGATGATAGAGAGGCCGATGATGAGCAGGCGCGTGCCGGTGATGGTAACGTCGCCAAAGGATAGGGTCCACTCCGGCGGGATTATGGCTCTCGTCGGGTACATCTTGCCCCGCGTGCCCATGGCCAGCATGACTGTGTTCTGGAGGAAGATCGACACTCCAAGGGCACTGATGAGCGGCGCCAACCTGGAAGAGCTGCGCAAGGGCCGGTATGCGAAGCGCTCGATGCCTACCCCCAGTGCTCCCGCTCCGACCATGGCTGTCACCAGCATCACCACAAGGACGAGAAGGGGAGCGGCGGCAGGCGCCGCCCCCACAATGAGCACGCTGATCACGCCCCAGCCGAGGTATCCACCGACCATGAACACCTCGCCGTGGGCGAAATTGAGCATCTCCAGCACGCCATAGACCATGCAGTAGCCCAAGGCGAGCAACGCATATACGCAGCCGAGCGTAAGGCCATTGACGAACTGCTGAGGCAACTGGGCCAGAGCCAGATTGATATCCATAGACCACCCAGAATGAGGCTTGCCGCCGAAGAAGGTCCAAGGCCACCTCGCCTGTCATTCTGAAGCCCCGCAGGCTGAAGAATCTGCCTCCTCGCTCCCTCGCCCCCTGGGAGAGGGCTGGGGTGAGGGTTTCCTCGGCAGAGGCAGATTCTTCACGCTGCGGCCCTCAGAATGACAGGACGGTGGCGCCGCCTACTTCCCGCGCGGCAGCACTGTCTTTAGCTGCACGTAGTCGCCGTTCTTGACCTGAAGAACGTAGATGGGGCCACCAACCATGTCGCCTTTGGCATCGAACCCGATCGGCAGGCCGAGGATGCCTTTGTAGTCCTTGGTGTTGTGTACGTTATTGAGAACGGCGACGCGATCCACCTTCCCATTGCTGCCTACTCCGGCCTTCCTGATGGCCTGAATAAGGATGTTGGCTGCCTCGTAACTTTGGCCACTGTAGACACTGAGGCTGCCGTACTTGGCCGTGAACTTCTTGATGAAGTCCTGCGCTTCGGGCACCGAAGACAGGATCGGCCCAACGTTAGTAAGGTAAGCCCCCTCGGCAGCGCCTGCTGCCTTGTCAATGAACTCGGCCTTCTCGTAGGCGGCCTCCGCCGTCATAAACGTGGCCTTGACGCCAAGATCGGCCGCCTGCTTGAGGAACATGGCCGCCTGCGACGGATCGGGGGCTGCCATGTACACGAGATCGGGCTTGGCAGCCTTGATACGGGTGATCAGGGTCGAGAAGTCCTTGTCGTTAGGGTCGTACTGATCGTGACCCAGGATGCTGACGCCCAACTCTTTCAGCTTCTGCTCTACCTGCCCGGTAATGCCGACGGAGTAGGTGCCCTTGTCGTCCAGCAGATAGACGCTCTTGCTCTTGAGGTCCTGGGCGATGAACATGGCAGCCGCTGGCCCCTGGTCATCGTCGCGAGGGCAAAGCCGATGCATCACTTTGAACCCCTGCTCGGTCAGAGAAGGATTCGTCGCCGACTGGGAGATGACGACCAGGTTGTACTTCTGATAGACGGGCAGGGCGGCATTAGTGACGCCGCTCGTCATAGGGCCGATGACGCCGACGACACTATCGTCTGTGCCGAACTTCTCGGCCACGGTAGCGCCTTTGGCGGGGTCGCCGCCGTCGTCGCCGGGCACGACTTCAAGCAAGTAACCGTCAATGCCGCCGGCCGCGTTGGCCTCATCCACAGCCAGCTTGACCGCATTGAGGGCGTCGAGGCCGATCTTCGAGAGCGCACCTGAAAAAGGCCCCGCCGCGCCGATCTTGATGGTGCCCTTGGCTTGAGTCTGGCCGGCCTGGACGCTGGTAGCAGAGGCGGCCGGGACGCTGATGGGCGTTGCCCCCGTAGCCTGAGAACTCGCCTGAGAAGATGAAGACGCACCGGGACTGGCGCAGCCTGCTAGGGCAAGCGCAGCAATCGTCAGCAGTAGGCAGAACGCTTGTAGATAGCGTGACAGGGGATTCACCGACATCCTCCTTTTCTAACTCATTTTCTAACTCATTGGCATGGCTAAGTGCTTCGCTTCAAGGCTAGGTGCTTGGTGTCGAGGCCTGGTGCCAACGCTAGGTGCCTGGTTTCCGGGTCAGGCACCTCGTTTGGCGCACAAGGACGCATCGCCAGAAGGGTTCCATTGGCTTGGCTCTCACCTCCTTCCAGTCATCGCGTCCGGCGCGGTAAAACAAAAACCCTCGTCCCCATAGGGACGAGGGTTGCTAGACCTCGCGGTACCACCCTAGTTGGGCAAAACGCTAACCTGAGCGTTCCACCCCACTCGTTGCAGTTACAGGGTGCCGCGCTCTCCTCTGCCAGAAGGCAAGGGAGAAAACACAGCATCCGATAACCTAGCCCTGATAACGGTGGCCGCCTCCGGCCAAGCCTACTCGGTGACCGCGCCTTTCGGTTGGCAACTCCCGGGCCCATTCGCGCGCCTGCGCCGGTATCGGCTCACACCTTACCCGACTCTCTGCCCCTCGCTAGGCGCCTACTAGCCCCGTTCACAGTCTTTAGCTATCCGAACTAGCTAGAACTGCCCGAGCTATTATCTGCCGGCAACATACTAGCATGGCCCTACCACCTCGTCAAGAACCAGCTCGCGAAATCCGTCGCCTATCTGCAAGCCCCTACCCAGAACACCCCAGAACCGCGAGCCTCACTGCTCGCAGACTACCGCCTTGCGGAGCGGCGGCAGACTCCTAGGCCGAGTTCAGAAGCCATGCGCTATGGCACCTGTACCCTCCCTTGGGAGGCCATCAGCAGTTCCCCGATGACAGGTTCGGCTGCCCCTCTACCCAGTGCGCAACCACCTGTAACACGCCGTCAACGGCTGTACTGTGCCGGCCAGGCCCATTCCGAAACCACGGTCAATGCCACCTACTGCGATGCTGGCTCCTCAGATTCGGACTGACCAGAATCGCTGTCGGAAGAAGCAACCCTGATGACCACCGTCGGCTCCAGCCAAGCCTAGGTAGAGGCACAGCTGCGACTCGAGCGAGAAACACGGGGGAGCCGGATAGATGCCAGAAACCGCGCTGATGGCCAAAGTATATTGACAATGATAAATATATCTGCTATGATGGCCCCTGATGAACGAGACATTTGGCAACAAGCAAAGCCAGTCAAGCTGCTGCGGCCCGGGCGCCTTCACCTGCGAGCGCGTCTATCCCGATCTGGAAGAGGCGGCAAGGCTCTTCCGAGCGCTGGCCGACGAGACCCGGCTAGCCATCCTCAGGCAATTGCGCGAGCGAGGAGAGGCCTGCGCTGGTGAACTGGAAGCCTGCTGCACAGTAGCGCAGCCGACCGTCTCGCACCATCTCAAGGTTCTGCGCGAAGCTGGGCTGGTGCTCGCCGAGAAGCAGGGTCTCGAAGTTCACTATCGGCTCAATCAAGCCTCAATGGAGCGCCTGAGAGCACTCCTGCCCTGAGGCGTTTTTCGCGGTCATTATATTGATAGGTGTCGATATACCCACAAGGAGAAGACAATGATCGGACTGCACGGAGCGTTCTCAGGCGAGTTGCTCGCCTTCGCGCGCGAGCGTCAGCGAGAGCTTCAGGCGGAGGCGGAGCGCGAGAGACTGGCGCGCCAGGCGCGCGTTATGGAGCCGCGCAAGCTCTTTGCCTGGCTGAATCTCCCCGGCTGGGGGCGCTCGGCAGAAGTCGCTGGCTGCTACCCCGCTGTCCAGCCCGCGTGCTGCTGACTCCGGGCGCGTGCCCAACAGAACCGGTGCCGGCTAAGTCGGCACGATATGGAGGATGAAAGATGACCAACGAACCCAATGGCGAGCGAATCCGCGAAGCGGTGCGTGAGTATTACGCGGCCGCGGCACGACAGGTCTTGGAGCGGCAGCCGGCGAGTTGCTGCCCGCCCTCCAGTTGCTGCTCTTCGACGAGCTGTTGCTCGCAGCCCGTTGAGGACCAGGCTTGGACCCTCTACGAGATCAGCCAGCTCGAAGGGATTCCGGAGGCGGCGACCCTTGCTTCCCTCGGCTGCGGCAACCCCACGCTACTAGCTGACCTTCAGCCTGGGGAAACGGTGCTCGATCTTGGCTCCGGCGGCGGCATCGATGTGCTCCTCTCGGCAAAGCGAGTTGGCCCCACTGGCAAGGCCTATGGATTGGATATGACCGACGAGATGCTGCAACTGGCACGTCGAAACGCCGCCGAGGCGGGAGTGAAGAACGTCGAGTTCCTCAAGGGCCATATCGAGTCGATCCCCTTGCCCGATGCCAGCGTGGACGTGATTATCTCGAACTGCGTTATCAACCTCTCCGCCGACAAAGATGCCGTACTGCGCGAAGCGTACCGCGTGTTGAAGCCGGGTGGACGCTTCGCGGTCGCCGATATCGTCATCCAAGGGGCTCCCCTGCCGGCAGCACTGCGCCAGATGTTGACGCTCTGGGCCGATTGCCTCGCCGGGGCGCTCACCGAATCCGAGTACCGCCAGAAGCTGACAGCGGCCGGCTTCAGCCGAATCGGCCTCACGGTCTTGCAGACCTACGGACTCGAAGACATCCCGGTAGACCTGCGCCAGTTCGTGCCCGCGGACCTCTCTCTGGGCAACACCAAGGTGGTCTCGGCGTTCGTATCGGCGAGGAAGGCTGTCTAGTAACCGAAGAATCGGCGATATTGCATCAACGCGTACTTCGTCGTCTGCCAGGGCTGGGTGAACTCGGTCCCTTTGATCTTCTCGTCGTAGTAGCGTGCGTATTGTGCCACCTTTTGCGGGTCCAGCTCCACGCCGATGCCAGGCTTCTCCGGCAGGTCCATGCAGCCGTCGTGGAACTGCAGGGGGCCGCCCTTGATGACGTCGTCGGCAAGGCCACGGTAGCCAGTTTGGTTGGCTAGGATGAAGTTGGGGCCGGAAGCGATCAGGTGCATGTAGGCGGCCTGGGCGACTCCTAGCTCGCCGAAACTGTGAGTGAGCACGGGCAGCCCAGCCGCCTCAGCCATGCCCGCCGTAAGACGAGCACCGGTCATGCCTGCATCGAAGCGCGGGTCGATATGGATTACGTCGGCCGCCTCGCGCTTGATGACATTCAGCGCATCGTACATGGTCCAGGAGCTTTCGTGAGAGGCGATAGGCACGTTGACCGAAGCGCGCACCCGAGCCAAGGCATCCACGTTGTACATAAGCACCGGCTGGTCCACGAACTCTAGGCCATACTCACTCATGCGCCGGATGATGCGGATGGCTTCGCCAGGCGACCAGGACTGATTGGCGTCCACTCGGATCTTGTGTTTGGGGCTGGACGCCTCGCGAATGGCCTTGATACAGGCTAGGTCCTCATCCTCGTCGAAACCTACCTTCATGTACAGGGTGCGAAAGCCTTCCTTGACTAGCTGAGCGGTCTGCTCAGCCACATCCTCTGGATGTGACCGATCGATGGAGCCATAGTACTCGATCTTCTTGCGGAAGGCGCCACCCCAGAGTTGGTAAAGGGGTTTGCCGCAAGACTTGCCCACCAGGTCCCAGAGCGCCATATCGATGGCGTTAAGGGCCCAGCAGCCGGAGTGGATGTGCAGGTGAGTAAGGTTGAAGACCCCATACAGCTTCTTTTTCAGCATCTCGACATTGGTCGGGTCCTCGCCAACGATGACAGGCTCGGCCGCGTCGATGATGGCTTTGGTCGGCTGCGCGCCCAACACACAGGGCGCTTCCCCGATGCCGATGAGGCCCTCATCAGTGAGCACTTCCACTAGAACGGCCAGCGTGTAGTGCCCCGGGTGGGTTTCGGAGGAGGTGCTGCCCCTGGAAGGAACCGCCACGACGGTCGATTTCAGCCCCGTGATCCGCATCCGATTCACCTCAGCTCTGATTTGAAGCTCAGCTCCTAGGCTGGGCGGCGGCGTTACGAACGATTCCTCTCAGCCAGCCATGCTAGCTATCTTGGACCTCAGGCCACTGCTGGCAGTCTCTATTCTAGCACCAACGGGCAGGCGCATGCCCTGGTCCGTCTCCATCACAATCAGGCACGAATCAGGCATAAGCCCACAAGCATGGGCAAGCCACGGTTGGCACAGTTCGTGCGCGACCTGCTCATGTCTGCGCAAGCAGTCACCTGAAACTAGAGAGGTCCTGTAGGAGGAGTAAAGTGCAGAATCGTGGTGTTTACGCCGTCTGCCCGCAGTGCGGCATGCCGCTAAGCAACATGGCCTGTGGACCCGTTGGTGCTTTCGGTCCTATGGGTTTTGGTGGTCAGATGGGCTATGGCTGGGGAGTCGGCTATGGTCCGGGCATCCCGCCCTGGATGGGAGCCCCTGCCTACGGGCAGTTCGGTGGTTGGGGCGTGGGCGTTGGGCCCACCTGGGGTGGTACTTACGCCCCACCAGCCTACTTCGGCACGGCTCCCAGCGATGAAGAGATCGCCAATATGATCTATGACGCGCTGGACGCCGA
>Ga0123519_10015868_pt1 | contig 10531 bp, 4 predicted proteins | sample YelNatPaOPRAMG02_FD_87396 | JGI IMG/M metagenome (GOLD analysis project Ga0123519, IMG submission 87396) | Hot spring microbial communities from Yellowstone National Park - Yellowstone National Park OP-RAMG-02 (version 2) | ecosystem: Environmental > Aquatic > Thermal springs > Hot (42-90C) ...
ATCTTTATAATTACTATTTTTTTCTTTATAAGATGATAATTTTGAGGTAATAATTATTTGTTTTGAATCATTAATATTACTTCCGTCCATCAGAGTAACCTTTACTATTACTTTCCCTGTTGTTTTTGCAGTTAATATACCTGTTTGAGATAATTCGGCAATTTGATCATCTTGAATCAAATCCCATTTTATTAACTGGTTTGTTGAATTTTCAGGTATAATTTTTGTTTCAATTTGAATAGTATCGCCTGTTTTGATAGTATCAGCAGATTTCAAAACAATACCGGTTGCCTCAATATATTTGCCTGTAGTACTTTTTGTTATGTTTGACTGAATGCCAATTACTTTATATTTAATTGTCTGAAATTGAGAGGCTGTCAGATCAGTATAAAAATTTGTGTTTTTAGGAACATTTGCAATAAATTCAAAATCTGAATTATTTATAGATCGTTCTATTCTGAAGCTGTCTTCACCAATATAGATGTCGTCCCATTTTATTTTGATTTTGCCATTTTCGGCAAATTTGTAATTAATATTTGTGACTGGTTTTTGAAATTCGATACTGTTAAGATAATTTTCAAGTTGAGTATATCCATTAGCTGCAATCTGATTTCGGTCAGTTGCATCATTTTTATTAAGGTCTTTAGAGTCCTCCCATACATCTGGCATGCCATCTTTGTCAGTATCAACAGGTGCATTTGCACTTTTTAATGATGGCCAGCCACCAACTTGTTTTTGAGAGTCAATTATTTTTCCTGTGCGATTAATAACATCGTTTATAATTCTTTTATCACAAGTATCTCTTTGAGGAATGTTGGCTCCGGCATGGCATAAAATTGAATTATAAGCATCTTCAGGCGATTGCATTTCAATAAACCAAACATTATAAGGTTTCGGTTGAATTATTTGGCTTACAGTGAGTAAGGCACTTGCACTTATTCCTTTGCTGTTATCGGCTGTAATATTAGGATATCCATCAACATAATTGCCATTTACATACATTCGGCAGGTATCACCAGGCAGGAAAATCTGATATCTGTTTGAGGTATTGGGTCCATATTTATAATAATTATTTTGCCAGTTTACATCGGCAGCTTCTCCACCATAAGCACCATAACCCGACCAATTATAAATAACATTATTGGTTATGTCGATTAAGTCTCTTTCACCATTATCTCCGGCATATTTATCAAGGCGTGGTGTACGTGATGCACCATGGGCCAATAAATTGTGGTGATATGTTCCACCTCCGAAAATTGATCCGCCTCCATAACTGCTACCATCCCATCCAGCAATATAGCCATGGGCACCTTTTGGATGTTTTGAATTATTTAGCGGTTCATAAAGCATGCACCATTGTATTGTACTATAACCAGTTGAAACAGTCAGGTCTAAGACATCATCTATTGACCAGCTTAATGAACAATGGTCAACGATTATATTATAGCATTTCCTAAATGAAAGGGCATCGATTTCATCGCAGCCAGTACCACAATCCTGTTCATCACCAATTCTGAAACGAATATATCTTATAATTATATCATGACTATCTCCAACTTTTATCGGAAAGTTTTTTATACATATTCCATCTCCGGGAGCTGTTTGTCCTGCAATTGTAATGTAATAATCGTATTTGATTTCAATTACGCTTTTTAATTCAATGTTTCCGGAGACACTAAACACAATTGTTCTTTTTTTTCCTTTGTAAGCAGAAGAGGTGAGAGCGTCACGTAAACTGCCTGGACCCGAATCGTCAAGATTAGTTACGTAAATTACTATACCACCCCTACCTCCCTGTGAATATTTGCCAAAGCCCTCAGCTCCCGGAAAGGCAAGTTGCTGAGCATATGTATAAGAATTGGTAATTATTATCAGCAAAAATAAATTAATTAATACTTCTTTTTTCATTTTTATTTCATTTAAATTTTATTGAAATCAATTATAACCTGGCCATTGATGAAATTCATTCTTGTTTGTAACAGAGTTTAGTTCATTTTCGGGGATAGGTCTGTTGCGATGATATTCCTGTATGTTAGGGGCAGCATCGGGATTATGTAATCTTACTCTTTCGACTAGTTTATTTGTTCTTTTCAGATCAAACCAGCGAATGTATTCACCGGCAAATTCACGTGCTTTTTCGTCAAGAATAAAATCAATATTTATATCATCAGCGGTTATTTCCATTTGGCTTTCTTTTCCCGGATAAGCAGCTCTTTTTCTTATTACATTTATCAAATCAGCAGCAGCAGTTTTATCGCCCAAATACATTTTAGCTTCGGCAGCTATAAAATACATTTCGGCTAAACGGAAAATATAAACATCAAATTTACTTGACTGGTCATTAACGTCTAATGGATCGCGTGTCGGATCAAGAAATTTTTTCAATGTAAAATTTTGTTGACGTGTACCGGCAGGAGTTCCATCAGCCTTGAAAAGGCTATTACGATCATAAATCACATAAGGTTTTTGTGATTTTACATTGTCAGCAATTACATTTTTTGTTACTAAAATAGCTGTATCGCCAACTTTCATGGTATCACCATTTGCTAATTTAATTTGGTTATTGCAATACCAAACTGTTTGAAATGTTGAATAATAGCGTGAGTCAATATTTTCATTGTACAAATCAAGAAGATATTGCGTTGGTATTAACCTGTTAAAAGGACGTCCGTTTGGAATATCCCGTTTAACGGGAGTTTGACCATTAATAGCGACCTGGTCATATACCATAACATAAAATAAATGTAATTGACTACCAGGAGCTCTTTCATACCATGGTTTATTGTCATTATCCTGTTGACCTTCAATAATAGTGGCGCTGTAATTATCATTTTCAGACCATATAACTGACCATATTACTTCATTGTTGATTTCATTATTAGGATTCCATAAATCACTAAAATTCTTTAATAATTTAAAACCATACTGTTTAATTACTGTATCGGCATAAGCATATGCATTTGCATAATCTTTGACATATAAATAAGTTCTGGCAAGTAAAGCCTGTGCCGCCGGTTTAGTAACTCTTCCATAATCGGCTGTTGTCGATGGCAATAATGGGATGGCTTTGCGTAAGTCGTTAATAATTTGATTAAAAAATACAGTTTCGTCAGTCATATTAAGATGTGTTGTAACTTTTTTATTTTCTTCGGTAGTAAAATGAACACCTCCCCAAATATTTACAATATGCCAAAGATAAAAAGCCCTTAAAAATAATACTTCACCTTCACGTATTTTTCTTTTTTCTAAGGGTAATTGTGATTTTGGAACACGTTCTACTGCCGAATTAGCATTGTTAAGCCCGAGATAAAAATACCTCCAGTAATCAGAATTCTTATCACGGCCTTTGTCAACAATTCTTACCATATCAGGACGATAATAGGTATATGGGTTATCAATCATTCCGTTTCCAGCGGTCATAATGTCGGTACCAAGTTCGGTGTATACAAGACTAAATTCTTTGCCATAATAAAATCTTAAAGGAGTATAACAAGCATTTACAAGCGATTCAATACCTTTTTCAGTACTAAAAAACGAGTCGCCTGTTAAATAAGTGTAATTAACTTCGTCCAGAAAATTTTCACATGCAGTAAATATCAAAAATAAAGATAAGCATGTGATTTTAATTATATTTTTATTAGTTTTCATTTTATTAATAATTAAAGGTTTTAAAAAGTAATATTTGCACCAAATATCCATTGTTTTGTCATCGGGAAGCTTGCACTTCCGCCTCTTTCAGGATCGTAAGGATTAAGTTTACTAAAAGTTAAATAATTTTTAAGAGTAGTATATAAGCGTAAATTTGAAATTTTTAATTTATCCGAAATTTTATTTGGTAAAGTATAGCCAAGAGTAATATCTCTTATTTTAACAAAAGAACCATCAACATATCCTAAGGTTGATATTAATTCACGATGCGGTGCGGTGCGGTTAGGTCTTGGATAGGCATTAGTAGGATTTTCGGGCGTCCAGTAGTCGGCTTTAATACTTACGCCGAGTGCCTGCAAATCATATCTACTATGTGCCTCACTTGAAATCATCTGTCCTATTCGGGCAAATATAAAAAATGAAAAGTCGATTCCTTTATATTCAAAGCGGTTATTAATACCCATTGTCCATTTTGGTCTTGGTGTGCCTAATATATGTTTGTCACCGGCATTAAAAATACTGTCTTTACTGTAATCGAGTACTTTTATTTCACCGGGCAAAAAACCACCAAAGGCTAAAGCAGCCTGTTCCTCTCCAAGCTGCCAGATACCAATTTTTTCATAATCATAATACACTTTAATAGGATAACCCACAAATAATCCATTTTCAATGTCTTTTGTGGTTGAATCGGCTAAGGCAACAATTTTTTCTTTATTATGTGAGAAAGTAATATCAGTAATCCATTTTAAACCAGAAGTACTATTCAGATTAATTGAATTTAATGAAAATTCTATGCCTTCATTTTTTGTTTCTCCTACATTATCTATAATACTATAATAACCTAAAGTTGTAGGTAATTTACGCATTAATAATAAATCGTAGGTATGTTGCCAGTATTTTTCAATTGTAGCTGATATACGGTTATTAAACAAACCTAAATCCAATCCAATATTGTATGTAGAGGTAGTTTCCCAGCTTAGATTTTCAGCTGCCATAGTTCTTAAATAATAACCCTGTGCAGGTAATTCACCCCATGAGTACATTGTTTGACCCAAACGGCTGTCAGTTTGGTAGGCTTCGACTGAACTATTGCCTGATAAGCCATAACTTAGACGAAGTTTTAACAGTGAGACAAAATTTATTGTTTTCATAAAATCTTCTTCATTAATTTTCCATGCGAGTGCTGCTGAAGGGAATGTTTGAGATTTGTTTCCGGGTGCCAGCACTGACGCTCCATCAGTCCTTATAGCTACAGTTAACAAATATTTGTTTAATAATGTATAGTTTAAACGGGTAAAAAAAGATAATAATTGTTCTTGTTTATATTCGCTTTTGATATTCATAAGGGTTTTATCAGTTGCCTGTAGTGCATAAAATTTCATCTGACTTGAGAATACGTCCTGTCCTTCAGACAGGAAATATTCACTTTTTTCTTTCTGTGCACTTGATCCTGCTACTATTTGTATTTTATTTACACCAATTGTTTTATCAAAGGTCATATAATTTTCCCATTGCCAGCTATTGAAGTTTGAATTTTCAGCTTTTTCATACGATTTTTCACCTTGCCTGTTGAGAGAATTTCTATCGGCAAAGAAACCTATTCTTTTGTCTTCATAAGTTAGTCCAAGTGTAGATTTGAATGATAAAAACTTAAAAATATTGATGTCAAGATAACTTGTACTAAGCATTTTTTTATTTAATTCATTATCAATATAAGCACCGGGAATTTCATCGGCCATTGGGCTGTATATATTGTTTCCAAATGGAAAAATGTTTATGTTTCCTTCTTCATCATAAACTATTCCTACCGGAGGTTGCTTATTTGCCTGATTAAATGGATTGTATCGTCTGTCACGGTTAGTAACTGCATAATGAATACTAGTCCCTATTTTTATCCAGTTATTAAATTTATGATCAATAGTAGTTCGTATTGTAAAACGTCCAAAATCATCATTTTTCAGTATACCTTTTTCTTTATTGTAATCGGCTGAAATTGAAAATGCAGTTTTATCTGTCCCCCCTGAAACTCCTAACTGGTAATCCTGTATATAACCCTGATGAATAAGTTCTTCCTGCCAGTTAACAAATTGTTTTTTTTGAATATAATCGTAATACCCTGAAAAAATTACAGGATCATCCTGTTCTGAAGACCACTGTCCAACAGCACGAAATGATTCCCTGCGCATCTTTACCCAGTCTTCGCCTTGAGTAAATTCGGGATAACCGGCAACATTATTTAATCCGGCATACATATTAAAAGATAATCGCGGTTTGGCAGCATCGCCTCTTTTTGTTGTTATTAATATTACCCCATTTGCGCCTCTCGAACCATAAATGGCAGTAGATGAAGCATCTTTCAAAATTTCAATTGATTCAATATCCTGAGGATTAATGTCTAAATTAGTACCATAAGGAATGCCATCGACAAATATGTATGGTGCATTACTTGCGGTTATTGAACGGTTTCCGCGAATTGTAAAATTAACTCCGGCACCTGCTTCACCACTTGCTTTGGTCATATCCATGCCTGCTACTTTTCCCTGGAGTGTTTCAAGTGCATTTGTAACAGGTATTGCTGTAAGGTCATCTTTGTGCACTGATACGACGGAACCTGTCAGGTCGCTTCTCTTTACTGTACCATAGCCTATTACAACAAGCTCATCAAGCGAAGAAATATTTGGCGTAAGTTCAACATTAATTATGTTTTTTTCTTCCACAGCAATTTCTGCTGTTTTAAATCCTACAAACGAAAAAACTAACTTCTGCCCTTGTGCAGCCTCAATCGAATAACTACCGTCATTATTTGTTATAGTACCGATTGTAGTTCCTTTTATAACTATGTTTACTCCAGGTAATGGTTCTCCATTCGAACCATCAGTTACTGTTCCAGTTATTACTCTACCTTGCTCTTTTGCTATTACATTACTTAAAATTAATAGCGTCAGCAAAATTATACTCAATAAGCGAGGAAATTTATTGTCAGCCGAAGATATAAGCTGAAGTTTTTTCCCTGTTTTACAAAATACAACATTTAGTTTATTCATATTTTTTTGATTTAGTTTCTACAATTTTATATTTTAATTGCCTAAAACTTTCTTCTTATTTTCTCAATAGAAAGTAAATTTCAAATTGTCATTGGTATTATAGTATCATTTTATAAAATTATTTTCTCATATTTTGTTATTAATATTCGTTTTATTTATAATATTTGTTTGAAATCAATGAATTGTCAGCTAAAAACAATTTATATCTATTCGATGAGAAATTATTAATAATTAAATTTGTTAGTATTTAATATTTTTATAAAGTGAAACATGAAACTATAAAAATGATGATACGATTATTTTAATGCATGTTGGTTTCACTTTATTAAATTTTATATCTATCAACTTGAATACTTGGAATGAATGGAAAAAATTGAGATATAATAAAAAATTAAAAAATAATGAAAAAGATACTATTAATTAGTCTGGCTTTAGGTTTATTGATATTTATAAATTCATGTTCACAAACCGAGCCAAAATACAGGAACATAAAAGTTGCACCTGAAGAAAGGGCCGATGATTTGTTAAAACGTTTAACAATAAAAGAGAAAATAAGTCTGATGATGAATGCGTCAGATTCAATACCCCGTTTAGGAATAAAGAAATATGACTGGTGGAATGAAGCATTGCATGGAGTTGCCAGAAATGGTACTGCAACTGTTTTTCCACAGGCAATAGGTATGGCAGCATCTTTCGACGATAGTTTGGTGTATGAAGTTTTTAAAGTCGTATCGGACGAGGCAAGGGTTAAGTATAATAAGGCAAGGAGAACAGGAGAAATAAAACGTTATCAGGGACTTACAATGTGGACTCCTAACATTAATATATTTCGTGATCCACGATGGGGGAGGGGACAGGAAACTTATGGAGAAGATCCTTACCTGACTAGTGTTATGGGTGTTGCTGTAATTAAAGGACTTCAAGGTGAAGAAACAGATGGATATTTAAAATTGCTTGCTTGTGCTAAACATTATGCTGTACATTCAGGACCCGAATGGAACCGACATAGTTTTGATGTTAATAATATATCACCGCGCGACTTATGGGAAACATATCTGCCGGCTTTTGAGGCAGCTGTAAAAAAAGGAAAAGTAAAACAAGTTATGTGTGCATACAATCGTTTTGAAGGTGAGCCATGTTGTGGCAGCGACCGTTTATTAATTAATATTTTAAGAGAAAAATGGCAATATGATGGAATTGTGGTTTCAGATTGTGGAGCGATAAATAATTTTTATCAGAAAGGAAAACATATGACTCATCCCGATTCGGCTCACGCTGTAGCCGATGCGGTTTTGAGCGGTACCGATATTGAATGTGGCTCGTCATATAAAGCTCTTTTAAAGGCCGTTAATCAAAATTTAATATCCGAACAAAAAATTGATGTTTCATTAAAAAGATTAATATTTTATAGATATAAACTTGGAGAAATATACGGCAAATCACCTTGGGATAATCTTCCTGATTCATTGCTTTGTTGTAAAAAGCATAAAGATATTGCTCTTGAAATGGCTCGCAAGTCAATAGTTTTATTACAAAATAAAGGTATTTTGCCTCTTAATAGTAATTCATCGATAGCTTTACTTGGACCTAATGCTAATAATGATAAGATGCAATGGGGTAATTATAATGGCATTCCAACTCACACTATTACTTTGCTCGAAGCTTTACAAAATCATTTTCCAAATAAGAAGATTGCTTATGATGAAGCATGTAGTTATACCGGAAATACAGAAAGTATTATTGATGAATGTACTTATAATAAAAAAAAAGGTATCTCTGCAATGTTTTGGAATAATATCGATATGAACGGCCAACCAGTTTATGAAACTATATATAGTAAAATAATAAAAATTGGAAAAAGAGATACTTTGCCGGGTATTAGTCTTGAAGGAATATCGGCAAAATTTAATACTGTTTTGATTCCCAAAATTAGCGGACCTGTTGATTTTGTATTTACAACTTCAGGAATAGTAAAATTAATAGTCAATGGTAAAGAAATTAAATTAGAAAAAATACCAATTGAGTTTCAGGTAGCGAAAATGAATTTATTGGCTGGCAAAAAATATAAAATTGAAATTGAATATATTAAAAAAGAAAATGGACAGTTTATATTTGATATTAAACGAAATATAAAAACCGATATAAACAGGATAATTAAGCTTGTTGAGAAAAATGATATTATAATTTTTGCAGGCGGTATAAGTGCAGAATTAGAGCGAGAAGAAGCAAATGTATATGCGTCAGGCTTTGTCGGTGGCGACCGTGTCGATATTGAACTACCAGCAGTTCAACGTGAAATAATTGCTGCACTCAAAGCTGCCGGAAAAAAAGTTATTCTTGTCAATTTCTCGGGTTCGGCAATGGGTTTAGAACCTGAAACCAAAAATTGTGAAGCAATTATTCAGGCATGGTATCCTGGTGAAGCTGGCGGTCAGGCAATTGTTGATGTATTATTTGGTAATTACAATCCGGCGGGAAGACTCCCTGTTACTTTTTACAAAAATATAAATCAGTTACCCGATTTTGAAAATTATCAAATGAAGGGGCGTACATATAGGTATACTAAAGAAAAACCTCTATTTCCGTTTGGATATGGATTAAGCTATACTTCTTTTAAATATAGTGATATTAAAATAGATAAACAGGAAATAAAACCTGGCGATACACTTAAACTTTATATAACTATAACAAATGATGGAAAATATGACGGTGAAGAGGTTATTCAGGTATATTTGAAAAAAGTTAGTGATATTGAAGGTCCAAATAAAACCTTGCGAGCTTTTAAACGTGTTTTTATTCCTGCCGGCAATAAAATAAATATTGTATTTAATTTGACAGACGATAATCTCAAATGGTGGGATAATGTTGCCAATACTATTAAAGTATCTTCTGGTGAATATCAACTAATGATTGGTAAGAGTTCGAAAGATGAAGACTTAACTTTTATAAATTTTAAGATTAAATAATTTTATTATTAAATTGGCTCATAAATAAAGAAAAAATATAATAAATATCCATTTTTGTTTCATCACTTCATTTATGAAATTGATTTGTCTATTAAAAAATATTTTGTATGTATAGCTTGAGTTTCACACTCATAAATTATAACGAAAAAATTAATTAATAATATTAAAATTATGAATAGAAATATATTTCTTATTGTATTATGTTCAGTTATATCAATGAATTCAATATTTTGCCAGAATGAATTATATAACGATCTGAAAAATTATATTGATATTGTTGTTGCGCTTGATGGTACAGGTAATTATACCTCTTTAAAAGACGCAATTAGTGCCGTACCTGATAATAAAACTAGCCGAACTATAATATTTTTAAAAAAAGGAAGATATTTTGAAAAAATATATATTCCTTCTTCAAAGAAAAATCTTGTAATAATTGGAGAAGATGTTGATAGTACAGTAATTTCGTATGATGATTATTCGGGGAAAGTTGTAAATGGAACAACTTTAAATACATTTAATTCTGAGACATTCAGAGTTGATGCTGATGATTTTTGGGCAATAAACCTGACTTTTGAAAATTCAGCATATAAAGATCCTAATGGTACTGTTTCGCAGGCGCCTGCTTTATATACAAATGGCGACAGGCAAGTATTTTTGCATGTACGGGTTTTAGGTTTTCAAGATACCTATTACTCTGGCAGCAAATATCGTGCATATTTTAACGATTGTTTTATTGCCGGAACTGTTGATTTTATTTTTGGCCCTTCAACAGTCATTTTCGACAGCTGCCAGATACATACTTTGAGAACAGGAGGATACATGACCGCAGCTAATACTGATGAATCAAAAGTATTTGGATATGTTTTTCTGAAT
>Ga0123519_10015871_pt1 | contig 10530 bp, 16 predicted proteins | sample YelNatPaOPRAMG02_FD_87396 | JGI IMG/M metagenome (GOLD analysis project Ga0123519, IMG submission 87396) | Hot spring microbial communities from Yellowstone National Park - Yellowstone National Park OP-RAMG-02 (version 2) | ecosystem: Environmental > Aquatic > Thermal springs > Hot (42-90C) ...
CAGAATATGTTAAAATAGCCGAAGCCCGAATTAACGCAATTCAAAAATCATTATTATGATTAAAGATTTTTATAACAATCACAAACTATTTTGTAAGAAGGTAATTATTTTAACTATTATATATCTTATTATTTGGATTTTTTGGTATTTTATGATATAATATATTTATGAATCCAAAATCAGCACATCAGAAAGGAAAACGATTAGAGCAGTATGTCTCAAAACTTATTGAAGAAATGGGTTTAGGTTCAGCAACACGAACACCAGGAAGTGGTTCAGGATATAAAAAAGGAGATATATTTGCTAATATTCCCTTTACTTTAGAATGTAAAAATGAAAAACAATGGCATTGGGAGAATATAGATCAAGCCATAAGAGAAGCACAGCAAAGTAATTATTTTATAGATAAATGGGCTTTAATAGTTAGAGATCCAAGATATCCTGAATTTGAAAGGGTTTATGCGGTAATAGATTTAGGCCAATTCTTGGAGTTATTAAAGAAGAATAGTGAACCCTTGATAAAAGAGCCCGATAGAGAACTATCTTATCAACTAAAAGTATTAAAAGAAAATATTAAGAGAGTTTTAAATAAATTAGAATGAGTGAAAAGAATTTTAAAAAATTTAGACAATTATACAGGAGAGATATTAGAAATGTTATTTTATCCCAGATGAATCTTTTGAGACCCAAGCCAAAATGGGTTCCGTTATTTATCTGGAGATTATTATATAAGATAGTTTTTAAAGGATAATTTTATGTCAGATATTAGGAGAAAAAAAACTATCAATGAGTTAATGGAAAATGGTGGAAGCGTCTCAGCTGCTATGAGAAAAGCTGGTTATGGTAAGGGGTATGCTAAAAATCCTCAACATTTCAAAAAAACAAAAGCATATCAAGAGGAGATTAAACCTATACTCGAAAGATTGGAGGAAGAACGAGATGCTGCATTAGAAAGAGCTAAGGTAACCAGAAATAAAGCAAAGTATAGGGATTTAATTGATTCAACAGAGAAACTTACTAAATTAATCCAGCTTTTAAGTGGTGAATCTACTGAAAATTTAACTTTTGTCGATTTTATTAAACATGTTAAAGACCCAGAATCTTGAAATCTTAACGAGAGAAAATCCCGTCTGGTTTTCTGAGGAGATATTAAAAACTCATTTATGGGACAAAGAGAAAGAAATTCTATTATCTATAAAAGATCATAATGAAGTGGCGGTGAGAAGTTGTAATGCTGCTGGCAAAAGTTATACTGCTGCTCGTGTAGTTCATTGGTGGTTATTAGGACATCGAGATTCAATAGTGCTTACAACTGCTCCTACAGGAAGACAGGTTAGAGAAGTATTATGGAGGGAAATAAAAGAGGCTGTAATAAATAAGCCGATTTATCCGTCTAATTCTATATTAGAAACTAAAATTAATCTTGGTAATAGATGGTTTGCTTTAGGACTTTCGACTGATCAACCAGACCAATTTCAAGGGTTTCATAGTCCTAATTTGTTAGTTGTTATTGATGAAGCTTCTGGTGTAGATGATATTATATTTGAGGCTATCGATGGTTTAAAACCTTCAAAAATTTTATTAATTGGTAATCCCTTACGAAATACTGGTAGATTTGCTAATGCTTTTAAGGAACCAGGGACATTTAAAATTCAGATTTCTGCTTTTGCCACACCTAATTTAGTAGCCAGTGGTTTTGATTCTTTTGAAAAGTTTCAGGAGTTGTGGCTCAAAGAAGGAATAAAAGGATTTGAAAATAAAAATAAAATAGTTATTCCTGGATTAATTACTTTAGATGATGTAGTTAAATTTGCTGCCAGATATGGTATTGATAGTGATGTTTTTAGAGTAAGAGTATTAGGAGAATTTCCTAAATCAGAAGCTGAAAGTTTTTTCTCTATTGATGAAATTAACAAAGCAATGAATAGAGAAGTTCAGGTGATGCCTGAATGGGAAAAGAAAATGGGTGTTGATATTGCTCGTTATGGTGATGATAGAACCGTTTTCATTGTTAGGCAGATGGAAAAAGTTTTAAGAAAAGAGATATTTATTCATCAGGATTTAATGGTTATTGCTGGCTATATTATTAAAATTGCTAATGAGGAAGGAATTAAACCAGAAAATATATCAATTGATGCTATTGGAGTAGGTGCTGGTGTAATTGATAGATTAAAAGAACAGGGCTGGAATGTTAATGGCGTGAATGTGGCAATGCCAGCTGATGATAAAGAACATTATGCTAACTTAAGAGCTGAATTAGCAAGTAAAGTAAAAGAGTGGCTAAAAACTGGACAATTATTAAAAGATGATGATTTTTATGAAGCAGTCAATATAAAATATAAGTTTAATTCAAAAGGTCAATTACAATTAGAATCAAAAGAAGAAATGAAAAAACGAGGATTAATGTCTCCTGATGTGTATGATGCTTTAGCTCTTACTTTTGCTCCTCTATATGGGATTCAGCAATTCTTTTATCCAGATAGTGTTGGTGGTGTAGAACCTTATTATCCAGATATTGGAATATGATACAAAAACATTTGACAAAAACAAAGCAGAGGATTAAAATAGAAGTATCATTGTTAGAAGCGGCAATGATCTTTCAACTCAGAAAATATGATTATGGTGAATTTAGGATTATTAAAATATCTGGCGATCCAATAAGGATTATTATTGAAGGGAGTGAAATATTAAAAGAAGCCGATGGATTGCAATTAGAATTTGACAAAAAAAACGAAAGTATGCTATAATGGTAGTATAAAAAATTAAACTGCCCAATTTATTGGGAATTGCGGTTTAAACAGCAAAACTGAGCCCGTACAAGATCTAATAGATTTATATTAGATTCTTTGCGGGCTTTTTTTAATAACTATTACAATGGACAAAAATACATTACTTATTAAACTGAAAAATAATAAAGATAGTTCTTTCAAGTTCCAGCAAAGAAGACACAATGATTGGGATGAAAATTATACTCTATATCGAGATAAAGTTATCGTTAATCGGTTAACTCAAAGACAGAGTGTTAATATCCCATTAATGAAAGAGACTTTGAGAACTGTTTTAGCTCAAACAGATGATGCTCCAGATCTCTATTTTGAGGAATTATCAAATGATAAACAGAAAGAAATTTTCTTAAATGAGTATTTTTTAAAGAATGCTCAAGATAACAAATTAGAGGTTAAGGATATTGTAGATAAGAAACAAGAATATTTATATGGTCGCACTTTTAAAAAATTAAATGTTGTAGATGGTGCACCATATGTAGAAATTCTTGATCCTTATGATGTTTTGGTGGATCGTTATGCTGACCCAGCAGATTTAGATACTGCTCAATTTGTTATTCATCAGCACATTTTTAGGACACTAAAAGAAATTGAAAATAATCCATTATATGATCCTGAAGCAATTCAACGATTAAAAGTATTTTATGCTACTGCTCAAGGTTTGATTAAGTCAGAAGAAAATGTCAGAAGTTTGCAGGAAAAGAACAAAAGAATGCAAGTGATGGGAGATGTTGATATTAATAATCCATTATTGGGTGAAACTTATGTGGAACTTAATGAACATTTTATTAAACTTTGGGATGATAAATTACAAAAATTTGTTATTCATCTAATTACCACTTGTGAAGGCGATGGAATAGAAATTCTATTAGATAAACCATTAGATGAAATTATTGGGAAAACAAAAGATGATTATTGGCAGGATCATTATCCGATTATTTCTTGGGCTGACGATGTAGAAAGGAGTGATTTCTGGTCAGATGGAGTGGCAGATATCGTGAGAACTCCTAACAAGATATTAAATGCTTGGTTCTCCCAATTAGTAGAGAACAGAACCTTGAGAAATTTCGGGATGAATTATTATGATGCTACTATTAAAGGATTTGTGCCTCCTACTTTTGAGCCAAAACCATTCGGCTGGTATCCATTGCCTGGCAAGCCCAACGAAGTTTTTCAAAAGGTTGATATTCCTGATTTGTCAGAGAGTTTAGATGAGATGACTTTCTTAATTCAATTAGTAGAAAAAGCCACTGGTGCTACAGCAACGGAAAAAGGTGTATCAGAAAAGAAGCAGATTACTTTAGGAGAGGTTCAAATTATGTTGGGTAAAGCAATGGAAAGAATGAGCGGGATTGCTAAGTTCTATAAATTATCTTGGAAAGAATTTGGTGAGAAGTGGTATAAATTGGTAGAGGCACAAGCAGATAATTTAATACCAGTCAAATTGTATAAGAAATCTTTTAAAGGTAATTATTTTGAGCAAGAAGTTAGTCCAAAGGATTGGAAATCAGAAGCAGGATATAGGGTAAAAGTTGTGTCTTCAGCAGAACAAGAACAAGAAACGATTCAATCTATTCAAAAATTAAATGCCGTTGTAGCTCAAATGTCCGATAATCAACCATTAAAAGAGATTTATTATAAGAAATTATTAGATTTAGCTGGATTAAATGCTGATGAGATGAAGGAAGTTCTGGATTATGAAAAGCAGAGATCCATAAACATTCAGTCGATTTTACCACAAACTACTGCACCACAAGTATCAACCTTTGGTACTTCAACAACAGCAACAATGCCAATAGGAGCACTCAATAGTTACACATTAACACCTTAACAAATATGACAATAAGTGAATTATTAGCAACCTATAATATTAAATACGATGATTTGAATATTGCTGAAAAAGAGACACTGGAGAATTGGATTAAAGAATTAGAATCACGAGAAATTACATTGGAGGATGTTAAACAGCATATTAGAGAAATGATTTCAGGAGTAGAAATGGAATTATCTGAATGTGATTTAAATCAGAAAAAAGATATATTTCTTAAAGCTCGATTAAGAAATTATCTTTTGCTTTTGGCTTTTCTGGAAAGTCCAGCAAATGCAAAACAAGCATTAGAAAAACAATTAAAAAATCTTAAAAAATAAAGGTCGAAAACATTAAAAAAGATAAAAATAATATGGCTAAATCTAAAACAAAAGCATATAAACGGGCATATAGTAAAAAAAGATATGCCAAAATGGTTAAAAGGATGGGTAAGAAAGGTAGATTAGGAGCAGGTGGAAGGTTTGCCGCTATTACAGCAAGAGCAAAAAAATATGGAGCAACTAACCCAGCTGCTGTTGCCGCTTCAATTGGTATCAAAAAATATGGTAAACAAAAGATGTTGGGAATGGCAAGGAAAGCCAGAATGAAGAAATCTGCCCATCCTGGTCGAGGTTTTATTGCTATAAAAGTTAAATAATCAATTATGCCTTTATTGAGCGGTAGTAGTCAAAAAACTATAAGCAAAAATATTGAGGAATTAAACAAGACCGAGCCTTCTGCAAAAAGAGCAAAAGCTATTAGAACTTTAGCCAGAAGGCGAGGGATTTCTTATAAACAGGCCAAACAGATAATGTCTCAGGCAATTGCTTATAGTAAAGCAGGAAAATCCAGAGTTAAAAAGACTCATCGTAAGCAAAAAAAAAGTCGAACACAATTCAAACCTATAAGAATAAAATAGTATGGCAGAAGATTTCTTAAAAGTATTAAATGAAATAGCGAAAAAAGATATCGTTTGGTTAACCCCAGATGATATCGCTTTCTTAAAAGCAAGGAGGGATTATTTAACCCCCGAGCAGTTGGAAAAGTTTAAAGAGATATTGAGTGAAGTAAAAGAAGAGAAGAAGACAAAAAGTAAAAAAAGTAAATAACTCCTTTGCTAAGTCGGGCAAAGGAATAAACTGCCAAACCCCATAATGGGACGGCGTAAAACATATGGATAAAGAAAATATCCTAACTCCCGAAGAGGGAACGGAACAGGAAGGGATTACTCCTGAAGAGCAAACTCAAATTAATGAGGACATTGCTCTTGAAGAATCCACTGGTTCTCAAGTAGTCGAGAGCGAACCAGAACAAAAACCCAGCGAACCAGCGGTAGATTACAAAAAGAAATTTAGTAGTTCTGCTGCTGAAAATCAAATCTTATTAAATAAGATTAAAAAGCTGGAATCTCGATTAGGACTCGTCACTTCTGACGAGACCCCGACTGAACAAGAGTTAAGAGCGGAGTTTCCAGATTGGGATAATATGATGGATCTTGAAAAGAAATTAGCAACGAAGCAACTCATTCTGGAGCGTCGTCTGGCCAAAGCGGCTTTGACCGTCCAAGAAATAGCCGATGAAAAGCGATGGAATGAGGAATTTGAGCGTTTCTTGGAGAAAAATGAAATCCTAAATCAATTTCCAGGTCTAAAAGGCAGGGAAAAAGAATTTAAGGAATACGCCAAGAAACCAACTCATAAGGGTATTGATTTAGAAGTTCTTGCTAAAGCATTCCTTTATACTCCTGAAGAAGAAACTCCTAAAAAGGAGAAACTATCTGTCAAACCAGTCTTGGAAAAAGGATCTGGTGGTAGGGGGCAACCTCCTAAATCTGAAATGTCTCCAGAGGAAATACAACTCTTGAGGCAACGAGATCCTAAACTCTATAATCTCTATGTTAAACAAGGAAAAATCAAAATAGAATAGGTCGAAGTCGGGGTTAATCTATAATTTATAATGGATTAACATGGAAAATTACGGAACTAAATTAAGCGAAATGTTTTCTCAGAAAGTTGTCAGTCTTTTCTTTGAGAAATCTGTTGCTGATAGTATCACCAATTCTGATTATGAAGGCGAAATTAAAGATAAATCCTCAAAGGTTAATATTTTAACCTTCGGGAAACTTGGCTTGAAAAATTATGATGGTAGCAATATGACACCAGATGATCCTCAAGAATCAATTGGTGTATTAACTACTGATCAACAGAAAGCATACTACTTCAAGATTAAAGATTTAGACAAGTTCCATTCTTGGATTAAGAATCCAGAAGGAACCTTAATAGAGCAATGTGGTAATTCCTTAAAGGAAACCATTGATGCTTATGTCTTATCTTTATTCACTAAAGTAGCTGCTGGTCAAAGAATTGGAACTAACTATACCACTGGAACAGTAGCAATTGATGCTACTGGTGCTGTTACTGGCAGTAGTACCACTTTTACTGCTGCTATGGTTGGTAGAGGTTTTAAGGCTGCTGGTCATACAAAATGGTATAGGGTCAAATCTTATACTTCTGCTACTTCAATTACTATTGAAGATGATTTAGATGATGTTCCATCTCAATATACTGGTGGAGCTATTTCATCTGGTGCTTCTTATGTAATTGAAGCTGCTTCTCCAGTGACAGTAGATAAAACCAATATCTACAGCAAGATTGTGGAGTTAAAGACATTACTTGATACAGCTAAAGTTCCTGCTACTGATCGTTGGTTGGTTATTCCATCCAAGATTGAATCAGTGTTATTGCAAGCCAATGAACTCATTCCTGCTGTTCCCACAGCTTACGAAAATGTGGTAACAAAAGGTCTCATTGGTGAAATTGCAGGATTCAAAGTTTATCGCAGTGAACAAGTAAGTGGAGATAATACCAATGGCTATCATGTATTAGCTGGTCATAAATCAGCTATTACTTTAGCTATGGCTTTCACTGAAAGTGGTATTGAGGATCTTGTTGGCAATTTCGGTAAAGCATACAAAGGCTTAAATGTCTATGGTGCTAAAGTTGTTGATGAGAGACGCAAAGCATTAGCAGAATTATTCTGCAAAGTATAGCTAACATAAAACCCCAGCTCTTATCTTTTTAGGTAAGAGCTGGGGAGTTAGCATCTAAAGGTCGATAAAATAATTAACTTACTAAAATGAGCACAATAAACTTAAATGAGAATAAGAATCAATTAGAGGTCTCGGAAGAAAGAATGAAAGAACTCAAGATTCTTAAAATCATTAGCGTGGTCATCAGTGATGATGGTGAAACTCTTTATCGAGTTGTAACAGAAGATGGAGAAACAAAGTTTATACCTGCTTCAGAAATTTTAATCAATTAAAAATATGTTTGGATTTATAGCAAATTCAACTAATCTCAATGGGAAAGCACGATTAGGAATGAAAGTTTATCGAGCCAAAACAGGAAAATGGGAAGGATTAGGATTCTTGTGGAACTTAAAACAATTTTTAAGAGAAGCAAGAATCCAATTATGGAACATTCTTTCTCTTAAATCCAATGAAAAATGGGGATATGCAACAGTATTAACCCAAGCAGGTGAAGAATGGATCGTTGATAAATTAGATGAAGTAGTTCAAACCACTGGTGATTATATTGGTTGGGGAACAGGATCTGGAACTGCTTCCAAATCTGATACTGCTTTATTTACTGAAGCATCAGAATCACGAGTATTAGCAACCAGAACTCAACCAGCAGCAGATAAAATTCAGTGGGTTGGAACTCTGACTGCTGATGGTTCAAAGACAATTACCAATGCTGGTAATTTTACTGCTTCAACTGGTGGGACTTTAATTGTTCACGGAGATTTCACTGGTGTAGCATTAAATGCTGGTGATAAGATAGAATTCACCATCTCAATTGAGATTACATAAAAATCTAATCCACAGATGAAACAAGTCTGAAATATGTGTGGATTAGAATAAGATTTACTTAATAAAATTATGGCAATTCTGCAAGTAAAAAACAATGCATATTCTAATTTAGCAGCAGGTATTGGTTCAACTGATACTTCTTTATCTGTTAAAACTGGTGATGGTGCTAAATTTCCTTCTACTACTCCTTTTAGAATAACAATTGATAATGAGATAATAGAAGTGGGAGCAGTTTCTGGTGATACTTTTTCTTCTCTTACAAGAGGAGTGGAAGGAACAACTGCTGCTGCTCATTCAGCAACAGCTTTTGTTGGATTAAAAATAACTGCTGATATTATTAATCAATTTCAAACTAATAAAGGAGTAGCAACAGTTTATACTTCTACCACCAGTTTAACTCCTAATGCTGCTACTGATAAAGAGATTTATATTAATGCTTTAGCTGGTAATTTAACTGTTAATAATCCAAGTGGTACTCCTAATGATGGACAGAGATTAATAATAAGAATTAAAGATAATGGTACAGCCCGAGCAATTAGCTGGGGAACTGCTTATGCTTCAGTAGGAGCAACTTTACCTACAACTACAATTGCTGGTAAATGGGTTTATATCGGATTAATATATAATGCTTCCGCATCTCAATGGCAATGTATAGCAGTAGCTCAACAAAGTTAATTAAATAACTATGGAATATTTAAGCGAAGAATACTTAAAAAAGAGAATAGAACAAAACCAGAAATTTTTGGTTTCTTTGCTTAATTTACATATTGGCAATTTTTATCCTTTAAGAAAATGGCTTGGTATTGCTTATAAGGGAAAAATAGATGAAGTTTCTCACTTATCAATTGGATATAATACAAAGTATTTTAAGAAGGGAAAGAAATGGTATAAACAACAAACGAGGGAATATCAGCAACCAGATTTAGGTTATAAACTTAACCTTGTTTTAGATAGAATACCTCAATTAGTTTTACTTCCCGCTCTTTTACAACCTGCTTTTAGATTAGCGAGTGTATTGTTATTCAGTTTAACTACTACTACTTATCAGCCAAGCACAGCAGATACGAGATTATCACAATACAATCCTAACACTAATTATGGTTCAGGAACTTTTTTCGAAGTTCAAAATGTAACTAATTATTTTGGTAGAAGTTTGCTTTATTTTGATACCAGTGATATTCCTGATGGTGTTACATTTTCACAAGGCGATTTATTATTATATGTTTCAAGTTATTCAAGCACAACTTTTTATATAAGGGCTTGTAGGCTTACTCAAACTGCTTGGACAGAAATGGGTGCTACTTGGAACAAATACGATGGCACCAACAGTTGGACTACTGCGGGAGGTGATTTTACAACTACTAATAGTGTAGAAATCAGTTTAGCAACCAGTGGCTGGGCGACTTGGAATGCCAGTTCTCTTATTCAGGATTGCTATAATAATCAATCTAAAAAAGTTCACTTATTATTAAAAAGTAGAGAAGATAATGCGGGTGGTTGGAGAGATTTTTATTCTCGTGAATATACTGATGACCCTTCTCTTCGTCCTAAATTAACAGTTACTTATACAGCTCCTATTAATTCTTCTTTCTTTCTTTTCTTTAATAACTAACTGCAAATAGAAATAAATGATTTACTAAATATGTTTAACACTTTTTTATTTAATGAAGTTGTTTTTAATGGAAGTAAAGATACTTCTGTTACTATTGCAGCAACAGAATCATCAAATACTAATTTATCTACAAAAAAATATTTATATAGAATTTTATCAATAATAGAAACAAGTGTTATTAATCTTAAAAAAGGATTTTCCAAAACAATAAATACAATAGAAAACAGCACTCCTTATTTAGGAGCAATGAAAGTTTTTGGACAAACATTATCAGCAATAGAAAATTCAATTATTATTCTTTCAAAACTACCTAAAAAGATATTATCAGTGATAGTTACAGTAATTCCAGTAATGTCTTTATTTAAATCATTATATCGTATTTTATCAGTAGTAGAGCATAGTGTAGTTCAGTTATTTAAGGGTTTCCGCTATACTTTGCAAATGGTTACAGTAGAAG
>Ga0123519_10015873_pt1 | contig 10530 bp, 12 predicted proteins | sample YelNatPaOPRAMG02_FD_87396 | JGI IMG/M metagenome (GOLD analysis project Ga0123519, IMG submission 87396) | Hot spring microbial communities from Yellowstone National Park - Yellowstone National Park OP-RAMG-02 (version 2) | ecosystem: Environmental > Aquatic > Thermal springs > Hot (42-90C) ...
ACCCCTCTTAATTTTTTAATAATTTTGTAAATCAACTTTTTTCTAATGAAATGTTCTCTGTTTCATAGAGCTCAAGTGTTAAATTTTTAAACTTGAAAAAATTAAATTATGCTCATGGAAAATGTTTATTTTAGAAAAGGGGGACTGGGACTCGTTGATGAAAAGGGCTGCAGAATATTTGGAGTATGAAGTTATTAAGCCCCTGGTTTTCGCGTAATAATATTATTGAGTAGAGCAGGTTTACTCGTGCAAAAGATGTGGAGACGAGGGTTCACCCCAAAAGCCCTCAATAAGTTAATCGAGAGGGAGGGGGTGGAGTAGGGGAAACGATTTACAGCTTATCTCTACTTAACCTAGAAACCTGTTGGCAAAAAATTTATAAAGGTCAAAATCCCTACACATCATTCTGTACACTGAGGGATGCTACCGTGCACTCGAGGGAGTTGCGTTTCCTAAAGCGCAGGGGGAAGCTTGAAGTGTACCTTGCCATATTGGATGCCATACACAAGCTGAGCAGGATGACGGGCTGGGCGAAGGTTACGAGGGTCATGTACATGGCCAACCTTAACCCAGAAAGCCTTAAGGTGAAGCTCCAGGAGCTCTCGTACCTTGACATGGTGGTGTGGAACGAGCATGGTGTCAAGCTTACAGAAAAAGGCTACTCCTTCTACAGGGAAATATGCGAGCTCCTTGAAAAATACAACGTTCTTTTTATAGAACCATAAAAAATTACATTTTAATACATATTTTAAAATATATATTTGAAGTATAGATTGTCACTACATAATTCTTTTAAATATCGGCCCCGAAGAATGGAACCGAATGAATATGCGGAGATCGAATAAGAGGGGCATTGTAGGTATCGAGGCCGCAATCGTCCTAATAGCGTTCGTCATCGTAGCAGCAGCGTTCGCCTTCATGGTCGTAAACATGGGTCTCACCTCGACAGAGAAGAGCAAGGAAGCCATACAGCAGGGCTTGAAGGAAGCAAGCTGCCCGCTCACATTAGACGGAAGCATGCTACTGAAATCTGAAAGCGCCAACAACGTTTCAACCATAATAATACCGCTTAAAACACTCGGCGTCAAGTACGTGCCAATGTGGACCAACGAGACAGTCGTAAGCATCAAAATAGGAACAAGAGTATCCGTGGCCAACATATACTCCGGAATAAACCATACCATAGACCCTTCTGGAATGGCATTTGACACCATACTAAACCTGCTTCCAAAAGCATATGTAGCAAGCGAATCCATAGAAATAAAAGGAGGAGAAGGAAGCCTACTTAAGGTGCCGATACTTCCAGGCAGCGTGACCATTGTTGTAAACGGCACAACCATATTAAAGGATAAGGATGCGGATGGTACGCTATACAATATGACTGATCCCTTGAAGCCAACCCAAATTGGTTCCATAAACTACGATACTGGCGTGATATCTGGCTTAACTGAAGTGAAGGATGGCCCCTATCAGGCTACCTATAGGTTTGGAAGCGCCGCCACACTTGTTATTGAAAACGACAACCACGACGATTCACTAGACTTCTTCGAAAAAGGCTACCTTATTATCACACTTCACCCTCATCAGAGGGTTTTCCCGAGAGACAACGTGCTTATAGAGGTCAGGCCTGAAAAGAGCGCTCCCCTGACGATAGAGTTTACTGTCCCCGAAGCAATACCTGCCAACGCCTACGTAACCATCGAATAGCATGGGGGGAGCTGGCTTGAAACGCTACAGAGCCTCCAGAGCCCGCAGGGGAACAATAGGAATAGAGACGGCGATAGTGATCATAGCCTTCGTTGTGGTAGCGTCTGCAGTTGCGTACGTTATAATAAACATGGGCTACTATGCTGCGCAGAAGTCTAGGGACACCATTGGGCGAGGTGTTGACTCTGTTTCAAGTTCGCTGGAGCTTGACGGTTCTGTGATAGGCAAAGTTAATGACACAGTGCAGCGCATAAACTATTTGATCATACCTGCTAGACTTTCCGTGGGCAGGTCGATGGTGGACCTAGGCACCGAAAGCGTGATGGTCTCAGTCTTCACCAGCAACTTCACAATCGCAGACATATACGCTGGGGTTCTAAATGAAAATGAAAAAGAACTTGGAGTGGATCCTCCACTGGAGGACGTTATCAACTACTTGAATAGTAGTAGTGGCTACCATGGGAGGGAAGTGGCCTTCTTTGTAATCTACAACGATGACAACGATACGCTTCTGGAGCTTAACGAGAAAGCTTTCCTCGTCATCCAGGTGAATGTAACCAAGCATCCTATGACATCATATGACATGGTCAAGGTTGAAGTAAAGATTGGAACAGGGCCAGCGTTGACTGTCATACGCCAGATACCTCCTGGCCTGAGGCCTAAGGAGTACGTGGACCTCGGCTAGGACCCCCCTCAAAATTTTTTTGAAGGTGATTTGTGTGGCCGATGAAACAGACAGGCTGAGTAAAATTGAAAAGGATGTTGAAGAGCTTAAGCAGGGGCTGAGGAAGACTTCTGAAGAGCTTAGCAGGACGGTTGAAGAGCTTAAGAAGGCTATAGTTGACATAAGGTCAGCTATAACGGACATCGAGAACCCCTTCAACCTACTGAGGGTTATAACAAGCGAGCAGGAGCTTCAGCAGGCGCGCAAGGCTGCCGAAATGGAGGCTGCAGCCAAAGAGGAAGTGAAGCCTACAGAGAAGCCTGTGGAGGAAGCTGTTGAAGCACCTGCAGAAGCTCCTCCTGAGAAGCCTGTTTTGGAGGTTGCTAAAGTAATTGCGGAAGCCAAGCCCATAGGCTTTGAAACAGGCTTCTCTATAATAAAGTGGGTTTGGTACCTGCTGGACGCCGGCTTCGAAGCCGAGGACGTTCTCAACCTTTCAAAATATTGTGAGAGCGTAGGCTATCTTCCGCCAAAGTCCAGCCAGTATGTCAACTACGTGGTTGACGCCATGAGCAAGGCTAGGCTCGGAGGCTTGACCATGGAAGAGTTTCTGCTAATAATATATGGTGCAGCTAAAACCTCAGGCCTGAAGCTTGAAATGAAGGAGCTTGAGGAAATAGCCTTCACCCTTCTCAGGAAGATCTTGAAAAAGGTTAACGTCAACTACGAGGGGAAGCCGCCTTGAGTAGCACAACTTTAAGCGAGTCGATTCTCGTGCTCGCTTGCATCGTCATGGCCAGCGGCTTCTCAGCGTACGCGATATACTCGGCTGGGCTGCTGAGAAACAACATGGCCCAAACCTTGAACGAGATGAAGAGGGCTTCAGACCTTAAGGTTGAAGTCGTGTACGCTTGCGTCAACGGAAGCACTTTCGTAGTGTACGTGAAGAACATAGGCTATCTTCCGATAGAAGACTACACTTCACTCGACGTCTACGTCGGCCCATACGGTTACGCGAGACTCTACACCTACAGCCAGACGCCATCCCCTAACCATTTCACGCTCAAGGATGTGGACGGCGACGGCTCTTGGGCGCCCAGGGAGACTGTTACGGTAACAGTGTACCCGGAGAATGGTGTGCCGCAGGCGCCAATGTACGAGGTCCTCGTGAAGCCTTCAGGCGGGGCTGGGAGCACGTACCTTTTCCCACCGCCCCCGTAGGTGATGAGAATGGGCAGGAGGGGGTCGAGCAGCATAGTATCCGGCTCCATCGTCCTCATAGGCCTACTCATGTTCACTGCAGCCCTCTCCCTCTCCCTCTACTCTTTTGCAGAGGGCAGCGTGGACACGTTAAAGCATGCCCTGGACGCTGAAAAGATGAGGGTTGGCACTTCACTCGAGCTCACGGTGCTCGACGTGGGGGAAAGGAACGTTACAGCGCTTGTAAGGAACACTGGCTCCACGACGGTCTTCCTGAAGCCTGGCTGGAATGACCTAATAGTCTACTATTCGGCCGGTGGCCAGCAGCTCTCCTACCTAGTAGCCTTCAACGCCACCGTAAGGGTTACAGGCTCCCAAACAATCTTCTCGAGCGAGCACAACTTCATAAACCCAGGTGAAGAGGCTGTGGTTGTGGCGAAGCTTCCTGAAAGCGCGCCCGACATCTTAAGCGGCTCAACCGTCGTGGTGGTCTTCGCGTCACACTACGGTGTGTCCGCAGTAGGGGAGGCTGTGAAGCCTTGAAGGTCGTAAGCTTGGGCGTCAGAGAGTTGGACGAAGACCTTGGCGGGGGACTGCCTCACCCTAGCATGATATCCATTGAAGGCGAACACGGTTCAGGGAAGACTGTGTTCACCCAGCAGATAGTATACTCGATGCTCAGGGACGGTATGAAAGCCTGTGTTGTGACAGGTGAGTCGACTGTGAAAGAGTATTTGGAGATGATGGCTTCAGTGAAGCTTGACGCTACACCATATTTTCTCTCTGGAAAGCTTACCATATACCCTCTTCACGTAAAAGGTGGGCAGTGGAACAGTTTCCTTTCGACATTGTTCCTTCGGGTCGTCTGGGGCTTCCTAGAGCTTCAGAGGGAAAGGTTCGACTGCGTCGCAATAGACAGCCTCAGTGTCATGTCAATGGACACCCCCCAGCACGAGTTTCTAACGTTCATAACAAGGATGAAGAATATTGTTTCAGACGGGAAAACTGTTATAGCGACATTTCATTCGGGAAGCCTAGCGGAGGAGAATGTGATGAGGTTGAAGGCTGCAAGCGACGTCTACCTTAGACTGCGTAACACGAAGTTCGCCAACACGCCAGTCAAGGTGCTGGAGGTTGTGAAGCTCTGGGGCACCGGCGGGCGAAAGAGCACCATCATGCTTGAAATCCATCCCTCGATAGGCTTAAGGGTTATGCCCCTCGGGGGAGTGAAACTTTGAAGCTTCCAAGCCTAAGGCTCCTAGCCCGCCTCCTCAGAAGGCGCGTGGAGGCTCCGGAGGCTAGGCTTCTGAAAATGGGTAAACCCAAGACTCTTGAGGAAGCTTTAAGCCTGTGCCCGTACCTGAAAGACTACCTTGAAGGGGTTAAAGAGAAGCCTGCCTACGTTGTGGAGCTAGGCTTCGACATGGACGTCAGAGAAGGGGCCAACATAATATATCCTGTCGGCGAAGGAATATTCGTCCACGTTGTGACAGGGGGGGAAGTCGGATCATATAACGTGATCGAGCCTCCGAAGCAGAGCCAGAGCCTGATAGAGGAGGCTGAAGCGGCTGTAGCCCAGATGATCGTCAAAGGAGAGAATGTTGAAACGGACAGGGAGGCTGCTTTAACCAGGCTCTTCAGGGAGGCCTTGAGAAGGGGGCGGCTGAAGGTTGAAGGCGACCCAGGATGGCTCCTATATCATTTTCTGAGAGAGAAGGTGGGCCACGGCTTCCTAGACCCCTTCCTCCTAGACGACTGGCTTGAAGACATATCGATTCCAGGAGGTGGGAGAATATTCGTTTACCACAAGATCTTCGGCTACCTTGAAACAAACGTGCACGTCGAGCAGCAGGAGGTGGACAGGCTTCTCAGGAGCATCGCCGAAAGGTATGGGAAGGTGTTAAGCTTCTCGAACCCCATAGTCGACATACACCTTCCAGACGGGTCAAGATTCAACATAGTGTTTGGAGAAGACATAAGCCTTAGGGGAAGCAACTTTACAATAAGAAAGTTCAGCAGGGAACCGATATCCGTAGCCCACCTTATAAGGTGGGGGACACTTTCCCCCCAGCTTGCAGCCTACATGTGGATGCTCCTCGACGTCGGCGTCTCATGCTTCGTGTGCGGTGAAACCGCGTCAGGTAAGACTACAACCTTGAACGCCCTAACAGCCTTCATAAAGCCGAACGCGAAGGTCGTCAGCATAGAGGAAACCCCTGAAGTGAGCATACCTCACAAGAACTGGGTTAGGGAGGTTACGAGACTGCACACAGGAAGCCCGGTAAGCATGTTCGACCTCGTCAAGGCAGCGTTGAGGCAGAGGCCTGACTATATAATAATAGGGGAAATAAGGGGTGAAGAGGGTAGAATAGCGTTTCAGGCGATAGAAACAGGCCACCCTGTTCTGTCGACAATGCACGCAGGAAACCTTGGCCAGCTCTTTCAGAGGCTCACCTCAGACCCGATAAGTGTACCGAAAAGCCACGTGGACAGCCTCAACCTCGCACTGTTCCAGGCTAGGATCGAGAGGGGGCACAAGTTTATTAGAAGGGTTACGTCTGTGAACGAGATAATAGGCTTCGACAGCGAAGCAGGGCAGCTGAACTATATGCCGTCGTTCAACTACGACTTCGACTCGGACGAGCACAGGTTCACAGGCTCAAGCTACCTTATCGAGGCCAAGGTTCTGCCGCTGAGGGGCATGGAGCTGGACAAGCTGGACGTCCTGTACGAGGAAATGGAGTTGAGGGCTGAGCTGCTAAAGTGGCTTGCAGAAAACGACCCAGCCTACTTGAGCGTGTGGAGGACGGTGATATCCGTGGACAACAACGGCCTAAAATGGGCCCTGGACAGGATAAGGAAGGGTCTTAAACCTTGGCAAGAATAAGGCTTGCTTCAACAAAGCTTACAGCCCTAGCCCTAGCAGCACTATGCATTCTAGCATCCCTCCTCCTAGTGCAGGGGAGAATGTTTCAGGCTGCCGTAGTGCTGTTGGGTGCGTCGGCGCCGGCAGCCTACATGCTTACAGTGTCGATGAAACGTTCTAGGACGAGGCTCGACATGCTCCTCGTCACCAGCGTAATACACATGTACGCTGTAAGCTTGGGGGAAGCTGGACCCGACAGGCTCATCGAAACAGTCGCAGAATCTCCTGAATACGGCTTCTACAGTAGGGTTTTCAAGTCGATAAGGAGGCTTGCGAAAGAATTCGGCTACGGCTTCGGTAAAGCAATATTCTACGTGTCCAACACGGTGAAGTCTCCCCTAAAGGACATGCTCGTACGCTTTTCAGAGGGCTTTTCAAGTCCAAGGCTGAAGGAGTTTCTCGAACTCGAGCTTTCCACGATCATGGAAGAATATTCAGGCTTCTGCACGAGAATGCTGGAGTCCATGAGACTTCTGGGGGGAATGTTCTCAACCTTCCAGAGCGTTTCAGTCTTCGTCGTCATGACGGTGGCGATACTGACAATATTCATGGCAGACGAAAACATTGTAATAATATCCTACATTGTAGCCGCATCATCCATAGCCTTCATGTTCGTCGGCTTCAGAATGGTTGCCATGAGAGAGCCGCTCGTGTACACTGGCAGAAGCCCTTCAAACCTCTACAGGCTGTTCAAGACCAGCTTCCTGGCCACAGTTTGCGCGCTCCCCGTCTCAGTCGCGGTAGCGCTGACTCTAGGCGTCCCATATGGGCTGATTTCAGCCGGAGCGCTCATGCTCGTTCCAGGAGCTTTAGCCTACAAGCTTGAAGCATATGTTACATCCGTGGATGAAAACTATCCGGTCTTCCTGAAGGCCCTCGGTGAAAGCCTTGCCTCGACATCGAACCTGAAGGCAGCCCTCGACTACGTCCTCTACATGGAGCTCGGCCCACTCAAGCAGCTGATTTCAAGGCTCTCCACAAGGCTTAAGATTGGGGTAAGTGGGGAAACAGCCTTCAACCTCCTAGCCTCAGAGTCATCGTCACATAAAGTCTACATGTTCAACAAGATATTCCTCGATGCCTTCAGAAGCGGGGCGAACACGATAGAAGTTGGGAAAACGCTGGGAAACAGCCTAATAAAATTTCAGGAGTTCAGGAAAAGGAGGATATCTGTAACAAAAAGCTTCGAAGGCGTCGTAATGGCCCTGCAGCCTATAACGGTAGCCCTGCTCGTCGTCCTTGGAAACCTGTGCAAGTTCTTCACGTCCACGCTCACCTCACTACCCTACTTCCAGCTTGGCCAGATACCCTTGGACATCATAAACGCGGGAAACACGGCGCTCGTGATACTGGTAACTGTAGTGAACTCGCTCGCAATAAAGGAGGCGAGAGGAGGCTTCTGGGGCTCAAGCCTCCTCTACGCAGGCATACTTTTTATAGTAAGCGGAGGCGTCTGGATAGGGGCGGAGCATCTTATAGAACAGATGTTCAGCCAGCTTCAAGCACCAACCATCCCATAACATATTGCTCGAATGCAAAGCTTAAAATCAGATTACAATAGAATTTTGCGTGAAAAAATCATGGATGTAAAGGATGTGGTCTTGAGGACGCTGAAGTCCGTTTCCATCCCATGCCACGATTTCACAGAAAAAGGGAGTGAAAGAGACTGTGACAGCTATAATCATCCCAACATCCTTTCAGAAGAATGGTTCGAAGGTGATTGTGGGACGGGCTTGCTCAAAGAGGAGAGCGTGCAAGTGCACACCATGCGTCTATCCCCAGCCTCCACTCGGGCAAAAGATGTGAGGCTTGAACTCTGAACTAAAGCCTCCAAGCCTTCGTAGGCTTGGGAAGGTTCAAGGATAAACCCTTTCCGCAGACATCCCAAAACTAGATAAGTAGGGCTCAGAATTATGTCCCCAGTAGACCACAGAACATTATACTTTATGGTGCAGAATTTTCTATGGCCTGCCTTATTTTTTTAACCGCTTCAACAAAGTCCGTGTCCGGGTCTAACGGGACTTGAACTTTAGTTTTTTCCTGCAGGCGTATGATTATATGCTTCTCGAGTATGTATGCTCCGATCCAGAATATGGAGCGCAGCCCCTCGTGAAACTTTTCCAAGTTCGATACAATATCTTCTTTGCTACGGAGGCCGTAGTTTCTTTCCAGAAAATAGTATATCGACTTTTTCGTATTATCTCCGAAGATAGACAGATATTCATCAATTACTTCGAAAATGAGCTCATCCGCTCCATTCATTTGAAGTCATTTTTTTGAAGGTAGCATTTAAAAAAATTATGTATTTTAGATATATATTTTTTCTACATAATTTTTTAAAAATATGTATTAAAATGTAATTCTTTACACTTATAGAAGAAGCACATCGTATGGAACATTCACACCCTTAGCAATAGGTTCATCATTTTGGCTATAAAAAATTTATTCTCCAAGAATCGGGAAGAGAGATTTTTTGAAGGACTATTTTGGAATCATAGGGAGGATGATTTTCATAAAGCTTTGGAAAGGTGAGCGTCAGATGCTATTGCAAGCTTCATATATTTCCCCTCCAAAAATTATATGCTTCCTATACAAATATTAATGAACGTAATTTTATTAAACATCACCTATAACGATAGGTATGATATGTTTTGAGGTATCACGATCTCGCGACTTGAATAATCTCCAATTCTTTGGACAAGCTGCAGAGGCAACGATGTTTTGGTCTTGAAGTAGAAGGAATTCTAATGTAGGCGACTTAGATCAAAGAATTCTACAGTTCTCAAATAGCAAGTCTTCAAGCAAAAATAAGCGACCTACAAAATCAGATAACGCAAAAGGAAACTCAAATCACACCATTTTTTGCTCTTCCCTTGGCAATCGTTTTATTCTAAATCAGAATATTAGATGAGGAAGAAAAGTTTGTTATAGAGGCTAACACAAGGAAACATTTAAACGTTTTCCGAATGGCCGAGATCGGAAAAGGAGGATGAAATATTATTGCAAAAACTGTGAAGCCCAGGTCAAATCATCGGACACCGTATGCCCTAAATGTCAAAAAATTTGAATGAAGTTGGTAGAAGGATTGAATTGACTCTTGTTGAATGTGTACACGTGTACGACTCTTTAAAGAAATTGTTTGATTGTTTCATGAACCTAAAGATCTGGGATGCTACCATGCCACATCTATTGTGAAGTTTTCTTCAGCTTTGTGCTTACCTCACCTTGTAAAGAGGGCGAATTTCCACCTCTGCTACTAGCCACATTGTCAGTTTAGCGGAAAGTTTATTTAGAATTTTGCATCTGTATCATCTAAGGTGGTGGAATGGGTAGGCTTGGCAAGGTGTTGATAGCTATAATTGTTGCCGCTCTCATCGTTGGCGGGGTAGCATATTATTTTCTGTCCAGAGAGAGTTTGAAAGGTGCTGTCAGCGTTACCGGTGTAGAGCTTTATGTTAGACCCGGCGATGTTTCAGAGGCTAATACGCCGATAGAGGCTCGCATTAGTGTAGATAACAGTTTTCCCGCGAACGTTAGGATTGAGCGTGGCAGTTTGGCGATCTCGCTTAGCGGGCTTAGGCTTGCTAACGTCGATATTCCCGCCCAGGAAATTAGACAAGGGCACATTTCTTTAGCTGCAAATGTTGTGATAGACAATGCTCTAATCGACGATTTTTGGTATCGCCACCTCAGCCAAGGGGAGAAATCCGATGTGTCTATAGACGGCAATATTACAGTTAACACGCCTGTAGGCAGTGTGGGTCTGCCAATAAGATTTTCAACAGCCGTTGAAACAAAAATGTTTCCTGTCGAGCAACAGTTGAACAGGGAATATGACGTGGGCGTCCTAGGCAAGGTTGTAGTTAGAAAGGCTGTGGTTAAGTTGGTCAACGTAACACCCTATGAAACAAGGCTCAGAGCTGACATAACAATTGAGAACAGTCTCAAAGCAATACCATTGTACGTTAATGGGATAGCCTTCGGTGTAAAGACAGGCGGTGGAACTGTTTTATGTGTCGGAGAACAGGAAAGC
>Ga0123519_10015878_pt1 | contig 10527 bp, 8 predicted proteins | sample YelNatPaOPRAMG02_FD_87396 | JGI IMG/M metagenome (GOLD analysis project Ga0123519, IMG submission 87396) | Hot spring microbial communities from Yellowstone National Park - Yellowstone National Park OP-RAMG-02 (version 2) | ecosystem: Environmental > Aquatic > Thermal springs > Hot (42-90C) ...
CCAAGAAGCTTTAAAACTTTTTCAAGAAAAAAAAGTCAATCCATTTTTTGGAATTTTCCTTACATTTATTCAGCTCCCAGTTTTGATTGCTCTTTTCTTTGTTTTGAAAAACATTAACAATTTGAATTTTAATGATCTTTATTCCTTTGTCCCAAAGATTGAAAAAATTAAACCTGTTTCTTTCGGTTTTTTAGATTTGAGTAGAAGTTTCCTAAGCGTTAAAGAAAATAAAACAACATATTATTGGCAAGCCATTCCTCTTTTACTTTTTTCTTCTTTAGCCTTCTTTTTCCAAATGAAGGGTCAGCAAAAAAGAAATCCAAAGGATCCTTCAGAAAGATTTCAGAGAAATTTCTTTTATTTTATTTTTGGGACCACTTTAATTGTTTTAATTCAACTTCCTTTAGCAATTGCTTTATATTTATTAGTGAGTTCTATTTTTTCTTTGATTGAGCAAAGGTCAGTTTTTAAAATTCAAAAAAATGGATGAGAATTTTGAAAAAGTTAAAAAAGAAGTTAATCAGTTTTTTTCTCTTCTTGGAGTTGATGGAGAGATTGAGGTTTTGCCACCAAAAGACTCAACTTACTTTGTCAATGTTAAAACAAAAGACCCCCAAAACCTAATTGGAGAAAACGGAGAAACACTTTTTGAAATTCAGCATTTGTTAAAAGCAATCTTAAAAAGAAAGATTGGTGAAAGGTTCTATATTGATTTGGACATCAATGATTACAAAAAAAAGAAGATAAAATATCTCAAGGATTTGGCAAAAGAAATTGCTGATGAAGTCGCTTTAACAAAAAAGGAGAAAATTTTACCCCCAATGCCAGCTTATGAAAGAAGAATAATTCATTTAGAATTAGCCCAAAGAACAGATGTCGTAACCCAAAGCATTGGACAAGAACCAGAAAGAAGAGTAGTAATTAAACCCTATCCTTAATTATCTTTCTACTTCTTTTATTATTCTTCCAGGAATAATATGGACGCTTCCGATGCAGGGATATCTTTTATGTCTTGCTTTATCTTCGCAAAAGTAAGAGACATAATTATCTTCAAAATCTCTGTCACTTTTATCAAAAACCTCAGCCCATAGAAAGGGATGACCTAAAGCCCATATTTGAAAGGGAAGATTTGGATCAGGAGCGGGAGCAGGATCTGGTATAATTCCTCGGGCAATCACTATCCACCAAGACTTTCCCCTAAATTTATCTCCTTGAGGCAAAACAATTTGTAAAGAATAACAAGGATCTAATTGAACTTGAGTTGTGGTAGTATTCAAAACACCTACACGGAAAGAAAGAGTTTGACTACCTCCATCTATAGATCTTGCAGTGTAAGTCCTTTGAACAGTTGTTGCAAAATCTTGAATTCTAAACCCAAAAGTTCTAAAGCAAGATTGAGTTCCAGGATCTCTGAAGGAAGGACAAACACTGGTTGAACTTTGATAGTCAGCGCTTAAATCTTCGTGGAAATTTCGAAAAGTATAAAAAGTTGTTGTTCCATTTTCTGCATACTCTTCTATGTTTTCTGAATAATTGGGTAAAACAGAGCTATACATTGGGTTTAACTGATTAAAAAGCCGATCAAGATAATTTAATCTGAAATCTTTAAATAAAGTTACAGAAAAATTTGGAATCTCACTGTCACTAAGAGTAAAATAGGAAAAGTTAGGAAGATCATCTTGAAGGTCTGGATTAAAAAGATCTAAATTCAATAACCTTTGATTAATCGTGATAATTCGAATTGGACCCTTAAAGTTAGGTAAGGCGTGGAAAACTGCACCGTAATTGCCAATAATATAAACATGTTGCGCCCTTCTAAAATCTTCTGGAATTTCTTGAGAAAAGGTTATTAAATGGCAATTTTGATGGACATTATAATAAAGATTGTGAATAGCTCTTTGTTCTTCCCGACTTAAAATATCCCAATTTTGCTTAATCGCTAATCTTGATTGAATATACATTTCAAAAGTTAATGTGAAATCATGATTTAAAAATTGATAGGTTTGTCTGATTTCATTTCGGCAGAGCCAAACCCCTTCTTCAATTTCTGTATAAGGATATCGCAAAGAAGCTAGTCTTAATCTTCCAAATTCGGGCCTGATCGTTCTTAAAATAAAAACAGAAGAAAGCAAAAGCACAAGTCCAGCTATTGCGCCCCAAATTCTTTCTCTTGCCTCGATCTGCTTTCCAATGTTTCCAGCCGAAGTCAAATATAAAAAAGCACCTAAAACAAAAGAAAATAAAGCTAAAATCACACCAAAGACAATGCTTATTCTATAAATGTAATTAATATAAACCTCAGGTTTTTCATAAACTTCAGGAAGAGAAGGTAAAGTAATTCCTTGGATGTTAGGATAGGTTATCTCAAAGCTTGTTGGAAATTGAGCGAAAGAAAAAAGGGGGAAAAGCAAAATTAAAATTGTAATTATTTCTTTTTTCATTTCTTTTCTTTTAATATTTTACCTGGCCAAGCAAAAAAATGAGTGATACAAGGAATCCTTGTTTTTCCTTGCTGACAGAAACTCCCAACATAAGTAGCCTCTAAATTTCTTTGACTTTTATCAAAAACATAAATTGGAACAGAAGGAAGAGAAAGAGCCATATTAGAACCTCTACTTGCTCCTACCACCATCACCCAATTTTCTTCAGACGGAAATTTTATAGAGTAACAAGGATCTATGTCTGGATCTAAGTTGCCTCCTCCACCCACAGTTTTAAGGCGCTCTAGATTTGGAGTGAATTGACTTCTTAAAGGAAGAAATGCTCTAATCATTTTACTTTCTTGGTTTTTTTCTTCTAGCCCTCCGAAATCAGGAAGGTTATAAAAAGTAAATATTATATCCTCATCTTTTTTTATACCAAGGCAATCACTAATATCTACTCTATCTAAGTTATTTGCTCTAGTTTTTAAAACGCAATCTACTACCCTGTCTTCAAAAAGAGTAATTGATCGAAACGTTCTTTCGTCAAAGCGATAGTGATAATTGTTAAGATCATGAACATTACCGCCTCCAAAGTCAGCAAGATAAGAAAAGTCAGTAAAATTGTGTTTTAAAATTATTTCCCCAACCCCTTTAAAATCCCTTTCTTCATGCAAAACAAGACCATAAGGTCCATTAATATAAATACATGTATTTTCCAATACAAATGGATTTTGATTATACTCTTCCCATTCGCGGATTATTTCATCTCTTTCTGTGTCACTTATTGTACCACTTGCACTTTCTAATTGTTCTCTTACCTTGTTAATATCTACTGGTTCTCCAATTAGCCAAGCAGGGAGGGTCTGGGAAGTTTTAATTAGGAGGCATTGAGTTTCAGCAAATGTTTTAATTTCTTTTGCTAATCCTTTTGGAAAAAGACAATTTGGAACAGGCCAAGAAGAAGTTCTACCATAGGTTTGGAATAAAATTTTTAGGTCTCGACATCTTAAAACTCTAACCATAGGATCATCATCGTAATTAGGATGCATTGGTCGAGTACAAATATAAACTCCAGGTTCTAATTCTAATTCAACATCTGGAAGTTCAGGGGGAGAGAGAGTTGTATATTCTGGTCTAAAAAACCTTAAAATCAACCAAGAGCCCAAAAGCAAAAGCAAACCTAAAAGCGAAGCAAAAATTTGTTCTCTAGCTTCTCTTACCCTACCTATGTTTCCTCCAGCAGTTAACCATTTTACTCCCCCAAGAATTAAAAAACAAAAAGCTAAAATTACCCCTAAAATTAAAGCAAAATCGTAGATATATTTTACAAAACGAGCCAAGTATCGTTGTAAAGGATAAAGAGTTGGAGCGACGCCGGTTTCAAGGGGAACAGCTGTTGGTCTGAATCCTTCAACCATTGGATAAGAAACTTCTAAGGGAAGGGAGGTTGGCGAAATTAATTGAACAAGTTGCCCCCAATTTAAATTAATCCTAATTCTTCTTAAAATATTCACAACCAATCTTGTTCGTTGAAGGGTGGTAGGTTCAATTTGAGAAAATGCTGGAGAAATTGAGTTTAAAATAGTGAGAGAAAATAAAAGTATACCAAGACCTAAAAACGCATTAAAAATTTGAGATTTAGCCTGAGCTACGATTTGAGGATTTCCTCTTGCGTAAAGATATCTTAACCCTCCAAATATAATCAGAACCAAACTTAAAATAATTCCCAAAGTTATTGCAAAATAAAAGATATATTGGATATAGCTAATAAGAGTTTCAGCACCTCTTCCAAAAACGGGAGGAGTGGCACCAGGAATAGAGGGGTAAGAAATTTCAAATCCAGCTTGAGCAAAAATTAAAATTGGAGCAAAGCAAAAGAAGAAAAATAAAAATTTTGAAAGAAATTTAACCCCCATTATCTTTAAGGTATAACAATGATGAAAGACCTAATTTGGCCCAAAATATCTTGAATTTGGTTTATAAGATTTGTAAGCTGAGTATTCCTGGATTCAGCATCATTTACTGGGCAGATTGGTTGGTTTGGATCTATAGCTGTGCAGTGTTCTGGGGAAGGGAGACATTTTGAAAAATTAGTCTGAACCTGCAACACACAATCTCCTTGACATTTTCCTTGAGCTTCACATTGATTTGAAAGAACAGTAAATTCAGTAATTAAAGGTCTTAATTGGTTAACCGGATCTCTTAAATTTTCAACCAATCTTCTCAATTGATTAAGTCGACCCTCAATTATATCTCTCCCCCTAATTTCTAAAGGTCCCCAAAGATCCGGCGTTAAATGATCTTCTCTTACTGCATCTTCTAAAACTCGATAGTAAAACAAAAGCTGTTCTATTTTTATTCTTAGTTTGACTTGGATTTCGTCTATTGTTTGGCGATTGCCACAAGGATCGCCTAAGCATTTTACAAACTCACAGTAAGGATAATTAGTAAAAGCACAAGAAGTTTTAGTATTTTCGCATTTACAATCTTTTAGGCTATTTATGAAATTTGTAGCCAATTGCTTAATTTCTTCTGCCACGGAGTTCATATTATTAGCAGTATTGTGAACATGGAGCAATGGATCGTAAGAAGGTCTACTCCAGGGAGTAACTACAGGAGGAGAGCCTACAGGTTGAGGAGAAATTGTTGCTATTTGCCCCCACTCTCTTCTAAATAAAGTTAAAATAATATAGGTAAAAGCAAGTATCAGTATTGCAAAAAAAGTGCTTTTTATTCTTTCTTTTGCTCTTTTTCTAGTTTCAGGGTCGCCAGCTGAGGTTAAATATTGGAAACCAGCTAAAACTAAAGAGAAAAATGCAAAAATTCCAATTGTAGCTAGTGCAAAATTAAAAATATATTGAGCATAAAAAGCAGGATGAGTAACTCCCCTAAGAGCAATTCCTCCAATTCTTGGGTATGAAACCTCCAACCCAACACCAAAAACTAGCAAAGGAAGAAAAATTAAAATTGTGAAAATATATTTTTTCATTTTCTTTCCATTGTTCGGCAAGCAAAATAATTATAAAAATTACACTCAGAAGTATCTATCCCAAAAAATTCAGCCAACCACCAACCTGGAGCTAAATAACGACATTCATAAGTAGATAAAACTGGGAAGGAATTTTTACATTCTTGTATTTTTTCGCATTTACATTCTTCGGCATTTTCGACCTTTTTTCCATCTGGGGACAAAGAACCTTCTTTATAGTTCATACAATCTGGAAGACTCCATCCAGCTTCTACTTCCATTGCATGGGAAATAGTGTAGTGCATTCTTGAAACCATAATTTCAAATGCAACAATTTCCTTTGATTGAGGATATTTTTGATAAAGTTTATCAATTTCAGATTTTGTTAGAGGAGTCTCTCTTTTCCTTACTTCTTTTTCAATTTCATCCCATTGCTCTATCCATTTTTCAATTTTTGAGAACTCAAAGCTTTCAATTGATCTTTTTATTTTTTCAATTCTATCAGCAATTATTACAGCTTGTTCATTTAAGCTTGCATAATCACAGGCTAAACCGATACAGTTACATACACAAGCACAACTTCCAGTTCCAATACATCGGCAATCTGGATTACATCTTTCGGGAGCACATGTGAATGTTAGTTGATAATAATTGTTAATCTCAGGTAAAATTTCCGCTAAATTATAGTCAACTTCTTCTATTTTTAACACTAGATCACCCAGGGCCGCCAAAAATTTATCTATAATTTCTCCAAAAGGAACAGAAAATGGGCAAGAAGTTTGAAGTTCATATTCTGGGGAAACCGAGGTTGCTTGTTTTGTTTTTTCAACTATCTCACTCCAAGATTGGACAGTTTTTGGTAAACTGTTGAAAAAATTAACCCATTCTGAGGGGCTAAGCACATCTTTGGGTGCTCCAAAAAATTGAGCTGTTGCTTTTCCAAACTCTTCTGAATGAGTTCCAAGATAATAAAAACCTGTTATTGGGCAATAGAAATCTGCAATACTATTTTTTCTTGGATTTTGTATTCCTTCGAAAAGAGGAATTCTTGAAACTACCCAATTTGTATTAGGAGCATTTTTTCTTAAATAATCAATAGCAAAAGAAAACATGTCTCGATTATAAGCTTCAGAAAAGGGACATTTTTTTAAATTATCTATTCCAAACATTAATCTTGCCATTCTTTCTTTAATTGGTAGACTTTTTCTTTTAAGTTCGAGTAGATAGTTTTCAATCTCTTCAGCATAATTTGCAATTTCGGTCATTTTCAACCCCATATTTTTTCTAGCTTCTTTTGGGCAGGGGTCGCCCAAACATTTCTGAGCCTTACAGGTAGGCTGATCTTGAACACAGGGATCACTAGAAGAGGCAGGAGGTTCACACCACAAACGATTACTTGAATAAGGTTCAGAATTTGAGCAGCTACATAAATTTAAAAGACTTTTTAGTTCTTCAAATTTTACCTTAATTTCTTCAACCTTGGGCTTAATTTCATCTAATATTTCTTTTACTTCTTTCAATTCCTCAACATTAAAGAAATGAGAATTTTTTATATCATCCTCATCTTTCAAAAAGGTTTCAATTGGAATTTCAGAAAACGCAAGATAACTTGCTTCAGCTGGCTTTATTTCTCCGGTAACCTGGACTATTTGCACAGGACGAGCGGGAGATAGGGTAGCAAATTCTGGTCTAAATTGTCTTAAAAAAATCCATCCTCCCAAAAGCAAAATTAAACCAACAAAACTTGAAACAACTCGTTTTCTTGCATTTGAAATTTTTTCAACATTTCCAGCAGAAGTTATAAAAGTAAATCCAGCAAAAACTAAAGAAACAAAAGCTAAGATTATCCCAACCCGAATAGCATTTTCTACAAAGTTTCTTGTTCCCTCGATTAATCTTTGAGGGAAATCTACATTTCCTGCCAAAATAATTCCAAAAGCAAGAAAAAAAGAAAGGAAACAAAAAATTGCTTTGATAAATTTTTTCATAAAATTCTTGCAATTATATTTATTACCCAACTAGGAACTAATGTTCCAACTACTGGTATTATCTCTATTAAAAAGGGTAAAAGACTAGAAGAAATAGGAATGCCTATAAGAAGGGGAACAAATATTGCAACAAATATATCTCCAAAAGTTTTTATTGGCCAATTTATTATTTCGTAGTGGAGCCCCCTCCAAAGTAAAATTCCGATAAAATCAAGTAGATAATCTAAAAGATCTATAGTAAGGCATAAAAATGTAGCAATCATACCCCCAGGCGTTAAAAGTTTTGTTTTTGGGATTTTTACAAAAAATGAACTTTGTTTTTTTGTTTCTGGCATTTTAGGCTTGTTTTAATCTTTTAATTTTTGCAACCTCTTCTGGTGAAGTTGTAATTAACTGATCTTCCAAATAAGAAGCAATTGATTTTATTAAAACATGTTTTTTTCCAGCAAAGAAAATTCCTTCTCCGATTTCAGCTTCCAAAAGTCGATATTTTTCCTCCTCAGTTAAATTAAAAGCCCTCTGCACAAGATCAATTGAAGCAGGAGATTGTTTTAGCAAAACCTGAATTGCAGAATTCGTAATAATAGGTTGCCCATAGGTTGATTTCATAAAATCAATTACATCTTGAGTAATAGTTGTTACTCCCAACCAATACTTCCTTGCCCTTTTACAAATCCCATACAAAAATGAAGCCCCATCCTCAGATTGCATTATCCACCAAGCCTCATCAATCACCAAAATCCTTTTTTTAAAAGAAGCTCTGATAGTATTCCAAACATAGCGCATCAAAATATACATTGCCAAAGGTCTTAACTCATCCTCCATATCTCTAATTCCAAAAACAATAAAAGGCTTTTTCATCTCAACATTAGTTGGTTGATTAAACATTTGAGCAAAAGAACCCCGAGTATATCTTCTAACCCTTCTTACCAAACTCTCTGCTCCTTCCATTCTTGATAAAATTTCCTCAAAATCCTCCATCAAAGGAATTCTTTCTTTCCAAAGATGAGGAGGTGTTTCTGGAGTTATATCCTTTGCAGCATAAGTTTCAGTCAAAGCTCTATCAATGATTGCATCTTCTTCTGGCGTTAATCCCCCAAGCATCATTCTCATAAAACCAACCAAATTGATAATACTCGTTCTTAAAACATTTGCAGGTTCTTCATCTGGAGCAGGTTGAGGAAGATCAAATGGATTAATATGATGAGGAGAAGTAAGAGAAAGAGAAATAAAAGAACCTCCAACTGCATCAGCTAAAGTTTTATATTCATTTTCAGGATCAATTACAATTACTTCCACGCCTGACATCAAATATCTTAGAATTTCTGTTTTTACAAAATAACTTTTTCCTCCACCAGCTTTTCCAAAGACAACTTCATTTGCATTTTCTAAAGAAAATCTATCAAACAAAACTAAAGAGTTATTATGAAGGTTAATTCCATAGAGAATTCCTTCGTTCGAGCTTAAATCAAAGGAGACAAAAGGAAAAGTTGAAGAAAGGGGTAGGGTATTTAAAGTTGTGTGGATTAAAAGTTTATCTGAGCCATAAGGGGTGGTTGAAATAAAACCTTCTGCTTGTTGATAAAGAGCGGGTTTAATGTAAATTAGTTTTGATTCTAATATTGATCTTAGATCTGTTTCAATATCTCTTAACTCTTTTTCACTATTGGCATAAATTGTAATATAAAGCCCGAGTCTAAACATTCTTTCTTGAGCAGAAATTAATCTATCTCTCATTTCTTCCAAATCTCTGTAAGCCATTTCTAATTGAGGATCTCTAACTAAACCCTTTTCTTCTCTTTCATTAATTTCAGCAATTATTTCAGTAAGCCTTTTTCTGAGTTGTTTTAGTACATCTCCTGTATCTAAGGGGTGAATATGCAAAGCAACATCAAAGGGGATATTGAAATTTATTAAAGGAGAAAGCCAGGCTGCACTTAAATGGGATGGGTAAGAAAAAATGAAATAAGTTCTAGCTAATTTTTTACCCAAAGAAATATAAGTTGGATTAACAACAATTGAAGCTGGAGCAATAATATCTTTTAGCTCAATTGGTGGAGCGCTAATAATTTTTCCAATTTCTCTTTTCTCTCTTTTAAAAAGTGAAAAAGGCATATTAAGTTAAAAATTCTGGTGGAACTTCTGGGAAATAACCTTTTTCTGCTTCCTCTGGATGATGCCAGCTCCAATAGAGCTCAACCAATTCTGGAGTTCCAAGTAAGGCAACTTCCAAGCCACATCTTCTTAAACCCAAAGCAACAAACTCAACTCTTTGTAAAAGCTGGATTTTTGCCCTTTCTAATTTTTCCTTCCTTAACTCTTCTCCCTTTTTTACTCCTGGAATTTCAAATGGATAAAAAGGGACAATTACAAAGAAGTTTTTTGTAAATATTTGTCCCTGCTCAACCAAATTCCCGACAAATTTTCGATACTCAGACATTAATCTTTTTAATAATTCATTTGATTGAGCCTTTTCCATCGCCTCCAATCTTTCTAAATATCCAGTTAAATTCAATCTTCTTGATTGGACAACAATTTGAATTGGAAAATCCAAGGAGTTTAGAAAATTTTGGAATTGAACAATAGTTGCTTCTTGTTCTTCGATTGATTTTAAAGCAAAGTTCAAAGAAGAAACCATTAAAACCGCATGCATGCTTTTGTCTTTTAAATACACAATTCCTCTTTCAATTTTTTCAACTTCTAAAAAAGATTGGGTTGAAGCTTTTGGCATATTATTTTGTTTGAGTTTCAACTTTAATTTTAGCTCTTCTTAAATGAGAAGCTTCTGGAATTTGAAACGGAGATTCTTCTGGTTTTTGGGGTACATATTTTTTTATTTCAAAAGTTAAGACAGGTCTTTCTGGTTTTTGCCACAGGTATCTTTGGGGTCTTGTAGAATGTTTGAAAAAGTTTAACAAAACAGTAGAAAGGGGTCTTCCTTCAACTCTTACAAACGCAAAGGCGATTCCACCTCCAATAAGAAAAATAGAAGAAAGAAAAAAGAGAGGAAAGTTCGTTTTCCCAATAGCTAAATAAATTAAAAAAGCCATTCCAGAAGGGATAATTATAAAAAGTCCTTGGCGGACAGTTAAAGGTCCGATTAGTTTTGTCTCATATTCAATAAATTTTGGAACCTTAAACAACATAA
>Ga0123519_10015880_pt1 | contig 10527 bp, 8 predicted proteins | sample YelNatPaOPRAMG02_FD_87396 | JGI IMG/M metagenome (GOLD analysis project Ga0123519, IMG submission 87396) | Hot spring microbial communities from Yellowstone National Park - Yellowstone National Park OP-RAMG-02 (version 2) | ecosystem: Environmental > Aquatic > Thermal springs > Hot (42-90C) ...
AAGCAACTGGTGAGCCAGTTGGGGGCCGGCGACATGGTGGCGGTGTACTCGTTTGCCAGCGACGTGTATTTGCGGCAGAACTTCACCACGGATCGCAACGCGATCAATGCGGCCATTGACGGGCTGAGCATTAGTGGTTCGACGGCCTTGTACAAGGCGGTGAAGATGGGCGCGGAGGCGCTGGCGGGGCGCACGGGGCGCAAGGCGATCGTGCTGATGACCGACGGTGAGGACACCGTAGGAGGGGTGACGCTGGATCAGGCGATCGCGGCGGCCAAGCAAGCGGGCGTGCCGGTGTTCACGGTGGGCTTTGGCAGCGGCATCAACCGGACGGTGCTGCAACGCATAGCACAGGAGACGGGCGGCACTTTCAGCGTGGGGGCCAGTTCGGCTGACCTGCAACGGATTTTGCAAAGCATAGGGCAGGCGATTTCCACCCAGTATGAGATTTCCTACACCTCGGGGAGTCCCAGCACCAGCAACACGATTGAGGTGACGGTGAGCTACGGCGGGCAGACGGCCACTGCCACGCGCACCGTGGGCCCGTGCAGCGCAACCGGCGGACCGCCGCCCGGGTGCGACTACTTCGTGCAGCCGCTCACTCAGACCATCGGCGGGGCCGGCGGCACCGGCCTGGTGCAGGTCTTCACGCGCACCGGCTGCACCTGGACCGCGGTAAGCAATGCGAGCTGGATCACCATAATTGCGGGGGCTTCGGGCAACGGCCAGGGAGCTGTTTCCTATCGCGTTGATCCAAACCCGACCGCCTCCACCCGCACGGGTACCCTGACTATCGCCTGGCAGACCCACACGGTGACTCAGCAGCCGGGCGGGGCGGCTTGCGTGGTGCAGGTCTCGCCCGCGCAAATTTCGGTTTCAGGCGCCGGCGGAACCATCAGCGTGACGGTGCGCGCGGGGGCGGGCTGCAATTGGACCGCCTCTTCGAACGTGAGCTGGATCAAGGTGGGCAACGTCACCGGTACAGCCTCGGGAACCGCTACTTTCACCGTGGATCCCAATCCTTCCAGCAACCCGCGCAGCGGCACGGTGACAGTGGGCGGCATCACAGTCAGCGTCAACCAAGGCGCCGGCGGCGGCCCGGATGTCCCGGTTATTCACAACGGGGGCATCGTGAATGCAGCCAGCAACATCGGCGGTGAGATCGCCCGTGGGTCTTTCTTCACGATTTACGGGGCCAATCTGAAGCCGGCTCCGCCCATGCAGGCTACCTCTTATCCGATTCCGGACGAGATGGGCGGGGTGCGGGTGCGAATCTCGCAGGGGGCGACTGTAAAGTGGGCCTACCTGCACTTTGTTTCGCCCACCCAGATCAACGCCATCATGCCTTCCGACGCTCCGCTGGGCGAGGTGGAGGTAGCGGTAATCACAGCGGGCAAGACCAGCGCCGCGATGAAGACGACGGTGGTGGACGTGAGTTTTGGCATCTTCAGCGCGGCGGGCGGCTTGGGCCCCGGTATCATCCAGAACTGGGTCTCGCCGTCGGAATCGCCGCTGAACTTGCGCTCGTTGCCGGCGACGCCAGGTCAGATAGCCATTATCTGGGGCACGGGTCTGGGACCGCTGCCCACTGCTGATAATCAGCCGCCTGCGGGTGGCGACTTGCCCACACCGGTTGAAGTGCTAGTGGGCGGCAAGCGCGCCGATATTCTTTACAAAGGGCGCGCGCCCGGTTTTGCAGGCGTGGACAACGTTTACGTGCGCGTGCCTTCAGATGCGCCCGAAGGCTGCACGGTGCCTGTGCAGGTGCGGGCAGCGGGCAAGCTGAGCAACACGGTCCATATGGCCATCAGCTCCAGCGGCCAGCCGTGCAGCGACGCACACAATCCTTTTAGCACCCAGGCTGTCAGTGGCGGCAAGACGGGAGCGATCGTGCTGCTGCGGGCCGGGGCGTACTTGCAGTTGGAAGCCGGCAAGCCAGCCCTGGATTTGCCGCTGGTGGATATAGGGCTGGCCAGCTTCCAGGAACGACGGGCCGGCGGAGAACTGGCCTTCAGCCCGTTCACCAACTTGCCGCCGCCCGGATCCTGCACCACGCAGGCCGTGGGCTTGGAGCTGACGCAGTTACTAGGCGCTGGCTCCCTAACCGCCATAGATCCCAACGTGGCTGCCGAACTGGACGCCGGTTCCGCCCTGACTGTGACCGGTCCGCGGGGAACCGGGCGACTGGTGCATTTGGACCAGCAAAACAACAAAGGGCCTTACCTCGGTGTGCTCGGAGGCACCCTGCCGGCGGATTTGGGCTTCAGTTTCGCCGGCAGCGGCATGCCAAGCTCGTTCTTGGATCCGGGCCAGTTTACGGTGAGTGGCCCCGGTGGTAAGGATGTGGGGCCGTTTACCGCGAGCTTCACCATGCCTGCGGGGATCACGTGGACAAACCGCACCCAGATCACTGACATCAACCGCAACTCGGATCTGACCATCACCTGGAGCGGGGGCTCAAGCGATCAGATGGTTGTCATCGTTGGCGGGACCAATGACGAAGCCAACAAGAAGTCGGGTGCGTTCTACTGTCTGGCGCCGGCGACGGCGGGCAGCTTTACTGTGCCGGCTGCGGTGCTGGCGGCGGTGCCGCCAACGCCTGCTGGTGCGGCCGGGTTGGATGCTTCGAGCAGCCTCACTGTGGGCAGCATGCAGTTAAGCAATTTGCCCTCGTTTACAGCGCCAGGACTGAACGCCGGCAGCGTGATTTTGGGGTCGCTTTACAGCAAGGCTGTCAACTTCCGCTAACGCGACAGCGCCGGGCCGCCCTCGCGGCGGTCCGACCTGCGCAGGCGCTGTAGAAGGGTCGCATGCTGACTCGCCGCGATTTGGTTTCGGTGCTGGGCGCTGCGGCTTTGGCAGGCAAAGCCAAGGCAGCCCCGCCGCCTGCGGCCTTGGCCCATCGAGCCTTGGGGCGCACGGGCCGCTGGGTAACCCCTTATGGGCTCGGCGGCCAGGCCGCACTACAGTTCCCTACTTCTGAAGAAGAATCGGTGGACATCATTGTCCGCGCCATCGAGCTGGGCGTGAATTACCTGGACTGCGCCAACGCTTACGGGCCCAGCCAGTCCTTGTATGGCCAGGCTTTTTGGAAGCTCCGCATAACTCCAGGACACCCGGACTACGACGCCGCTCTGCGCGAGAGCCTGTTCATAGCGAGCAAGACCGCGCAGCGTTATGCGCTGGATCGCAGCCGTCCTCAGGCAGCCACCGCCATCACCGATCTGCGGCGTTCCCTCACGCAGATGTTCGGTGACGGCCAGGGCTGGGTCCCTGACGGCGCCTACTTGGATCTCTACCAGATTCACAACCTGACTAGCGAGCAACAGGTGGATCAGATTTATGAAGCGCTCGAGCTGCGGGGCGGCAAAATGCCGGATCGCATCGGCGCCCTGGCCGGGCTGCTTGATTACCGCGACGGGACCAATTTCACGGGCTTGAATCCCGAGTGCCGCCGTTGGATCCGCCACATCGGAATCACGGGACACCTCAGCTCGCCGGTGCTTATGAAAGCCATTCAGCGCGACGAGCTGAATATACTGGATACGCTGCTGGTGGCGCTTAACGCGAACGATCGGCACTATCTGTCCCATCAATACAATGTCATTCCGGTGGCCCGCGCCAAGGGGATGGGCATCATCGCCATGAAGGTTTTCTCGGCGGGGGGCATCTACACGGGGATGCAGCGCCAACCGCGTGAGGCGGCCGAACTTATCCGCACGGTCAGCGTCCCCGGCGGCGTGGACAGCGCGGACTTGATTCGCTACCCGCTTTCCGTGCCTGGTGTGGCGGTGGTCATAGCGGGCGTCTCCCACATTGATAGGCAGCGCCCCGAGAATGATCAGATCGCGTACAACCTCGCGGCCGCGGTGATGGACCGGGCTTCCGAGAGGGAACGCGAGCGAATCGAGCAGGCTGTGGCCGCCAGGCACGGAACCGGAACCAACTACTTCCAGGACCCTTCGCGCGGTTTGGTCCACCCACCGGCACCGCAGGTTGAGCGTGACGGCGATCGGGTTTGGATCCGCTGGACGACCGGGCTGGCGGGCAGCGAGCCGATCCGATCTTACAAAATCTATTCAGGCCCGGATTTGCGGGCCTGGATACCCTTCCGCCCGCAAATTTCCACGGCGCCTCTTTCGCTGCCGTTGCCATCCTACCTGGTCGGCGACGAAGTGCGTGTGGAGGCCTCCACCGAGCTGCCTCCCTGGTAACGCGCGCGCTAAAATAACACCCGTTGCTGGAGCCTGCCCACCGCGACCGCCTCAAAGTGGTTTTGGTCTCACCGCGCAATCCCCTGAACATAGGCGCAGTGGCGCGGGCCATGAGTAATTTTGGTTTTGACCATTTGCGTGTGGTCAACCCATACCAGCTCGCCTTCCGCGAGGCACGCTCCGCGGTGGGCGCCTCAGAACTACTGGCGCGAGCGGAGGAATTTGGCGCCGTAGCTGAGGCGGTGGCCGACTGCGCCCTAGTGGTGGGAACCTCGGGCATCGGCGGGCGCGAACTGCGGCATCCGGTCCGGCGCTTGGAGACAGGAGCGCGGCTTATTCGCCGCGCCCTCGGACGGCAGCCGGTAGCGTTGCTTTTCGGCTCGGAAAAATTCGGACTTTCCAACGAAGATTTGAGTCACTGCCACTGGCTCCTGCACATTCCCACCCGCGCCGAACACGAGTCCATGAACCTCGGCCAGGCGGTAGCCGTGTGCCTTTACGAGCTGGTGCGGGATCCGGCGATTGCCGAGCGGCAGTCCGCGCGTGCCCGCCGCGCGACAGCCGCCGACTTGGAGCGGTTGACCGCCTTGTTGCTGGAGGCGCTCAGCCGTAGCGGATACCTGAATCCGACCACGGCCGCTTCCACCACGCTGAAGACGCGCCGCCTGGTCCGCCGCTTGGATCTTTCCGCACGGGATGCCGAGATACTCATGGGCATGCTGCGCCAGATAATCTGGAAACTTGCGGGGAATGCTGATGTGCAAGGTTGAGGTCTGTCTGGATCTGCTCCGACCTTTGGAGGCGCGCGAGCACGAGCTGCTGTCTCGTGCGCACTCCATTTACGGCCTGCTCCGTGTCACGCCGGAGGGCTCAGCTCGAAGGCTTCGGGTGGTATACGACGCCACCCGGCTGAGCGGGGAACAACTGGTGTCCGAGCTGCGCCGGCTGGGCCTGCCGGTCAGCCCGCCGATCCGCGGCGCCGCTCCCAGCCCGGCTTGAACAGGGACAAGTAGTTCTCCGGGTGATACGGATGCTTTTGGATCTCTTCCAAGTTGAGGTCAGTGCCCAGGCCCGGCCGCTCCGGGATCTCTACATAGCCGTTGATCACTTCGACCGGATGCGTCACGATATCGCGTTCCCAAGGCTCGTTGAACTCATCGAATATCTCGTGAATTAGAAAATTGGGCAGGGAAGCGTTCAACTGCACGCAGGCGGCCGAGCAGACCGGGCCTTGCGCGCTGTGGGGCGCGATCATGCCGTAGTGCGCATCTACCATATCCGCAATCTTGCGCGCGGCAAAAAGGCCCCCTAGGTTCAGGGGCTCGGGCTGGTAAATGCTGACTGCGTTGTAAGCAAGCAGTTCGGCGAACTGCTGCTTGTTGAAAAGGTTCTCGCCCGTGGCGATGGGCACCGGGCTGCGCCGCGCCACCTCCACCAGCGCGGCAATGTTGGTATGTGGCACCGGCTCTTCAAACCACATCGGCCGCAAGGACGCCATGGCCTCAGCAAACTCAATGGCTGTAGCCACGTTGAACCGGCAATGGCCCTCGATCAGCAAATCCACCGTGTCGCCCACCGCTGACCGTACGGCGCGAATGATCTCGAGCGAGAGATCGAATTCGCGCCGGGGCAGCACCCGCCAGTTGTCGCCGAAGGGGTCGAACTTGAGCGCGGTATAGCCGCGGCGCACCACTTCGACCGCTTTATCGGCGAAGCTTTCCGGGGTGCGGGGCCCGCGGTACCAGCCGTTGGCGTAAGCACGCAGCTTTTCGTGGCAACGGCCGCCCCAGAGATTATAGATGGGCTGACCTGTCGCCTTGCCGATGATGTCCCAGCAGGCGATTTCAATGGCCGCCACTGCGCACATGTGTATCTGGGCCCCGTCACTGTACACGTCCCGGATAAGCCGCTGGCTCAGGATCTCGATTTGAAAGGGGTCCATGCCGATTACGAAAGCCTTCAATTCGTGGATGGCGGCCTCCACGGTGCGGGCGAAGCAGTTCAAGGTACCTTCACCGACGCCGTAGATGCCTTCATCGGTCAAGACGCGGGTGAAAAGCCAGTTCTTCCACGGATTGCCTGCAATATAGGTCTGGACCTCGACGATCTTCATGGTGCCCATCCTAACCAGAATGCAAAGCTTGCGGGGAACTCAGGGCGCGAGCACTCGGTTTTCCAGGACGCCAACGCCTTCAATTTCCACGCGCACGAAATCTCCCGGGGCCAGCGGGCCCACGCCCGCAGGCGTGCCAGTGGCGATGAGATCACCTGGCTCGAGTGTCATCACCGCGGTTACGTAGGCGATGATCTCGGCAGGCGAGAAAATCATCTCATCCAGCTTTGCCTCCTGTCTGAGCTGCTGGTTTACCCAAGTGCGCAGGTGCACCTGGCTTAGCTCGAGCTGCTGGCGCGGGACGATCCAGGGGCCGACCGGGCAGAAGGTGTCGAAACCCTTGGCGCGCGTCCACTGGCCGTCCTTTTTTTGAAGGTCCCGTGCGGTGACGTCGTTGACGCAGGTATAGCCCAGAACGTAACCGGGCGCTTCCTCGGGGCGCACGTGCTTTGCTCTCCGGCCGATCACAATGCCCAGCTCGCCTTCATAATCCACGCGCGAGGCCAAGGCGGGATAAATGACGGGATCCCCGTGGGCCGATAAGGCCGAAGGCGGCTTGAGAAAAATCACCGGCTCGGCAGGCACCGGGTTGCCCAGTTCTTTGGCATGCTCGTGATAATTGCGTCCCACGCAGACAATTTTCGAGGGCCAGCAGGGCGGCAGTAACCGGACCTGAGCCAAGGGCCACTCGGCGCCCGTACGCTCCACCCAGCCCGCCCGCGTTTCGATCACGACATCTTTCTCAACGACGCCGTACTTGACGAGCGGTGAAGTGTCCGGGGTGGTGGCAGGAAGGCTGGAATCCAGAGTGAACCTAACAAGCTTCAAGGTGCAATAACCTCCACAGGTGTAGATAGTGCGCTCTCGTTGCCGCGGGTATCTACGGCTGAGACCGCGTAGAGATACTTCTTGCCCGACTCGATTTTGCGATCCGAGAAACCGGGCAGCTCGAGCAATGGGCTGATGCGGGTCATTTGGGTTCCGGGCGTCGAGCGCCAGACGTAGTAGCCACGCAAGTCCGGCTCAGAGCTGGGATCCCAGGCCAGTTCCACGCTGCCCAATGATGCCGCGGCGCGCAAACCCTGGGGTGGGGCTGGCGGGAAGCGATCCTCGGGCGTGATACTGACGCGCTCGGAAGGCTCACTTAGCGCTTCTATTTCGCCGGCCTTGGCGTAGGCTTGGACCCAATATTCCCACGTCGCGCCGAAACCGGCCGTGCTGTCGGTAAACTCGGGTCGCTCGGACTCCCCGATGACTTCTTCCCGTTGCTGTTGCGCGCCCCGCCGTAAGATGCGGAAACGGACCCCGGCCCGCCCGCCGCTGGTGCGCCAGCTCAGCTTCACGCCTTCGGCGGTGGCCGTAGCCTGCAACTCCGTGGGCCGTTCCAAGGGGGGCTGGATAGGCAGCGCCACCAGGTTCGACCAATCGCTGAAGCGGCCTTTGGGACCGGCCGTGCGCACCGCCAGGATCAACTCGCGCCCGACCCAATCGCTGGCGGGCAGTTCAAGGGCGACGGGGCCGGGTTGCAAGTTGGGCACCGGAAAGGCCGCAGCCTGGGCCAGCCAGCGCTCGATGTCAAAGTTGCCCTCGGGCGCCGGACCAGCCCGCAGTTCCACTGCTCGGAATCTGCGCAGGGCCACGCCGTCAGTGGTCAGTGCGGGCAGCGTGAAGCTCACCAGGAGGCGGTCGCCCTGCTGGCGCGCCGCCAAATCGGTGATGCGCTCGGGGATGTTGAGCGATGGCGGCAGGGGATCGCCCGGCGCCCCGCAGCCCGCCGCCACCAGCATTACACAGACCAAGACCGGAAACAGCCGGCTCACAGGATGTACCGGGTCAGATCCTGGTCCTTCATAATGTCCGCCAACTGGCGCCGCACATAAGCGGCGTCGATGCGGACGTGCTTCTTTTTCAAGTCGGGCCCTTCGAAAGAAATCTCTTCCAGCACTTTTTCCATGATGGTGTGCAGCCGGCGAGCGCCGATGTTTTCCGTGGTTTGGTTGACGTAAGCCGCGCAGCGTGCGATTTCCTCAAGGGCATCGTCGGTGAAAGTAAGTTTGATGCCTTCGGTTTCAAGCAAGGCGGTGTACTGCTTGACCAGTGCGTTTTTCGGCTCCTTGAGGATCCGTATGAAATCCTCCTCGGTCAGGGGCTTCAATTCCACGCGGATGGGGAAGCGGCCTTGCAGCTCTGGGATCAGGTCGCTGGGCTTAGAGACGTGGAAGGCGCCCGCGGCGATGAACAGGATGTGATCGGTGCGCACGAAGCCGTAGCGGGTGTTGACGGTGGTGCCTTCCACGATGGGAAGAATGTCCCGCTGCACGCCCTCGCGGCTGACGTCGGGGCCGTGCCCAGTTTCGCGCCCGGCGATCTTGTCAATTTCGTCCAGGAATATGATGCCGTTGCGCTCCACACGCTCCAGGGCGACGCGCGTCACCTGGTCCATGTCAATGAGCTTTTGCTCCTCTTCCTGGATCAGGTAGTCCATGGCCTCGCTTACCCGCATCTTGCGCTTGCGAGTGCGGCCGCCGAACAGCCCGGGCAGCATGTCGCGGATGGAGACGTCCATCTCTTCCACGCCCGTGCTGGTGGTGATCTGGAAGGTTGGCCCGGGTTCGCGCACGTCAATTTCGACCACACGATCGTCAAGCTTGCCCGCGCGGAGGCGCTCGCGCAGCTTTTCCCGGGTGCGCTCATAGCTCTCGCTGGCTTCCGGCTGGGCGGGCATGAGCAGATCCAGCAACCGCTCTTCCGCGTTGCGTTCGGCCCGATCGCCGATCTCCTCGGCGCGCTCCTGGCGCACCATGTCAATGGCGATCTCCACCAGGTCCCGGATCATGGATTCCACGTCGCGGCCCACGTAGCCGACCTCGGTGAACTTGCTGGCCTCGACCTTCAAGAAGGGAGAGTTAGCCAGCCTGGCCAGCCGCCGCGCAATCTCGGTCTTGCCCACCCCGGTGGGACCGATCATAAGTATGTTCTTGGGCATCACTTCCTCGGCCATCTCCGGCTCGAGGCGCTGGCGGCGGATGCGATTGCGCAGGGCGATGGCCACGGCTCGTTTGGCTTCGGTCTGGCCGATGACGTATTTATCCAGCTCGCGCACGATCTCGCGCGGAGTAAGCTCGTCCAGCGCCGGTTCCTCTTCCACCGACTGTACTGGAAGGTAAATGACCATCAGCCCAGCTCCTCGTAAGTAACTTTGTCGTTGGTGTAAATGCAGATCTGGCCCGCGATCCGCATGGCCTCCTCGGCGATGCGGCGCGCATCCAGCTCGGTGTTGCGGATGAGGGCGGTAGCGGCAGCCTTGGCGAAGGGACCGCCGGAGCCGATGGCGGCAATGCCCTCGTCCGGCTCGATAACATCGCCTGAGCCGCTGATGATGTAAGTGTTGGCGGCGTCAGCCACCAGCAACAACGCCTCCAGGTGGCGCAAAACGCGGTCGGTGCGCCACTCCTTAGCCAGCTCTATCACCGCCCTGGTCAGATTACCCGCGTGCTGCTCCAGCTTGGACTCGAAGCGCGCAAACAACGCCACGGCGTCAGCAGTGGAGCCGGCGAAGCCCGCCAGCACCTTGTCGTTGTAAAGCCGGCGCAGTTTGCGTGCAGAGGCCTTAAGCACTTCCTGACCGATGGTTACTTGCCCGTCGCCGGCCATCACCACCTTGCCGTTGCGGCGGACGCAGAGGATGGTGGTCCCATGCACACGCTGGCGCACCTTGCCGCCTGAAGTGCAGTAACCCGACATCAGTCTGCTTTCATTTTACCGCCGGCCTGCGGCTGGCGATGGCTAAGTTCCACCCTGCGCCGGGCGGTAAGCTGCCGCTGCGGTATCGGTCTCCCAGATCTTGACGCACGCCACTCGGGCCTTTGTCGCCAGCGTGCTGGCGGCGAGGTGGCGCGCCATTTCCTGGTAGAAGTAGCGGGCGATGTTTTCCGCGCTGGGGTTAATCTCATGGAAAGGCGGAACGTCATTCAGCGTACGGTGGTCAAAGCGATCCGTAATGGCGCGCAGCCAGGCTTTCAAATCCGCGAAGTCCACCAGCAGGCCGGTCGAATCCAGTTGTTCGCCTTGCAGCGTGACCTCGACGCGGTAGTTGTGGCCGTGCACGTTTTCGCACTTGCCACCATGTCCGCGCAAGGCGTGGGCGGCGGCGAAGGTTACCACGATGGTGATCTCAAACATCAAAAAACCCCTTGACTT
>Ga0123519_10015888_pt1 | contig 10525 bp, 10 predicted proteins | sample YelNatPaOPRAMG02_FD_87396 | JGI IMG/M metagenome (GOLD analysis project Ga0123519, IMG submission 87396) | Hot spring microbial communities from Yellowstone National Park - Yellowstone National Park OP-RAMG-02 (version 2) | ecosystem: Environmental > Aquatic > Thermal springs > Hot (42-90C) ...
GAGCAGGCAATAGCCCGAGGCGCATATACCGTGGAGATGATAGCAGAGGCAACTGGCGCCACCAAAGGAGAATGCGGAGGGGTGCGGTGTAAGGTTTTGGTGGAGGACATCTTGAAGCAATATCTTAAGCTAAAGAAGGAGGAGAAATAATATGCGCAAGGTTTATTTAGACAATAATGCGACCACTCCGCTTCATCCAGAAGTGAAGCAAGTCATAGCAGAAAATCTGGACTTATTTGGCAACGCCAGTAGCGCGCATTTTTTTGGTCAGGAGGCGAAAAAGGCAATTGAAGAAGCGAGAAAAAAAGTAGCGAGCTTAATCAATGCCAGCCCCGAGGAAATTATTTTTACCAGCTGTGGTTCGGAATCAAATAATTTGGTGATAAAAGGCGTGACCTGTCCGGATATCCGTTGCAAGCCTACCAATGCGCCAGCTGGTCGGCATATTATCACCAGTCAGATAGAGCATCCCTCAGTGATAAATCCAATCAAAAGTCTGGAGCGGCAGGGATTTAAGGTGAGCTGGCTACCAGTGGATAAATATGGTTTGGTTGACCCGGATTTGGTCAAAAAAGCAATTACTCGGCAGACGGTTTTGATTACGATTATGACCGCAAATAATGAGATTGGCACGATTCAGCCCATAGCTGAGATAGCTAAGATAGCAAAGGAAAATAATATCTATTTTCACACCGATGCGGTTCAAGCAGTGGGCAAGCTGGAAGTGGATGTTAAGGAGATGGGGATGGATTTTTTATCTCTTTCCGGTCATAAATTGTATGCGCCCAAAGGCGTAGCCGCGGTCTATATCCGCAACGGAATCAATGTCTGCCCGCTTTTGGATGGTGGTCATCAAGAGAGGGGAGTTAGAGGCGGGACTGAGAATAGCTTAGGCATAATTGCCTTGGGAAAGGCTTGTGAAGTAGCGATTCGGGACCGGGAGCAGAATGTGGAAAGGATTTGGGGATTAAGGGAAAAACTGAGGAAGGGGATTTTAGATAAAATTCCTGAGGTAATAATTAATGGTCATCCGGAAAGGGTCTTACCAACTACTTTAAGTGTGACCTTTAAATATATAGAAGGGGAATCTATTTTACTTAGGCTGAGCGCGAATGGGATTGCGGTAAGCACTGGCTCTGCTTGTAGTTCTGGCTCGCTTGAGCCCAGCCATGTTCTTCTTGCCATCGGGCTTCCTCATGAGCTTGCCCATGGCACAATCCGGTTCAGCTTAGGGATTGAGAACAATGAGCAAGATATTGACTATACCCTTGAGGTCCTTCCCAAAGTGATTCAAGAACTACGGGAGATGAGTCCGCTCTGGGCTGGGATTAAGAAATAATGTTTTCACGCCTGAGAGAGGATATTAGAGAGGTTTTTGTTAGGGACCCAGCCGCAAGGTCTTGGTTGGAGGTTTTGTTAACTTATCCGGGTCTACATTCTTTGTGGCTACATCGCATAGCGCATTGGCTTTATAACAAGCGGTTATACACCCCTGCTCGGCTGGTATCGCATTTTAATCGCTTCTTTACCGGCATAGAGATTCATCCCGGAGCAAAAATTGGAAGGCGAGTTTTTATTGACCATGGGATGGGGGTAGTGATAGGGGAAACCGCGGAAATTGGGGATGATTGTTTGATTTATAAGGGAGTAGTTTTAGGAGGGGTGAGCTTAGAGAAGAAAAAAAGGCATCCGACTTTGGGAAAAGGAGTGGTGATAGGCTCAAATGCCTGCATCCTTGGGAATATCAAAATTGGGGATTATGCCAGGATTGGCTCTGGCTCAGTGGTGATAGAGGATGTGCCAGAAGGAGCAACTGTGGTCGGGATTCCAGGGAAAGTAGTGAAAAAGCAGACCACTGGCGATTTAGCCAAAGACTTAGCACATTCTGACCTGCCAGACCCGATTCAAGAGGTGTTAATCAACTGGTTAAGGCTATTCCAGCGCTATGAACAAAGATTACAAAAGCTGGAGGCAGAACATAATATCAAAGAGCCAGAACTGATTCGGGATTATGAGGAATTGGTTAAAGGGATAAATCTGGAAAAGGATAAAAAGGATGGATAAAGATAAGAAGGAGATTTTAAAAGAGCATTTTTTACATCCCAAAAGGCAAGGCGCACTTGATAAGCCAGATGGAACCGGTATTGTGGGAAATGCCCGATGTGGGGATATTTTAAGCTTCCAGATAAAGGTGGATGATGATAGAATTAGCCAGGTGAGGTTTCAATGTTTGGGATGTGGCGCGGGCAAAGCGGTTGCAAGCTATATTGCGGAACTGGTAGAGGGAAAGCCAATTCAAGAGGTGGAAAAGATAAAGATGGAGGATATCTTTACGGAATTAGCGGATTTACCAAAGAATAAATGGCATTGTCCTTTCCAGGCAATGGATGCACTTAAGATGGCGATTGAGGATTTTCATACTAAGCAGAGGGAGGGAAAGAGGAAGATGATAGATGTAGAGCCAGTAAAAGAGGAATTTCAGTGTCCTTATTGCCAAGCGATTTTGGGGGAGAATTTAGAGCTTTGCCAAAGCTGTGAGTATAAAGAAATCATTTGTCAAAATTGCGGGAAGCAAATAATTGATAAGCAAGCCAAAAAACAATAATTAAGGAGATTGGTAATGTTCAAAGGACATCCCTGGGAAAACAATGCTTTTGGACCGATTCAGTATTACTGGCATTTGAAAAGGGGATATTGCTTCAATATCTTGTTTGAGTTAGACAATCAGCCATTTATCAAGTTTTGCAAGGACCGGCAAATTAGCCCAAACCAATTGATAATGAAAATCAGTTATGGGTTAAGTAAAAAATATCTTCCGCAATATGTAATAAGGCTGAATAAAAAGCCCTTTCCCGCCCGTTATCCTACTGGTTATGTTAGGAAAATCAGCGCGCAGGATGATATGCTGGAATACATTGCCATACGCGATAAAGAGAGTTATTTTGAAGAAAAATGGATTTGGAAAAATCTTCCTCCCCTGGAAGAATTTTTGATGAAAAAATTTCCCCGATTCGCGGTTTGGCTGGCAAGCAAGTTTTTTCCCAGAAAGGAAATGCGCAATTGGTTCACACTGATGGTAACCAGAAACCCGATGGCAGGGCTGGGAATCCCAATTGTTTTTTTTGGAAATAATTACTGGTGCTTTATCTTATCAATTCCTTTTGGTGAGAAAGTTTGGGCATGCTTTGGGGGACCACATGCCTTTGGAAATGTGGATTATTATAAGGAATTTCTCGCGGATTTTAAGAATTTTATTGAACATCCTGAAACTATTCCTAACGAGCTGATTGAAAAAGAATACCGAAGCATAGCTCTTGACCAGAATGAAAATTCAAATTAAGGGGGAAAAAGATGGGCAGTGTTAAAGACCTTCAAATTCTTGAAAAGCCGAGTAAAGATAAACCTGGAATAGCCAGATTTGTTTTTTCCAATCGGTATTCGGTCTTTGACTGGGGAGAGATGCCAGACCATATTGACCACAAAGGCTCTGCCATTGCCTTGTTAAGTGCATATTTTTTTGAAAAATTAGAAAAAATGGCAATCCCAACCCATTATTTAGGCTTGGTTGAAGATGGAAAGGTAAAAAAGCTTAATCAGCTTAAAAAGCCATCAGGGGTAATGGAAATTAAATTATTAAGAGTAATCCGTCCTACCCTTAAAAATGGAAAATATGATTACTCGGTCTATTCAGGAGAAAAGGCTGGATATTTATTGCCTCTGGAGATTATTTATAGAAATTTTTTACCCCCGGGAAGCAGTGTTTTCAAGAGATTGGAAAAAGGCGAGATTAAACCAGAAGATTTGGGCTTGGAGAAAATGCCAGTCCCGAACCAAAAATTAGAACCTCCCATTTTAGATGTCTCAACTAAGCTGGAAATTTCGGATAGATATTTGAGCTGGGAGGAGGCAAAAAAAATCTCCGGGCTAAACGCTCAAGACTTAGACCGCATAAAGCAAATTCTTGGCACAATTAATAGCCTTATCACCGAAGAATTTTCCAAAATCGGATTGATAAATGAAGATGGCAAGATTGAGCTCGGGTTGGATTATGATAGGAGGTTAATGGTGGTGGATGTGCTTGGCACTCTGGATGAATGCAGATTTTCTTATGAGGGTCTTCCAGTGAGCAAAGAGATTGCAAGAATTCATTATCGGAATAGCAAATGGTTTAAAGATGTGGAAGAGGCAAAGAAGAAAGACCGGCATAACTGGAAGCGGGTCTGCCAATCTGCGCCAGAGCCTTTACCGCCTAAATTAAAAGAGCTAATCAGCCAGATTTATTGCGCCTGCACCAATGAGATAACTGGAATTAAATGGTTCAAAGAGGTCCCTGCTTTAAAAGACCTTCTACAGGAAGCCAAAAGCCTTTTAGGATAAATTCTGGAAGGATAATTAGGGGTTTTGATTTTTAAAATCTTCTGGGTTTTTCTTCCGCTCGCTCAGAATCAGATTTCCGTTCCGGCACAGGAATCAGAGCTTTTCTGCTTAAAGAGATTCTCCCAGTCCCATCCATCTCTATGCATTTAACCTCAAGCTCATCTCCTTCCTTGAGAATATCCCGAACATTATTGACCCGTTTATGGTCAAGCTGGGAGATATGCAATAAACCAGTAACCCCGGGCAAAATCTCTACAAACGCGCCATACTCCATAATCTTTTTCACCACTCCTTTATACACCTCGCCCACCTCAACCTCTTTAATCAATCCTCGGATTATCTGAATTACCCGCTCATTGGCTTCACCATTTACAGATGCAATTCTCACTGTGCCATTATCCTCAACTTCAATGGTAGCTCCGGTTTGTTCAATAATTCCCCTAATTACCTTCCCTCCAGGACCTATCACATCCTTAATTTTTTCCACTGGAATTTGCATAGTCGTGATTCTGGGCGCATAGGGAGAAAGCGCGGGTCTGGGCTTTGCCAGTGTCGCATTCATTATCTCTAAAATCTTCCTCCTGCCTTCTCTTGCCTGTTCCAGCGCCTTTTTCATAATCTCCTTAGAAAGTCCAGAAATTTTAATATCCATCTGAACCGCGCTCACCCCATCCCAGGTGCCAGCAACTTTAAAATCCATATCCCCAGCATGGTCCTCATCCCCCATTATGTCAGAAAGCACATAAAACTTATCCTCAGACTCTTTAACCAAGCCCATAGCTATTCCGGCAACATGCTCTTTTATCGGCACTCCTGCATCCATCAGAGCCAGGGAGCCTCCGCAAACCGTTGCCATTGAGCTACTCCCATTGGACTCTAAAATGTCCGAGACAATTCTAATCGTGTAAGGAAAATCATTATGGCTGGGCACCACCCGAACCAACGCTCGCTCGGTCAGCGCACCATGCCCGATTTCCCTCCTTCCGGGAGCAAGCCGATTGGAGGTCTCACCCACAGAAAAAGGCAGAAAATTATAATGAAGATAAAAACTCTTATAAAATTCTTCATCCACATGCTCTATCTTCCGCTCATCTTCATGGGTTCCCAGAGTGGTCACCACTAAAGCTTGAGTCTCTCCACGGGTGAAAAGCGCTGAGCCATGGGTCCGGGGCAATACCCCCACCTGACAGCTAATTGGGCGAATCTCCTCCGGCTTCCTCTGGTCAATTCTGGTTTGAGTCTGGAATAAAAGCTTACGCATAGTCTCCCGCTCCAGCTCATCCAGAGCCATTCTTAAAATACCTGGCTTTGAACCTAATTCTGGTTTCCTTTGAATAAGCTCGGAAATCGCCTTTTGCCTCACTTCATAAACCGCATTTCTTCTTCCGATTTTTTCAGGAATGGTTAAAGCCTTGAGCAGGTCTGCTTGATATTGCTCAAAAAGAAATTTTTTATCTTCCTCACCCAGCTCTTCAAATTTAAACTCCAGCTTGGGCTTGCCCACCTCTTTTCTAAATTGCTCCTGGAGCTCTAAAATCGGCTTTAATTGTTCATAGCCAAAATAAATCGCTTCCAGAAATTCTTCCTCGCTCAACATCTGGGCTCCGCCTTCCACCATTAAGACCCCTTCTCGGTTCCCTGCTACCACCAGCTCTAACTGGCTTCTCTCTAACTCGCTCTTCTTAGGATTGATAACTAATTGCCCATCAATTTTTCCCACCTGAACCGCTCCCACTGGTCCCTGAAATGGGATTGATGAAATCTCCAGCGCCGCACTGGCTCCATTAAGAGCTAACATCCCTAAATGAACCTGAGTATCTGAGCTTAAAACCGTTGCCATAATTTGCGTATCATAAAACCAGCCAGTCAGGAATAAAGGCCTAATAGCTCGGTCAATCAATCTGGAATTAAGGGTCTCGGACTCAGTAGGTCTTCCTTCCCGCTTGAAAAATCCGCCCGGAATCTTACCAGACGCATAAAACTTCTCCTGATAATTCACGGTCAGGGGGAGCATATCTATATCTTCTATTTTCTTCTTGGTATCGCTGACCACAGTGACTAAAATGATATTGTCTCCATACCTAACTAAAACCGCACCATCTGCTTGGCGAGCCAGTGCCCCAGTTTCAAAACTTAGTTCCCGTCCCGCAAATTCTTTATTCAATTTTACAAACATTTTATCTCACCCCTCTTTGAAGGTTAAAGATGGAAAAATTAAATTTTGGTTTGGAAAATTATTTTCTGATTCCAAGCTCTTTTACCACCTGTTGATAACGCTCAAAATCGGTCCCCCTTAAATAGTCCAGCAACCGCTTCCGCTTTCCAACCATTTTTAGCAGACCACAACGGGAATTATGGTCCTTGGGATGGGATTTGAAATGTTCTGTTAAATAATTTATTCGCTCCGTAAGAAGCGCAATTTGAACCTCAGGACTACCCACATCTTTTTCATTCCTGCGATATTTAGCCAAAACCTCTTGCTTTTTAGCTGTCTCCAGAACCAAATTTCTTTCCTCCTTCTTAATTTTTAATTAGTTTAACTAAATTTTCCTAAAAGTAAAGCGCCTTAGTGTTTAGTAAAAATTAAGAGCTTAAATGGTCGGGGCGGCGGGACTTGAACCCGCGACCACTGACACCCCATGCCAGTGCGCTACCAGTCTGCGCTACACCCCGACTTATGCTCATATTAGCTATTAGATTTTAATTTGTCAAACTTGGGAAGATCCTCTTAGACCATTCAAGTATCAGGCTAAAACCCAGCTTAGAGCTGATGGCTTCCCATTTTTTCCGCCACTTCTTTTCCCCCAAACCGGGACAATACCCCAGAGCCAGAAAGAAGAAGCACAAAGGCAATCACCCTTATTATTGCCAGGGTCTGATTTTGGGGCAGATATTCTGCCAAGGCAAACATCCCTCCCAAAATCGCCACCACCTTATTGGACACCGCCTCTAATGCGACCACGATTAATGCCTTTCCGTGCTGGAACCCACTCTGCATCACTCCCAAACCCAGAACATAAAGTTATAATCAGGACCGGCAAACATATTCCATAACCTAAAAGCTCCTTGCCATTATCCACAAATAAAAACATTGACCGAAGATAAATCGCACCTAAACCAATGAATAATCCGCTGACAATGCCTAATAAAGAATCTGTGCGGAAGCCTCCCAGCCTTCCTCGCCTGCCCAGAATATAAGCCAAAAACGATAAAAGCAAAATCCCTCCAGTTATGACCGCTAACTTAAACCCATCAGGAAGCTCTGCAGTAGTTTCCTCAATACAGCTCAAACCCAAAAGCACTATCCCAATAATCATCCCCACCAGCGCGACCCATTCAATCCGGGTAATTTTTTCCTTCAAATAAAAAACACTGAACAGCGCCAGCACCGCAAGCCCGATTCCGAGCGAGACTTGAACCAAAGAAATCGGAGCAATTTTTGCGCTATAGATATTTAAGCCAAAACCCAAAAGCAATAATCCAAAACCCAAAAGCCAGACCTTGCTTTTGAAAAACCCAGCGATTGCGCCTTTCTCTTTCCCCAGTTTAGGAACTTTTATTGCGCCTTGTTTTTGGAGCGCAAGCCCAAAGTTCATAATCACGCTTCCTACACCCGCAATCACTATCCCAACCCATACTGGCATATCCTTTTTCTCCTTTAGGTAATGAAAGAACTTTCAGCAGGCATTATTTCAAAATCTCTTTGAGTCGGTTATTTACCTCCCCCCAGTTGACTATGTTCCAGAAAGCGTCTATGAACTTGGCTCTGAGGTTTTTATAATCTATGTAATAAGCGTGCTCAAAAACATCAATAATTAAAATAATTCTAAACATCGGATAAACATTAACATTATGCTTCTCAATCTGCATGATTATTGGTCTACCAGTCATTTTACAATAACTGAGCGCAGACCAGCCAGAACCCTCCACGCTCAATGCGGATTTAGTGAACTCTTTTTTGAACCGCTCAAAGCTCCCGAACTCTTTGTTCAGCGCCTCTGCAATCTCGCCGGTTGGAGCGCCTCCGCCTCCTTTGCCCGCAGGTGCTAAATTTGCCCAGAACAAAGAATGAAGCAGATGTCCCCCGATATTGAAAGATAACTCTTTCAATACCGACTTGACATCAATCTCTGCGTCCTCTTTCCTGGCTTTGTCCAGCTTCTCTAAAATAGCGTTCGCACCATCCACATAAGCCTGATGATGCTTCTGGTGATGAATTTTTAATTGCTCCTCGGAAATGAACGGAGCTAAATCACCATATCCATACCTAAGCTCTGGCAATTTGTAAAAGCCTTTTTCTGCCATCTTTCCCTCCTTTCCTGAGGTTATTTCTAACTATACCTCAGCTTACTATCCTATTTTTTATTTGTCAAAACTATCTCAGCATTGGTTAGGTTTGCAAGAGTAATGATTTTTGTTATAATCGCTAATGATTAAAGCGGAAAAAGGGCAGGGGACATAAGTTTTCATTAAATGCAAGCTCCATTATAATTTTTTAGGAGGAATAAATGTAAATGGCTAAAAAAATTAAGGTAAGCAGAAAAAAAATAAAAAAACCAGATGAATTTATAACTACCACTGACCGGGTCATCAAATACCTGATTGCCAATAAAAATCTTGGTTATGCCATTATTGGAGCAGTGGTCTTAGTGGTTTTAGTGCTTGGACTTCTAAACTATTCAATCAAAAGCAGAAAGCATAATCAAGGCGTATTGCTGGCAGAGGTTTCTACAATTTTAAAAACCCCTTTAATCACTGAATTAAATGAGGACGAGATAGCAAGAGGTGCTAAATTTTATTCCAGTTCAGAGGAAAGAAACGAATCCGCTATTGCTAAATTAAATGAAATAGCAAAGCGGTTCAGTGGAAGTGGAACTGGACTTTATGCCCGGTATCAGTTAGCTGGATTATATCTTGAGAAAGGAGATGCGGACCAGGCAATTGCTAGTTATCAGGATTGCTTAGACCAGCTTAAAAAAAGAAACCTTACCAATCATTCTCTTGAATACTCTGCTTATTTAGGAATGGCTAAAGCATATTTTTTAAAGCAAGAATACGAGAAAGCCAGTGAGTTCTATCAAAAAATCATCAACTCTAAACCTTCTCCAGAACCTTATCTGGCTGAGGCAATGCTTGGAGAGGCAAGAGCTTTTATTAAATTAGGAGATTTTGACCAAGCAGGCGAGCTTATAAATCAGCTCAACTCAAAATACCCTGGTTCTGTTTATTCCCAGTTAGCCCAGCTGGAATTAGCCCGAATCTCAAAAAAATAGGCAAAAAATGAACCGAATCTGGATGATTTTTATCCCCCTGATAATCAGTTTTGGCTCATTTGCTAAAGACCTTAATAGCCCATTAGTCCCTTATTCCAGCTTGAAAAGTAAATATCATTTTCAGGAAAAAGGCGGAATATCAAGCAGGGTAGGGGGGGACCCTGAATCAGTCCTAATAATAACCTCAAGCCGGGGCTGGGTGGTCAAAATAAATGACCAAGGACAAATCCTATGGAGAAATAAATCATCCTGCACCCCTATCACTGAACCACAACTGGACTATAACCAAATTTTTTTCGCCTGCAAGGAAGGTGAATTGCTCGCCCTTGACCAAGATACTGGCAAAGAAAATTGGAAATTTAGATTTTATGATTCAGTCGCAGGTAAGCCCGAAACTAATGAACAATTAGTTATTTTCCAAACCGGTAATGGAGCTATATTTGCCCTTGATAAAAAAACCGGAAACATAAAATGGGTAGCCAGGGAAAATTCAAGATATACTTTAAGCCTGATGGGCGCGAGCCAGCCTCTAATCATAGCTGAAAAGGTTTATGTCGGATTATCCGATGGAACCCTGGCGGTTTTTAATGTCCATAACGGTGATTTAATTTGGAAAAAAAGACTTTTTGACCGACCCGTGATTTCTGACCTTGACCTGAATTTATTGGCTGACAATGACCAAATCTATGCCAGTTCCCAAGAAGGTATCTGCGCTATAAGTAAAACCACTGACAAAACCTTCTGGTGCCTCAATGAGCAGATTATAGCCAACCCCAGCATTGACCAAAAATTTATTTATGCCCTTAACTCCGATAACCAATTGTGTCTTATAGATAAATCCGTGGGAACTATTGAAGGAAAATTTGAACTAAACC
>Ga0123519_10015893_pt1 | contig 10524 bp, 8 predicted proteins | sample YelNatPaOPRAMG02_FD_87396 | JGI IMG/M metagenome (GOLD analysis project Ga0123519, IMG submission 87396) | Hot spring microbial communities from Yellowstone National Park - Yellowstone National Park OP-RAMG-02 (version 2) | ecosystem: Environmental > Aquatic > Thermal springs > Hot (42-90C) ...
CCATCGAGTTAGTTATCCCCACCCGCCCAGCTCCGGCGGCACCGGTCGCAGGGAACGCCTGCTCCCTCGCAGGCGCTGGCCAGACCCAGGCTCCCCACCGCCTGCGTGCCGCCTCCGCTACCCTTTTGTCACCCTTAGATAGCAGAATCCGGTAGAAAGCTATAAAGATCCAAGCTTAATCCAGTCTCATTCACTATCCCTAATTTATCCTGAAGGCTTTGGAAGAACTCGACTATCTCCAGTTCCCTGTTTTCCATTTTCCTTCCTTTCACCACCTCGTTTCCGCTGTCATTTACCGGCTTCTTTTTGTGGCTGCTTCTGTTTCCAAAAGATTAGCACGGGAGGTTAGCTTTTCATTGAATCAAATATTTTACACTACCATAGCGCCTTAATAGTCACATTAATTTTAAGCATGGGCCAGACGCTCTGCAGTATGCTTGTCTGTAACTAAAACATTGATCCAATTGCCCCGCAATGCGCCTAGGATAGCTTGATACTTTCTGTCCCCTCCCGCAACGCCGATTGAAAGACGTACTCTCCTAAGTTGTTCCAAGTTCATTGATACAACCTTGTTGCTAAAAGGAGTTTTGACAAGTTTGCCATTAATATCAAAGAAGCGAAGCAAAATATCGCCAACGGCGCCACACTTAATAAGAGAATCTTGCTCTTCCAAAGAAAAAATATTTCCACTCAAGGTTAACAATTTGGATGGTTTAATAGAACCAATCCCAACTAGTGCAATTGTAATCTGGTCAAATAATTGCATTGTCTGCTGAACATATGGATCTTCTAATAACACCCGAAGTGCGGATTCAGAACCCACAATAGCTGGGGCTGGCAAAAACCAAGGAGTTGCGTTAAGCAGGCTCGAAAGACGTCCTATCAGTCTATTTGCATGTATTTCGGCAGAAGGATTACCAATACTTCCTAAAATCTGTACAACTTGAATACCGGTTTTGCCTGGTACCTGATGCATTGCCTCTACCAGGGCTAATAAAGTCTCGCTCCATGAGGAAATTCCCACGACATCGTTGTTTTTGATCACGCTCTCGAAATAAAATGCAGCAGCAGAACCTATTTCTCGCTGAATGAGAACTTCATCAGGGCTTTCGCAGTCTACCACAATTGCATTTTTAAGGTTATATTTGTGTATGAGTTCCTCTTCGATTTCGATATTTACCCCCCTTGGCACGCTTAAAAAAATACGAACTAATCCTTCCTCTTTTGCGTTTCTTAGTAAACGCGAAACAGTAGCCTGAGAGAGGCAAAGGCGATTTGCTATCTCACTTTGGCTCATATTGAATTGATAGTACATCCTAGCAACTTTGGCCATCAGCCGTAACTTATTTATTTGAGCCATACTCTTATCCAAATTTTCATAATATGCGCATAGTTTATCTTAATTTATCATAGTTTATCTTAATTTATTTTACCCGCCAAAGGTAAAAATGCGTATTCATTCAAATTTGAATATTTATTCACATCTATTGATTTGCCCTCAAAAAGCCCATACCCTCTTTTTAACAAAAAAGAAAAATTTAAAAGAAAAGAATAAAAAAGATGGGAGGAAAATCAATGGGGAATAAGCCCAAAATTGGTATCTTGCCAATTGCGAAACTAAACCACCAAAAAGATGAAATATACCAATTCGCACAATATTACTCTGAAAAGCTCTCAAATGAACAGACGGTAGAGTTTGAAATGGAACCCGTTTTATTCGATGAAAAGGAAATAGTCGCTAGCGCAAAAAAAATGGAAACGGAAAAAGACGTTGATGCAGTCCTTTTTATAGTTGGTACGTGGATTTTTTCCTCGAATGTTATTTCCGCAGTAAATGATTTACACGTTCCTTTTATCCTTTATGGACTTTCTGACAGGATTGCAAACGGAAACTTAGGCGCTTCATTACAAATCAAATACGTGTTGCAAGAAATGAAAAAAAATTTTCTCTTTCTCGTAGGGAAAATGAGGGATGAGGAAAATTATTCACTTCTCCTTAAGTATCTTAGAGCTGCCTGGGTAAGAAAGGTCTTGCGCAATAAAAGACTAGCAACTATTGGTGGCAAATGCATGATGATGTATCAAACTCAAGTAAATGAGTTTTCTTGGAAATCAGTATTTGGAATTGACTTTCCCCAATATGATGCAGTTCAAGTTTTTAAGGAGATGGATAATGTAAACGATGAGGAAGCAAAAAGAATAGAAAAGGAATTCCTCGAAAAAATTGATAAAGTGCATTGGGAGCTCCCTAATGGAGAGAAGATATTTGAAGACGCTATTTTTAAGCAAGCAAAATTATATTTGGCCTTTTTAAGAATGAAAAATCTCTATGATATTGACCTATTTGCCAATAAATGCATGCCAGAAATGTCTGCAATTCCCTATGGTTTTGGATATGCAGCATGTATAGCAACTTGCATGTTAAATGAAGCGGGCATAGTAACGGCTTGTGAAGCCGATGTACCCGCTGCTTTATCAATGTATATATTGAATCTTTTAACAGGAAACAAGGTATTTTTTGCCGATATCGGTAGAGTCAATAAAAAAGACAAACGAATAACATTTTTTAACTGCGGAACCGCTCCAATATCTATGGCCGATAGAAAAAAGGGGGTTGAACTCTGGCCAATTCCAGGAAACATTGCAGACGAGGCTTTACCAAAGGAATATTACATTGGAAAAATGAAGGGTGCTTCAATTAATTTTACCCTTCCAGAGGGCAGAGATGTCACCCTGCTTCGCATTGGTGGTAATGACGATACTCTTCGGTTTCATGTTGCTAAAGCAAAAACGTGTGCCCGAGAGGTTGAGCCTGACGAGTTGTTTGGTCAACGTTGGCCAGGCTTCGGTCTTCAGTTTGAAGGTGATTTAGAAAGATTCCTTTGGAATACAACGGGGCACCATTATTCAATTGTCTTCGGTGATTGGGTAAAGGAATTAGAATTTTTAGCCAGTCTTTATGGAATAAAGTTTGTTTTCGACGCTTAATTTGAAGGAAGGTTTTTATTGAAATCATAATGAGGAGGGAGGGTTATGTAAGTAAAAAACATTAAAAAGAGGGCCTGTGAGGTTCAATCTAAAAATGCATAAAAATGAAGGGAGGATTAAAATGAAAAAGGTACTTAGTTGGGTAATTACTATATTTTTGGTTGCTTCTTTGACTTTAGCTATTGGCTGTACAAAAGCTAATGTAACACCAACTACGCCATCCTCAACACCAACTACCCAATCTCCGGTTGCAACCCAGACTTCTCCCACCCCGTCCCCGACTCCCACCGAATTTAATCCTGATACAAACCCCGACAAGATCTCTTATGACCAGCTTGAAGCCAAATTTGGACCTGTTCCTTCGCCTACTCCTGGCATTACCATTGGGGCAGTTTTCAAAAATCTTGCTAATGAGTTCTGGGTTGCCCTTGAACAGGGATACCAAAACAAAGCAAAAGAATACGGGATCCAGGTTGATTGTCAAGCAACTCGGAGCGAAACCGACCTTGACGCACAGTTGTCCATCTTAGAAACAATGATTGGAAAGGGCTACAAAGGTTACTTGCTGTCACCATTGTCTAATGAAAATCTCAATTCAGCGGTTGCAAAGATCAAAGCTACCGGCTTGCCTATTGTCAATGTAAACTGTGAGTTTATAGCGGATGCTGATGTATTCGTCGGCAGTATGCAGCTTGATATAGGGAGATTAGCAGGGGAATACATTGGTCAGAAACTTGGCGGGAAAGGCAAAGTTGCCATTATTGAAGGTGTGCCAGGATCTTACACTTCTACATGCCGCGTTTCAGGGTTTAAGGAGGTTATTCAGGCGAAATATCCGGGTATTGAAATAGTTGCTAGCCAGCCTGCCGATTACGAGCGCGAAAAAGGTATGAACGTGGCTATGAATATTCTTACTGCCCATCCAGATTTGGATGCGATCTACGGATGTAATGATAATATGGCTTTAGGAGCCGTGGAAGCTCTACGTACAGTGGGTAAACTTGGTAAAGTCCTAGTTATCGGAATCGATGGCACGAAGCAAGCATATGAATCTATAGCTAAAGGCGAATTAACAGGAACAATAGACCAGTTCCCAATGAAAACAGGGGAGATTGCAATGGAAGTATTGCTGCGGTTACTTGGGGGCCAACATATCCCGCGAGTTGTATCTACGCCTATAAAGATGATCGATTCCTCAAATTACCAAGAATACATGCCCAAGTAGTTTCACTTATGCCCCTCCTGGAGATTAACCTCTCCAGGAGGGGCAAGTTAAAAAACTCTCTAAAAATTATAAATCATTTTATGGCACAGAAAATTAAAGATGAATGACAAAGAAATTATTTTGAAATTAGAGAATATATCAAAGACTTTTTATGGAACTCACGCCTTAACAAATGTGAATTTTGAGGTTCGAAAAGGCGAAATACATGCACTTTTAGGGGAGAATGGAGCAGGAAAATCAACCTTATTGAATATCTTATCAGGAGCATTCCCATCGGATAGTGGGGATATTTATCTTTGTGGGAAAAAAATAAATATAAAAACTCCATTAGAAGCAAAGAAATTGGGTATCAACAAGGTAAGTCAAGAATTGCAATTAATTCCTGAATTATCGGTCGGACAAAATATTTGCTTAGGAAGTGAACCGATGAGCAAGCTTTTAAAAACAATTCATTGGAGCAAATTACATCAGCAGGCAAATAGAATTCTTTCCATGCTTGGAGCAGACTTTGAGAGCAGAGACCCTGTGAGCGGATTGAGCACCGCCCAAATGCAAATAGTCGAAATTGCAAAAGCTCTAAAGGAGAAATCTGTTGTACTAGCGTTGGACGAACCTACTTCAAGTTTGACCTTTGTTGAAATAGAGAGATTATTTAAAATCCTCAAGGAATTAAGAAATTCAGGAACTGCGATTATATATGTAACCCATCGTCTTGATGAAGTATTTGAAATAGCTGATAGGGTTACTGTTTTGCGTGATGGAAAATACATGGGAACTTTTAATGTAAAAGAAGTCAGCAAATCCTTTTTAATAAAACTGATGGTTGGAAGGGAAATAGCTGAAGAAATAAGACCAACTCTAAAGAAAAATATTGGAGAAGTCATTTTAGAGGTAAGAGATGTTCCGAGTAAAGGGAATTTTAAAGCGAGTTTTTATTTACGCAAAGGAGAGATTCTCGGTTTTGCAGGATTAGTTGGGGCCGGAAGAACAGAATTAATTCGAAAAATTTTTGGCGCTGATTTCAGGAAAGGAGGAATCATTTTTCTAAGAAATAAGAAAATAAAAATTAAAAGCCCCAGAGATGCAGTAAGAAACGGAATTGCATTTCTACCGGAGGATCGTAAGCGACAAGGTTTTGTTCCACTCTTAACCAACTGCTCGAATATATGTTTGCCCCAATTACCAAGTTTAAGTTTGTTTGGAATAATGAGGCGAAATAAAATGGCAAAAAGAGCTTTTGAAGTCATAAATGCCCTAAGAATTGTTCCTCCGGATATTGAAAAACCAACCCGAGACCTGAGTGGAGGGAATCAACAGAAAGTCGTGCTTGGAAAATGGTTGAGCCCCAAATATCAAATAATGATATTTGATGAACCTACAAGGGGTATCGATGTGGGCGCCAAGGCCGAAATTCATAAATTGATGCACGATTTAGCATCAGAAGGCCGCTCCATAATAATGATTTCATCTGAACTTTCCGAAATATTATTGATGAGCGACAGGATTATTGTAATGCGAGAAGGGAAAATCATGGGTGAATTGATGAGAGAAGAAGCATCTGAAGAAAAACTTCTCAAGTTGGCTATGGGGGTTGCTTAATGAATAGATCAATTTCTTCAATTTTTAATGAAAGCCAGTTTAAGTCTTTTGTTGTGGCTCTTTATAGGCGTTGGTCTAGGTATCTCGGAATTATACTCAGCTTGGTCCTAATTTCAGCTATTTTTTCTTTATTGACACCAATATATCTAACCGGGCAAAACTTGATTAACATAGCTCAACAAGCAGTAATTAATTCAATTGTAGCATTAGGAATGACAGTGGTAATTATCTCTGGAGGGATCGATCTATCTGTGGGCTCAATCGTTGCTTTAACTTCACTAATTGTTGCCCAAAATATGGCTGAAAAATCTATTCCCTCTGCATTGCTTATCGGAATTGCGGTGGGAATAATCTGTGGCTTGATTAATGGAGGCTTAATTAGTTATTTAAAACTGCAGCCTTTTTTGGTGACTTTAGGTACAATGAGCCTTTACAGGGGTTTAGCATTAATTTTTTGCAACGGTTTGCCAATTCGTAACATTCCTTCTGCTTTCCTCGTCGGTATGAACGCCCTAAACAATTCTTTTCCCATACCTGTGATCATTATGTTCGCATTTTCATTATTGATTGGATTTTTAATGCGTAAAACCGTAATCGGTGAATACATTTTTGCTATCGGAGGGAATGAAGAAGCCACGAGATTATCAGGTATCAGAGTAAACGAAATAAAAGTATTAGGTTATGTTATTTCTGCAATTGCCTGTACAATTGCGGGGATTATTTTTATTTCCAGATTAGGGGTTGCTGACCCACAAGCAGGAATAGGTTATGAGCTCGAGGCTATTGCAGCGGCTGCGGTTGGAGGAGCAAGCCTAAGCGGCGGGAAAGGCAGCATTCTTGGAACAATAATCGGGGCCCTGCTATTAAGCGCGATTCGCAATGGCCTGACCTTACTAAATGTTCAAGCATTTTACCAATATGTTGCAGTAGGAATAATTATTATTATCGCCATCTCTATAGACAGGTTTAGCCGAAAAGCATAATTTTCCGGAATGTTTGCACTTTAGTAAAAATGAAAAGAGAAATCAAAGGAGTACATAGAATCGATGAAATTTTATTCCGAAATTAACTCGCCAAAAAAGAAAATAGACGTGAGCCTGATAAAAAATTTAGAATGGAAATCCATTCAATATCGCAAAACGATTTTGTCAATAATTAAGAGTGCTAATTCTGGTCATATAGGAGGAAGCCTATCTTGCATTGATATCTTGAACGTCCTTTACAACCATGTTTTGAATGTTTCTCCATTGAATATACATGATCAAAATAGAGACAGATATATCCATAGCAAAGGACACTCAGTAGAGGCATTATACACGGTCCTTGCGGATAAAGGATTTTTTCCTGAGGAAGAGCTTAAAACAGTATGTCAATATGGATCTTACTTAATCGGCCACCCCACTCGAAAAATTAACGGAATTGAACACAATACGGGAGCACTTGGCCATGGATTATCGGTTGCCGTAGGTCTTGCCTTGGCTGGAAAAATTGACCAGCGTAATTATCGAGTCTTTGTTTTATTAGGGGACGGTGAATTAGAAGAGGGTTCGAACTGGGAAGCTTCAATGAGCGCTTCATTTTATAGCCTTGATAACTTAGTTGTCATTATTGATCGGAATATGCTTCAGATTACCGGACCGACAGACGCAATTACTAAATTAGAACCCCTCCAGGACAAATTTATTTCCTTTGGCTACGCTGTTAGAGCCGTTGAAGGTCATAATATTCCTGAATTAATTCAGGTGTTTAGCGAACTTCCCTTTGAAGAAGGGAAACCAAGTTTGATCATTGCAAAAACCACCAAGGGAAAGGGAGTCAGTTTTATGGAAAACGACCCAGATTGGCACCACCGTGTTCCAGGCGATAAAGAATTACTTGCTGCGATGAACGAGCTTCGAAACGCAGAAAAAGAATGGAAGATGCGCTATGAGCATTGGTAAAGCAAATTTGGAAATTTTTGCCGATGTTTTAATGGAACTTGCTCAATTTGACAAAGATATTATCGTTGTTACAGGAGATTCTAGGAAATCCGCAAGATTGGAGCGTTTTGCTGAAAAATACCCGAAACAAATAGTTGAGGTTGGAATCGCTGAACAGAATTTAGTAGGGATCTCTGCCGGGTTAGCTTCAGCGGGAAAGAAAGTTTTTGCAGTTTCTCCTGCCTGTTTTTTAACCTCCAGAGCATTGGAACAAATAAAAAATGATGTGGCTTATTCAGACTATCCAGTTAAGTTGATAGGAATTAGTGCTGGAGTTAGTTATGGGCCATTGGGATCAACTCACCATTCTTTGCACGACATCGCTGCGTTACAGGCAATTAATAATGTTGACATTGTGGTTCCAGCAGATAACTTCGAAACTAGGGAGATAATAAAAGCGTGCATCAATTACCCGCGGCCAATTTATGTTCGCCTAGGTAGAAATCCTGTTGAAGACATACATGCCTTAGGAACAAAATTTGAGATCGGCAAAGCGATTTCCCTAATGAGAGGAAAAGATGTCACTTTTGTTGCCTCTGGGGAAACAGTTTCGATTGCGGTTAGAGCAAGTCAAATTTTAATGAGTCAAGGTATCTCATGTGGAGTTATTAGTGTGCACACAATAAAACCATTTGATGAAATTACAATCTTAAATGCAGCTCGTGAGACGCAAGTTCTTATAACTGTAGAAGAACATAGCATTTATGGCGGGTTAGGCAGTCTTTGCGCTTCCTTTTTGCTTCAAAGAGGTGTTAAACCCAGTTTTAAGATAGTAGGAATTCCTGATGAATATATCGTCACGGGAACTCAGGAAGAAATTTTTAGGCATTATGGTATTACAGCACAGGGTCTTGCTAAAACTGCAGTTGAACTCTTAAGAAAGGAAGATTAACCCTGTGAATAAAATTCTTGCGATTGATCAAAGTACATCAGGAACGAAAGCGCTTATTTTCAACGAAAAAGGAAAATTATTGGACAAAACCTTTATTCCTCATCAACAAATATACCCTCAACCTGGTTGGGTAGAGCATGATGCAGAAGAGATATACCTCAATACCATCCAGGCAGTTCGAGAAGTATTATCTCGAAACCACCAGCATTTGGGTCAGTTACTTTGCGTGTCTATTACAAACCAACGAGAAACTGTTGTTGTATTTGATCGCTTAACCGGCAAACCTCTTCATAATGCCTTGGTATGGCAGTGCAGACGTGGTACCCAAATTTGTGAAAAGCTAATCCAAGCAGGATTCGAAAATTTGATTCATAAAAAAACGGGGTTAAAAATTGATACTTATTTCTCTGCGCCTAAGCTTGCATGGCTAATAAACACTTACCCCGAAATTTACGAAAGACTTGCAAAAGGAAGTGCTTTAATTGGTAATATTGATACTTATTTGATTTATCGTCTAACTAAAGGAAAAACATTCGCTACAGACTATACGAACGCAAGCCGAACACTTCTTTTTAATATTCGCAACCTCGAGTGGGACTCGGAATTATGTTCAGTTTTTGGAGTTCCAATCCAATCTTTACCTGAAATCCGCGAAAGCGGTGCAAAATATGGAGAAACCACCTTTGAAGGGTTGTTGGAGAAACCACTTCCTATTTGTGGGGTAATTGGCGATTCTCAAGCTGCATTATTTGGCCAGCGTTGTTTTGCACCCGGGGAAGCGAAGATTACGTTTGGATCTGGGACTTCTATTCTTTTAAATATAGGTGAACAAGTTAAATATTCTCCAAATGGTATTGTTACGACTATCGGATGGGTTTACAATAAGCAGCCTGTTTACGCTTATGAAGGAATCATTAATTATACCGGGGCCACCGTTGCGTGGTTAAAAGATCAGTTACAGCTTATTAGCTCACCTGAAGAAACTGAAATTTTAGCTTTGGCTTCTAATGATAACGGAGGAGTTTATTTTGTACCAGCTTTTGTCGGTCTAGGTGCTCCGTATTGGCGACCTAATGCCCGAGCAGCCATTGTTGGATTAACACCTTCCAGCTCAAAAAAACATGTAGTGAGAGCAGCTTTGGAGTCAATTGCTTTCCTGGTAAACGATGTATTGAGAGTCATGGCTCAAGACGCAAGAGTAAGCCTGAAGCATGTATATGCAGATGGTGGTGCTGCAAAAAACCGTTTTCTGATGCAGTTCGTATCGGATATTACAAACCTAAAAGTTTTCGCTTCCCTCAATCCTGATCTCTCTGGCTTAGGCGCAGCTTTGTTTGGGGCCTTAGGAATGGGTATATTCGCCTCAATAGACTCTTTGTACCAAATTCCAACTTCCTATACTACATATAATCCTTCTATGGAAGTTTCCCTGGTAGATGCATTAATAAAAGGCTGGAAAAGAGCTCTTTATCAGGTTTTGGCTGTAGAAGAAAAATGATGCAACGGTAATACATCCCATCTTCTTCAAATTGATTCTAAATAACGGCAACACCCTTCAGTTTTCTGATAATATTATTCAACTTGAAAAAAATGATTCCCCAATGCACCTTCATAGTGTACTTTGATTTGTGTCAGGCCCCAAAAACCATTAGCCTCCTACTGATCGAACCAAACCCCAACCAACCAGGAGGCGGTTTCTATGAAAGCACAATACCAAAAACTGATAAAGGAGTTGGGTCTTTAAAGCCCTATTGCGGAAGCTGGTGGAGAAGGAGATTCTGGAAAGGAGGAGAGAAAGGCCTATCCGGAGGAGCAGGAGGTCAGGGGGAAGAAAATTTGCC
>Ga0123519_10015894_pt1 | contig 10524 bp, 5 predicted proteins | sample YelNatPaOPRAMG02_FD_87396 | JGI IMG/M metagenome (GOLD analysis project Ga0123519, IMG submission 87396) | Hot spring microbial communities from Yellowstone National Park - Yellowstone National Park OP-RAMG-02 (version 2) | ecosystem: Environmental > Aquatic > Thermal springs > Hot (42-90C) ...
GGTAGCCATGTGGACAGCCTGCAGACTTGTTTGCGGAACTCGGATGTTCAGCTGCGTGATGGAGTGCGTCAAGACGAAACACGCTAATCGAGCATTGCTCGAGTAAGTAGCTACACGCTCACGGATAGCTTGCTGCATCTTACCTTTTGGAAGATTGCCTCCGCGCATGTGTTTAGGTATCTAGCCTTGACAAGGCGTTCAGACAGACAAATCCCCCGCTGATTGATCTCTTTCCTGCCCTTCCTCGTCCCCTTTTCAGGAGGACACCTCTCTTCATTGTCCATAGTTTTTTCCTCCTTCTTCGTCTTCACCCTCTTGTTGCGGTATGCGGTGGCATAGATATGGGAGCTGAAAGCCATATTCGCTCGTTTTTCCTCGGGACCTGAATGCACTAGGTGGATACTGGGGCCGAAGCTCACATTTTTTGAATGAATATAATGTTGTTCGAGTGCTTTTTCGTGGCCATCTCGGTCATGAGCACGCCCAAGGACTGAAGCGCGTCTATACGCACTCTCCCTCGCAAAAGCATAAAAGCAACAGATCGATACAGGGCTGGTAAGGGTAGAGAACAATTCGGTGATGAACGGGCTCATGGATGCGAGCGATTCGACTATTGGTCCGTGAGCGGAAAAGTGGCGATCGACTACAGAAAAGACGCCGCCGACAGGACTGAACCATGGAGAATAGGCTTAAGCAATGCGCAGCTCAGCGCCTAATTCAGCTACGTACTCCTTGAGCGCTTGTTGAGTGATGGAAAGCGACGTTGTCCGTGAGCTTTACTGGAAAATGTGGAAAGAAGAAGACACGAAGAGTGTCCCGACGGAGGGTGAGGTGACATACGATTCTGTATGTTTCAGAATTTGTTGGTGGCCACAAGATCCAAGCACAGCTAGGGCTGATTTTATTGGAATGCTCGCTCGTCTCCTCTTCATGAACAGCAGTTTACCCTTTTTCGTGCTCACATTCAAGTCTACCATTTCTCCAGAATGACGTTCCACAGAATGAATCGTGCACCCGTCCCTTCATACTCAGCGTTTGCGTTTCGGTATAGAATCGATAGCGTGCCGTTAAATGCGCAAAGATCTCCCAGAGAATCGTGCGTTTCTCTTTGTTCAGTCTTGTTCCTTCATCACTATTCATAGAAGAGACATGTAAACTTCATATGCAGTGGCATCTACGGTATTTTTCTCAGAGATCTTGTTGATCGGATTCGATTGACGGGAACACTGACTTGTAGATAGATTCTGTCAACTTCTATTGATGGTGCAGCATGTTTAGGATACGGTCTACGAGAACGGTGATTCATCCACCTGGTGACCGCAGAATTACTGCATTGGACACCCAATGCCGTTTTTCGCAAGCCTGAAACGCCAATTCTGAATCATCCGGCAAACTTTCGCGAGTCTGTGGAGTATAATCGTTCTGATGAATAACCACAAGAAAACCAAGCGATAACAAGAAGGGCGTCACCGTGCGGGTGTTCGAGAACTCACACCTCAAAGCGGAACCTCGTGCTGCACCGAGCGTCGCCTGAGCAGCCCGCTGGGAAGCAAAAGAGACGCGCGTCCGCTTCGCCGCGAGACGTTTTGGAGCTTCTAAAAGCGCCCGCACGACTGTTCGAGCCCTTGCCAGTTGGCTGTCAGTGTGCAGCCGCCGGGCGCGAGCGGACGTTCATGTACTTTCACGAGCTGATCGCCCGTGGCTTTATTTCGCGAACAGAAGATTACGGTCCAGTTTTGAGCATTTTAGAGCGTTTGGCGCCATCTACAAACCCCGGCGTCGAGTTCGCGGAGCTCGAGAGACTCTACCGGATACCGAGCGCCCTCAACACGAACAGGCATCTGAGATTTTCACAACCCGAAGTTGTTGTACGTTTCAATCTGCTTCCGGAAAATGAGGCACCGGAACCTGCCGCTCAGGTAGACCTGTACGTGCGGACCGTGCAGAGGAACGAGGGGACTGTGAGAGCTCGGCGCTTTTGCCGAACTACTTTGCCACCTGTCGATGCCCTCTGTTTCGTTGAAGGGTTTTTGCCTGAGGCTACCTTCGCTTTTGAACGTGTCCGCCGCGGAAATCGCTTTTGTTTCCGAGATGGAACAGTGATGGACGTCTTCCGCCTGGAGCGAGTGTGTTCAGATTCGAAAGGGAATTTCCACTCAGAACTGCTCTCGGAGCTCAAATGGATTGTAGAACTGAGATGCTTGCGTAGTCTCAACGCTCTCGGATCTGAGATTTCTGCAGAGCCTCAATGCAGCATTTCAGATATGCTGGGAAAAAGACTTTCCCTGCTTGCACCGTATGTTGTCCAAGTGTAGCAGCACCTTAGAGAACATCGTATGAGTCGCCCGTCCAACTAGAAAAGTTATTGGAATCTTTTGCGTGAAAATTGGTGAGTGCAGCCTCCGGCACGTCCTCTGCTTTGGAAAAGCTCTCGTTACGAACACTTTTCGAAGCCGTTGCATTAGGAGAAGCCAAGAGAGTCTAATATTGATCTTCTCAGAGTCGAGAGGTGTAGGATCACAGAGTACTTTGCGATGTGAACCTCTCTGCAGAGCAGCGATGAACACTTCCGCAGTGTTTGTCTGCTGCAAACGTACCAGTTATCGCTTGTTATTCGCTCGAGTCCGAAACCTATTTTAGTATCAGACTAGGCTTGCTGCACCACAACAACGTGCTCATTTTCCCTGCAATGTTGCAGACTTGTTCTAATCACAGGCAAGCCAAGGAGCGTTCGAGATCATAGCGGCTGTTATTCATCCCCAGGATGAGCTCCTTCTTTCTATTTATGAGAGACACCAGAACCTGGGGTCGCATGAATTTACCTCTACTCGAAATGCACCCACCACTCTGAGGGGCGGTAACAGCTGCAGTCCGGTTTCAATGACGGAAGACATCTACATATACATCGTGGCCCCTGTTGGATGCTTTTGATGACGAGGCATTCGAATATGCAGGACGCAGCCGCTCGTGATGTTAGTTGCATGTCTCGCATGGCTGTGAGCGCCATAGTGATGTTGTCGATGAACGCTCAACGCGCGTTTGTGGACTCTTGAACATCTCCTGGCATCCTAGATAGATAAACATATTTACAACGTTCCATGAAGGATACCTCGAAGGTTACCATCGGCTACTCAAGAAGACTTTGCACAGTTTCCCTCTTTAGCATCAGCCAGAGATTCCCGATGGTCATCTGGACCAAGGGCCAGGTCAGCGCTCTCGTCTCATGAACGCAGCAGACCAAGCATGTTTAATGCTATAAAGGAAGCAACCGCACGCCAATCCAGCAACGCGATCCGTAGGGTTACTCTGGTAAGCGATTCAAGTGGCCATCGAGCCCTAGCCGCAATTCTCGCGCAAGTTTCCTGTGTACGGTGGCGAACGCACAGGTACCGTCTGCCTTCCACAGACGAAAACAGGTACTCTATGAACGTCAAACTTGATGCACGGGGCAGAGAGTTGTCCCAAAGTAGCCGCCATTTGGGGGTGACAAAGCGTGAAATCAGCTTTTCGGGCAGTAACTGACTGAGTAGGTCCCATCAGGGTTGCGCTTTGTCTGAAAATTATCGATCGAAACGCCGAAGAGAGAGAGAAACGAGTTGCCGACCTCTTTGAGTTTCTGTAATGCCTCCTGCTTTGCCCTCTCGCTCTCAGCAGCTGCACGCTGCGCGAGAAGTTCCGCCTCCGAGCGGTACTCAGGCCGAATCTTAGCTAGCGCTTCGGCATCTTTGGCGGCATCCGCGAAGTTATTCTGCCCTTTGTTCGCAACCATACGCCTATAGAGTGCTTTGACGCGTAGTTCCGTGACCCTTTCTGACTCACCTTCATCCTCAAAGTCAGTAATCAGGTCCAGAGCCACCGAAGCGTCTTCCGCCGCTCTTTGCCAGAGGCTACACGGAGTTGCTTCTTCAGACTCGTGCTCCGCGGTGCACGCGTCCTCTTCAAAACGGTTCGAGCCAACGTTTGGCAGCGCGGCAGCGGATGCAAGTCTGAGAAAGACGAGTGCTCGATTGCAGCGGATCAACACCTCCTCAAGACTCCAGGGATAACGGTCTTGGGTTGGCAGCTCCATTTTCGCTAATCGTATCTTCTCCAAAGCCTCTGAATAGTAGCTAGCAGCAGCTTCATAATTTCCACGGCGAAATGCTTCGTTTCCCCGAAGACGATCTTCCACGAAGTCGCCTTCCACAGCCTCGCTGCTCTTAGTCAACGGTGCTCCACCTCCCGTCTCCATCTCAGCCAAAACTTGCTTACAGTGCCCTTCTCCACGGTGCTCCAGCTCGAAAGAACAAAGGTGCTCACAGAAAATAGTTTCTGTGTTGATAGCGATGTGCGTCGCATTGCATTCGTACCAGCGTCAAGCAGAGTACGCTTCGTACGAGGCTCTCCTTGTGTGAATATGAAATAATTGTACAGAATCTCCCATCAGGTGAACAGCATCAAGCCAAGCATGCTTCCACTGAGGCTCCCCTTCAGTAAATTAGAAATGATTGTACAGAATAGCCCATCAGATTGCATGCGCTTTTCGGGACGGACGTCGATCACCGGCCGCTCATTTGCTCCAGCGCAGCTACGAGTGTTCTGCAGCCTATAGCACGTTTCTGCAGCCCTGTTTAGCTGGAACTACGACAGCTCTTCGCGTGGTTTTCGTTTGGGCACATACTGTGGGGTGCTGCCTAGCTGGCCTGGGTGAAGTCTTCGAGCGCACGACGACGCGCCTTGAACTTGCTTGGTTCTGCGGTACACTTGTCGCAAACGACGCGCTGCGTCCGAGCGAAGCGCTGCTTCCTCTCTGGGCTAGTTTTGGGGCCATACTGGAAGCTGCTTCTGGTCGCCTTATATTGCCAGTGCTGTGGTGGAAGCTTAGCGGTGGCGTCTAAGGAGGTGCATCGCAAACAGGCTCAATCTGCGGCGAACACGACTCGCGCTAGAGAACGGCACGGCGCCTTCTGCTAAGCGTCTTGGAGGGGCTGCTTGCATCATGGACAAATTTTGTTCGAAGCTTAGCTGCAGTGATGAGGAGAGTGCTCGTCAAAGTTCTGAAGGCCGACCTACGCTAGGCGGTGAAGCTCTGGATTTCGGGGCACCGCCAGCGCTGCCCTTTCCACCAGACGCGAGTCTGGGACTCTGTCGGCGCTTGGAAATCCATGGAGCCACCTGCTCATGTGTATGTGAAGCCTTTGGTAACATGGGCTCACATCTCGATAGCCTCGTGCCACTGAACACTGCTGACGTCTTGGCCAAGGTGCGAAGTGCTGCGAAACGCCTCGCCACTCGTCTGGACGAAACTGCCGATGAAGAGCGACTGCGCCAGACCTGTTTATCGCTCTGCGATTTATTTGGAGACGGTATTCATCACGATTTGATCCAGGCTGTGCTTGATGCTGGGGTCGTTCCGCGAGTCGTGAGGATCCTCGAACCACTAATAGATGATGATGGAAGTGGCTCGGGCACGACGCAAGATGCGGATGGGCATACCTCGGACGCGTTTCATTCGCCAATGCAACGACAGCGGGACGGAGCCGCGACATCTCGACTGAACGAGGAACGGACTGCGGAGTTGTTAGAGACTCCTGACAGATCTGGAGATTCTCCGGGACCGGAGATGAGACACAGTAGAGTCACGAGTCGCGATCATGCCAGAGCTAGCTCTGGGCATGCGGCAAGCACCGTACGGAAGCGCAGTCGCAGGAGAGAGGTATCCTTGGGCTTGCAGTCCGCTGCTTTGCAGGTGATCGGGAACATTGCTTGCGGAGACGACCGTCAAACGCAGGTCATTATTGATTGCCCGAACGCTTTGACGATTTTGCGAACGCTGTTAGCCTCTGTGGAGCCATGCATTCAGAAGGAATGCTGCTGGATCATTTCGAATATTACAGAATCCGCGCATCAAGTGCAGGATATTGTCAGGGCTGGCATTCTAGAACCGCTTGTGGGCATCTTCTCCGGAGGACACGAATCCTGCGATGAGGATGCTGCATGGGTTCTCTACAACGTCACAGCTAGTGGCGATCCGGAGCACATACGATATTTGGCGAATATCGGTGGCATCTCTGCTCTGTGCGCTCTGATTCTCTCGCCTGCTGAGCTAGAGGTTGCCTGGAAGGGCTGTGCAACGGTTGCAGCTGTTGCGTTGCACGCACTGTCGAATATGCTCACCGTTTTACCAAACGAGATGCCGTATCGCATTGCTGCGGAGTACGGTGTGGAATGTCTGGATCTTCTTGCACATGGAGGTGGCCGCCACATCGAAGATGACGAGAACAGACGTCAAGCACGCGAATTGCTGAGTCGTCATTTCCAGGGCAAGAGCGTCTCGGAAACCGCCGCTGCTCGAAGAAGAAGTGCAAATGAGACGCCCATGTTAGCACCTCTCGGATCCCAGAGGCCGTCTGCCTCCAAGATGGAGGCTTCCGCAAATGACGCCCAGGTGCATCTCGTTGCAAGTGGCACTGCCGGCAAACACGCGCCCCAGATTGGTACGGACGAATCTGTACAAACATCTATATATATAGATGAAGTGGACTATGCGCAAGCGTGCTCGACCGCGACGACTGGCGGCCTCGTGCAGACAGGTTCCGCGGATGCCGAGCGACTCTGCGAATGCTCTGCGTCTGAGGTGACTTTGAAGCAGCTCCCCTATGGCGATATCAGCGATGTCAAGCAGATGCGAAACCTGCGGGCATGTTCGTTCTGCTCTGGTCTTGAGCCTCGGTATGACGTAGACGCAAGCGACTTTATTGGGTGCACCCGGCGTGACAAGTGCGCTGCGCTTATGGCGCGTGCTGTGCGAGTGGATCATAATTCGTGCTTGGAGAGCATCATCGATGCTTGGTTGACCATGGACGATGTTGATCTGGTCGTGGAGAGGCTTATTCCAGATGCAGGAAAAATTTATGTTGAGTATCAAGAATTTGTCAGTCGTATTTGCAATTTCCTGCGAAGCGTGATGATAGAAACCAGCACGCTCTCGTGCGCTGTTCAGATGGTTCCACCTGAGGTTGGTACTGGCACGCCCGGGACGCAGCCGCCTTGGCCGAGCGAAAGAGCGAGCAGCCTAACTGCTTCGAGGTCCGTCGACTGTGAACAATCGACCCAAGATAGGAATCGTTGCTCTATCATTACGCTTGCGTCGCAACTGGGAAGAGGGGAATGTCTGCAGACGATCCTAAGTCGCATGCAGCCGCTGCTAGTTCCCGAGTGGAGGGATTTTCTGTATTCCTCGCTGCTAGCTGGTGCCGCCTACAAGGGTCACTTGAACGTTGTGCAGACGTTGCTCGCGTATTGGTGCAATTCCGTTCAGGAGAATGGGAGGACGCGTTCCATGAGAGGCTCAGCGAATGAAGGTCACGGTACGCTACCGCTGGAAACGATCGATTTCAATGCCCTGCATCTCGCTGCAGCAGCTGGACAATATAAGACATGTAGCCTGCTTTTGAAGGGGTTTCCGGAAGCGCTGAACTTGACGAGTTCAATGGGACACACCGCTTTGAGCTTTGCTGCACTTTTCGGATACACAGATGTTTGCCGTCTTCTGCTGGAAAAGGGAGCAGATATCTGGTCAAAGGACACTTACCAGCGAACAGCACTGCATCTGGCTTGTGTTCACGGTCGCACGGACACCGTGGCATTACTCGTGGAACACGCCAGAAAAGTTCTTGCGGATCAGGATCGAGACGCTTTCACGAAGTGGCTGAACGCCCGCACGACGACTGGCATAACCGCACTACACTACAGTATACAAAGTCGGGTGCTGGCGTGTGTAGAGCTCCTGGTGACGAACGGTGCTTGCATCAAGGATCGATTACCGAATTCAGGGCCGAATCCGCTGCTGGTACTTGCAGCGGATGCGGATTCTCTGGAAATCGCGCAGTTTCTGCTGGAGGCTGGGGCCCCGGTGCGATCCGTCGTACCGCTGAGGATTCGGATTGGTGACACAAGCGACACGCTCTCGCTTTCGTCCCCAGAAGATAGTTTGCACGCCGAAATTGAGGATTTTTTCACGCCGCTGCATGTTGCAGCGAACAAAGGTAGCTTGCAGCTAGTGCAGATGCTCCTGGAATCCGGCGCTGATGTCAATGTCCGCGGTGTCACCGGTTGGTCTGCGCTTGATCTAGCGGTGCTGAACGGTTTCGATGCGGTTGCGAGCTTGCTGCTCTCAAAGGGCGCCATCGTGGATCCCCATCTGAAGATTATTCCAAGCGGAATCGTCGGGCAAATGCCCAGTGCCAAGACGCTGGTCCAGATTGCTGCAATGAACCACCGCAAGGATTTGGTGCGGATGTTAGTCGAGCGCCTCCGCGTTCAGAGCCTTAACAGTGAGTCGGCGAATGCTGGAGTCTCGAGCGCATGTCTCGTCTCTGCGTCTCCAGCTGGTGATGCTGACGTCTCCACGACATGCAGTGTCGAGGGACCCGATACCGGCGAACATGGTGTCGGCGAGTCTGTCGGCGCTCTTGATGCTCCAAACGATCGAGGAAGCGCTTCAGTGGATGTAAGCGAGTCCACCGGTTCCAAGAAGCGCCAAGAATCAGATAAGGACTCGCAGCGAAATCGGGAGCTGCGACGACGGGAACTGGAGGCGAACGATGCGCGAGAGCGCTTGCGAGATGCCATCCAGACGCGCTCTTTAACGAAACTGCAGGATGCTATCGGGATTGCAAACCGGGTCATACTGCAGCTGGCCGCTAGTTACGTCAAATCCGGCTCCGCCAAACTGGTTGGTCCGGAGATTGGGCTCGGAGCTGAGGTGGAGCGAGCGCGTCGTGTGCTCGCTGCTCTTCAAGAGCAGCAGCAGCGCGTTGCCGCGGACCGAGAGCGCCTCGCGTGGGAGGCCCGTCAGGATGCCGCACACCGCAAACTGTTAGAGTCCATCGCGTCCTTCTTTTCTTCCAGCGATGTTCGCGTATTTGACAAAGCGATTCGGCGGGCATCCAAAGCGGGGCTTGACCCCTCTGATAGCGTGATGCAAAGTGTCACGGAGCTGCGCTCTCGCTGGACTGAAATGCAAGATGCTGCTCGAGGATTGGATGATTATCTCAACGATGAACATCGGCTCGGAGAGGACGCAGCGACCGTGGTACGTGGATTGGAGGGCATCATTTCGAAAGCAGAGCATGCATTAGAGCGTTTTTCCGCGTTCAGCCCCGAGGCGGCGAAATGCAGCGCTGCGGAGCGGGTCCGGGATAGTATCAGGCAAGCGAAGGAGCGAGTGAATGAAGTTCAGAAACTAGTCGAAGAGAAAGCTCGTTTATTCGCGGTTGAGGAAGCCAAATGCCGAGAAATATGCGAACGCCTTGATCAAATATGCGCAGTATTGCGGCAGGGACGCTCGCTCGTTGATGCGCCCTCGTCGCTCGCAGAGGCGGAAAACGCTATCGAGTTGTTTGCTGTGCAGGTTACCAAGTCGCTGCAGGATTCGACGCTGCAACTGCGGGCTGAGGAGCATTTGGAGCAGGCTCGTCGGGCGCTGCAGAAAATCGTTCGAAACGAGCGCAAGAGGTTGCGCTCAGTTGCTACGCTGGAGGATATTACGGCAATCGATGAGCTGATCGATTCAGTGCGGCAACTTGGACTCAAGGCACTAAGTGCGGACCTCTCGAGCGCCATGGAAGTTCGAGAGCGCAGAATCCTGCAGAGGGAAGCGCTCGCTGACTGGGAGGAGGTTGAAGCTCGGCGCTCGTCGGCGCTGGAGCTTGACGAAGTGTTGGCACTGCAATCGCGCCTAGAGCAGTTGGGCCTCATCGAGGCTGCTGAGAAGGCACGTCAGCTGGCGGACCACCTTGCTCGAGAGCAGCGTGCGGCACAAACGCTGAAGACAGCGACGGATGAAGCTCGCGAAGCGCTGTCCTCTTACGCAGAGGTTGACGCAGACTCGTGCCTTCAGCAGCTTTTGAGCCGAGCTGGAGACTCGCTGGATCGCGCAAGTCTGGAGAAACTTCGTCGGCTGCGCGTCGCCATCGAACGGGCAAGAAAGTTTGACAGCTTAGCGGAGATCGTCCATGAGGCACAGCACGTGTACGAAGCTTTCCTTGAGATCCAACGGGAGCGACTGCAGCGTATCTGTAACTGTTTGCGGGCTGTACCTTTGGAGGATGTTCCTAGCTTGGTTCAGCTCAAAACAGCACTGTGTCATGATAACAGTGAAAAATCCGAGTCCGATACTGGCGTTACTCGTGATGAAGCCCGTTGCCTTGTAGCCGCGCAAGTGCTGCGAGAGATTTCTGATCGAGTGCAAGTGCTCATGAACGTCTACGCGAACGCGCTGAACGTTGACCCGGAGAATGCCGAAAACAGCTCTCGGGGGCCTTACTCTGTGATACCGTCAGCGCTGGTAGATTTGAGGTCCTGGCTGGAGAAAGCGACGTGTCGCTGTGCTGAGCTTCACGAGGCTGCCCGCCAGCTGCAAGAGTCTCGCGCCACCGAGTCGCTTATGGTAGAATCGAACGCGGATGGTGCTTCAGAGAAGGCGCGGAGCCAAACACCAGAGGTAGTGGATGTTACAAGCAAGCTAGCATCTCCGTTGGA
>Ga0123519_10015896_pt1 | contig 10522 bp, 8 predicted proteins | sample YelNatPaOPRAMG02_FD_87396 | JGI IMG/M metagenome (GOLD analysis project Ga0123519, IMG submission 87396) | Hot spring microbial communities from Yellowstone National Park - Yellowstone National Park OP-RAMG-02 (version 2) | ecosystem: Environmental > Aquatic > Thermal springs > Hot (42-90C) ...
GAAGAGGAAATTATAAATATTGCAGAAAAAATACTTAAAAAATTTCCTGATATACTTACAGTAATTGTTCCGAGATACCTTGATAAGACAAGGGTTTACAGTGCCCTGGATAAAAGGTGCATGGATTATGTTAGACGGAGTGAATTACCATCCAGTAAGGCATATTCCATAATTGTGGTTGATACCTATGGGGAACTAAATAATTTTTACAGTATATCTGAGCTTGCCTTTGTCGGTGCGAGTTTATACAGATGGGGCGGGCAGAATCCTATTGAACCCACTGCATTTAAAAAACCCGTCCTTTTTGGTCCATATCACTGGCACTTCAAGGAAGAGTGGAAGAAGATAAAGGAAGGTGGTGGCGGAATTGAGGTAGAAAACTATGAAGCCCTCTATCAAAAGGTATCTTATCTCTTAGAAAATCCGTCTCTCTGCAAACAAATAGGAGAAAACGGCTATTCTGTGCTTCTTAAAAATATGGGTGCAACTGAGAGAAATCTTGCCGTCCTTTCCCGTTTCCTTCCATCTGTACCTTTTAGTTAATTATTCAGTCAGGAACACAGGAGCACCATCTTTAATATCTACCCGTACAGTGCTTCCTTCCTTTATCTCCCCTGAAAGAACCTTCATAGCGAGCGGGTTTTCTATCTCTCTTTGTATTAACCGTTTCAGCGGTCTTGCCCCGTATATTTCATCATAGCCCTTTTCAGCAAGATAGTTCTTTGCTGCCTCTGAAAAGGTAATGACTATCTTCTTCTGCTCAAGCCGCTGCTGTAGATACCCTATCTGTATATCAACTATCTTCAAAAGGTCTTCCTTCTTAAGTTTCCTGAATATAATAACCTCATCCACCCTGTTTAAAAACTCTGGCCTGAATGTTGACTTTAAGACATCCATAACCTTTTCCCTCATTGCCTCTTCATCCTTGAACATTGTAATATACTGACTGCCGAGGTTTGATGTCATTATGATAACTGTATTTCTGAAGTCAACAGTATGCCCCTGTCCATCAGTAAGGCGGCCCTCATCAAGCAGTTGTAAAAGCAGATTAAACACCTCTGTATGCGCCTTTTCTATCTCATCAAGAAGTATTACACTGTAAGGCCTTCTCCTTATCTTCTCTGTCAGTTGTCCACCTTCCTCATAGCCCACATAACCAGGAGGTGCGCCTATAAGACGGGAGATAGAGTGTTTTTCTGTATACTCACTCATATCAATACGGACAAGGGCATTTTCATCGTTAAAGAGTACCTCTGCAAGTGTCCTTGCAAGTTCTGTCTTACCCACCCCTGTGGGACCGAGAAAGATAAAGGAGCCAATGGGTCTTTTAGGGTCTGAAAGCCCTGCCCTGTTTCTTCTTATGGCATTTGAAACAGCAACTATTGCCTCCTCTTGTCCCACAACTCTTTTAGAAATCCGCTCCTCCATCTTTATCAGTTTCTCAATCTCTCCCTCAAGCATCCTTGAAACAGGGATTCCGGTCCATTTGGAGACAATCTCGGCGATGTCCTCTTCTGTAACCTCATCTTTCAAAAGTGCCCCTTCCTTTCCCTGGCTCTTTTTTAATTTTTCTGTCTCATCCTCTAATCTCTTCTGTAGTTCAATTAACTTTCCATATTTATATTCTGCTGCCTTATCCAGGTCTCCTTCTCTTTCAGCCCGCTCTATCACATTTTTCGCATCTTCTATCGCTCCCTTTATCTTCCTGATATTTTCAACAACACCTTTTTCCGCAAGCCACCTTGAGCGAAGTTTCTCTCTCTCCTTTTTAAGCGTTTCAAGTTCTTCCTCTATCTTTGTAAGGCGTCCCTTTACTTCTGTGTTTGTTTCCTTTTTAAGTGCCTGCCTTTCTATCTCTAACTGCACTATCTTTCTCTCTATCTCATCCAGTTCTACAGGCATACTGTCCATCTCTATCCTCAGACGGCTCGCTGCCTCATCAACAAGGTCTATCGCCTTATCGGGCAAAAACCGGCCTGAGATATATCTTGAAGACAGAACTGCTGCTGCCACAAGAGCACTATCTGTTATCTTCACACCATGGTGTACTTCATACCTTTCTTTCAGTCCTCTGAGTATTGAGATGGTCTCCTCAACAGTTGGCTCTTTTACATATATAACCTGAAACCTTCTTTCAAGTGCCCGGTCTTTCTCTATGTATTTTCTGTATTCATCAAGTGTTGTCGCACCTATACATCTTAATGTCCCCCTTGCAAGAGCTGGCTTCAACATATTGGAAGCATCTATTGCTCCTTCAGCAGCACCAGCACCAACAAGTGTATGGAGTTCATCAATAAAAAGAATGATCTCCTCTTCCCTTTTTTCTATCTCTTTAAGGAGTGCCTTTAGACGGTCTTCAAATTCTCCTCTGTATTTTGTCCCTGCCACAAGTGCACCGAGGTCAAGCCCGAGAATCCTTTTGTTTTTTAATGACTCTGGGACATCACCTGAAACAATCCTTCTTGCAAGTCCTTCTACAATAGCGGTCTTACCTACCCCTGCCTCACCTATGAGAACAGGATTGTTTTTTGTCCTTCGGGAAAGAACCTGGATGACCCGCCTTATCTCCTCATCCCTTCCTATAACAGGGTCAAGTTTACCTTTCCGTGCAAGTTCTGTGAAATCCCTGGTATATTTTTCAAGCACCTTATATTTGTTTTCTGCATCCTTATCCATAACCTTTTCTCCTTTTCTTACCTGCTGTATTATCTTTAAAACTCTATCCTTAAAGATATCGTACTTTTGCAGGATTTCAGATACACCGGAGGACTGCTCTGTAAGAGAAAGAAACAGATGTTCAACCCCTATATATTCATCCTCCATAACTTCTGCTTCTTTTCCTGCACTATTCAGCACATAAGCAAGTTTCTGGCTTATATACATTCCACCTGAAACCCCTGGGCCTGCAACCTCAGGTAATTTCTCAATGGAAGAGTTTATATCCTTTTCTAAGTGTGATAGGTCAACCCCCATTTCCTTTACAATATCTATAATTGTTTCGTCTTCAACAAGAGCAGAAAGCAGATGTATAGAATCAATGAGTTGATGGTTCCTTTCCTGCGCTATGGAATGTGCCCTCAAGAGAGCTTCCTGTGCTCTGTTTGTGAATCTCTCATTTATGTTTTCCATATCTTTTTAGATGGGAGACAAAGGCAAGAAGTTACAGAATCTTTTCAGTCCTGCTCTTCAACAAAGGTACATTCAATAGGTCCGAACTTTATCCTGTCATTGTCCTGTAATAGATATGGCTTTTGAACCTCAATCCGTGCATCATTAACAAAGGTACCGAAATTGCTACCTAAACCTTTTGTCCCTATATCCTCAAGATACCACTTATTATCATTTTTCTTGATAATCCTCGCATGAACTCTTGATACCTTTGTGAGGTCATTAAGCAGTAATTTCTGAGAAGAAGGTGATAATTTGGTAAAAAGTGCATAATTGGGAATTGTTATATCATTGCTATTAAGTCGTCCTATATAAAAGGTATCCTTGCCTTCTAACTTAAACTCTTTCTCCATAAATAGATAGTTAAATACAAGCTTTGCCATCTCATCTTCTCCTTTCAAAGAGTATAGAGACCAGCCACCCGACGCCGATTATAAAAAGAATTATGGCTATCACCTGTGTAGGATAAAGCCCAATAACAGTAGGTGTCAGATCACCTCTTAACATATCTACAAGATACCGTATCAAAGAAAATCCCAGTATATAGCAGGAAAATACTATACCTGGCTTAAGTCGTTTTTTATAAAGTGCCTTCAGGAAAAAGAATAGCAGGATATAAAGAACTGAATAGTATAATTCTGTGGGATGTCTCTTCTCAGGAGAAAAGGGGAACTTCACACCTAAAAATATATCTGTGGGCCTCCCATAACAACACCCATTAAGAAAACATCCTATCCTGCCGATTGCCTGTCCTAAAGGAATAGAAAGAGCGATAATATCAAGCATCTCTCTCAAATTAAACTTTTTAAGTCGTGAATAGATAATAAGAAATACAAGGACAGCGATAATCGCCCCTTCAATTGCTAATCCACCATTCCTTATCCTGATAATATCAAAAGGATGTTTGTAATAATAGGGAATATGGACTGCTATATGCAACAACCTGCCACCAACCAATCCCCAGACAACAATCCAGAATAAAAGGTGGGAGATGAACTCCGTGGGGTATCCGTGTTTGTAAGATATCTTCTGAAATATTAGTCCGCCTACAAGCACCCCAGCGGCAACAAAAACACCATACCAGTATATAACAAAACTACCTATCCTCAAAAACTCTGGGTGCATATTTTCCTCCCTTAAAATGGTGAAAAAATATAATAACTACACCGGTTACAATAAAAGCATCAGCAAGGTTAAAAACAGGCCAGAAGTGAAAGTTTATAAAATCAATTACAGCGCCTATCCTTATCCGGTCTATAAGATTGCCTATGATACCTCCTTCTACCAATCCAGAGGCAATAATCATCTGTTTATCTTTGCCATATCTGATAATAGAAATGATGATGGCTATACCAATAATGAAAGAGGCAGTAATAATAAAAATTCTCACGTTCAGGTTATTTAAAATACCGAAGCATATGCCTGTATTTTTCACAAGAGTAAGTGAAAAGTACCTGAAAATAGAGACGGATTTCATCTCCGACAGGAAGTCCACTACAAGATATTTAGAAAACTGGTCTAACAAGACAGAAAAAAGAACCATTAAAAAGAACCACCTGTATTTATTTGCCACCTTTCTCCTTCTCTCTCTGACATTTTATACAATATCTTGCATAGGGAAGCGCCTTTAATCTTGAGATGGATATATTCTTACCGCACCTTTCACATATACCATATGTACCTTTTTCTAACTTTTCTATAGCAATATTGATTTTTTCAAGAATCTTCCTTTCCTCATCAGAGATATCTATACCCAGTCCTTTTTCAAACTCATCCGTCCCATAGTCAGCAATGTGTGTAGGTATACCTTTTTCTCCTGATTCAATCTCTTCCCTGAGGTATCCAAGGTTCTTAAAAATCCTTTCTTTCTCTTTGTTTAAAAGTTCAAGATAATACTTCTTCTCTTTCTTATTCATCCTGGTTCCCTCCTAAACATCAAATATTATTTCTGATGAGAAAAACCCTTCTTCGTTTTTAACCTTAAGGTTATGATATGTTGCTGCTTTTATCTCCCTTTTCACAGAGATGTTTTTCTCTATCATATCACAATAAAGGTTAAACATACCCCTTTTTTTCTGGACAGACAGTTTCTCTATCTCTCCGCCTGCCTTTTCAACATAGATACGGTATATCAACTCGTTTAAAAATTTCACCAGCAGTTCTTCAACTGTCTGACTGGACAGTTTTATTCTTACAACCTTTTCTTTCCCTCTCTGCTGAATAGCACCTGCAAGGAAATAGAGGAGATGCGCCGCATTGACGAATAATTCTGTGATATCCTTACCGTATATCTTTCCCCCTATATCTGCAGTGTGGTCAAATACCTCAAATCTCTTCATCTTCCTTTGATATCAGAGCCATATCCACTATCTCATCACCTGAAGAAAGGTTGATAAGTTTAACCCCAAATGTATTTCTACCGACAGCCCTGATATCATCAACCTTCATTCGTATAACAATTCCTCCCATAGTAATAAGCATAACTTCATCACCTGGTATTACTGATTTAATCCCCACCACATAACCATTTCTTCCACCTGTCTTTATATCTATAACACCCTTACCTCCTCTGTGCTGTCTTCTATAGTGGTACACCATTGTCCTTTTTCCAAAGCCCTTTGATGTTGCTGTAAAGAGAGACCTATCCTTTTCTTCCGGATTGCATATCTCACATCCTACAACCTCATCATCCTTCCTCTTGAATCTTATTCCTATTACACCTATGGCTGCCCTGCCGACAGGCTTTACCTCTTTTTCTGAAAATCTGATACTCAGTCCGTACCGGGTGCTTAAAAAGACATCCTGTGCTCCATCCGTCAGGTGGACATCTATAAGCTTATCTTTTTCTCTCAAACCAATACCTATAATCCCTCCCTTTCTCGGTCGGCTATAGGCACTTAAGACGGTCTTTTTTACAATACCACTTTTAGTAATCATCAGCAGAAACTTGTCCTCTGAAAATTCCTTTACAGGTATGATTGCTGAGATTTTTTCTCCAGGGTCTATCCTCAGAAGATTCACTATTGGTTTACCTTTTGCATTTCTTCCTGCTTCAGGAATAAGATATCCCTTTAACCAGTGAACCATCCCTTTCTCTGTGAAAAACAGTATGGTGTCAACTGTAGAGCAGACAAAAAGGTGTTTAACAAAGTCCTCTTCCTTTGTCTTTACTCCAACCATCCCTTTGCCACCCCTGCGCTGTCTCCTGTAGGTATCAAGGGGGCTCCTTTTTATATATCCTTCAGAAGAAACAGTAACGACAATATCCTCTGGTCTAACAAGATCCATCTCATCAAATTCTTCAATAGAACTTCCAATCTCTGTCTTTCTTTTATCACCATACTTCTTCTGAATCTCTCTGAGTTCCTGTTTTATAATCGCCTTTACCTTTTCTTCACTGGCAAGTATCTCTTTGAGTTCCTTTATGGTCTTTTTAAGTTGCTCCTTTTCCTCCATTATCTTTTCTCTTTCAAGCCCTGTGAGTCGGGACAGTGACATTGCAAGAACTGCCTGTGCCTGCTTTTCGCTCATTTTGAATTTTTTAACAAGGCCGTCCTTCGCCTCATCCACTGTCTTGGAATTTCTGATAAGGGTGATCACTTTATCAAGGTTATCCAGGGCGATAATAAGCCCGGAGACAATATGGTCCCTTTCCTCTGCTTTCTGCAGTTGGTAGCTAGTCCGTCTGAGTATAATCTCTTTTCTGTGGTCCAAAAAGAGTTCCAGCATCTGTTTTATATTGAGAAGTTTAGGCTGCTGGTTAACAAGGGCAAGGTTGATTATGCCGTAAGATGACTGTAGTGCGGTATACTTATAAAGCTGGTTAATAATAATATCAACATTCTCGCCTTTTCTCACTTCCAGAACTATCCTCATCCCCTCTTTATCTGACTCATCCCTTACCTCAAGAATCCCGTTTATCCTGTTTTCTTCTGCAAGACCTGCTATCTGTTCCACAAGCCGTGCCTTATTCACCTCATAGGGTATCTCTTTTATAATAATCGCCTCTTTTCTCTTGCTGCTTTCTTCTTCAACCTCAACCCTTCCTCTTATTGTTATTATCCCCTTGCCCGTTGTATAGGCAGTCCTGATTCCTTCTCTGCCGCATATAATACCACCTGTAGGAAAGTCAGGACCGGGAAGGAGTGTCATAATCTCTTCTATCGTTACATCAGGTTCATCTATCACCTTTATCAATGCTTCTACTACCTCTGTTAGATTATGGGGTGGGATATTGGTTGCCATCCCAACAGCAATACCTGAAGAACCATTGATAAGAAGGTTTGGTATCCTGCTGGGGAGAACTACCGGTTCTAATAGCGACTCATCAAAGTTAGGCATAAAATCCACGGTTTCTTTATCTATATCAGCAAGCAACTCCATTGCAAGATGTGTAAGACGTGCTTCTGTATAACGCATAGCCGCTGGCGGATCTCCATCTATTGAGCCAAAGTTTCCCTGCCCTTCTATAAGCGGGTACCTTAAAGAAAAGTCCTGTGTCATCCTTGCTATTGACTCATATATAGGAGCATCACCGTGGGGATGGTACTTTCCCATCACTTCTCCCACTATTCTCGCGGACTTCTTAAACGGTCTTCCCGGTTCAACACCAAGTTCCAGCATACCATAAAGGATTCTTCTGTGAACCGGCTTAAGTCCATCCCTGACATCAGGTAGCGCCCTCCCTATGATTACGCTCATAGCATAATCAATATAAGAGGACCTCATCTCCTCCTCAACCCCAACTGGTACAATCCTTTCTTCTTCTCCCATCTATTTCTCCCTATTATATATCCAGATTCTTTACCTCTTTGGCATACCTTTCAATAAACTCCCTTCTCGGTTCAACTGCATCACCCATAAGGATGGTAAATACCTCCTCTGCCTTAACAGCATCCTCAATAGTAACAAGTTTCATTCTTCTTGTCTTCGGGTCCATTGTTGTCTCCCACAACTGCTGTGGATTCATCTCGCCAAGCCCCTTGTATCTCTGTATGGAAAGCCCTTTCTTTCCTTTATCTTTAAGCACCTCATAAAGACCAATAAAACTGCTTACTTCTTTTTTCCCTGTATCATTATCTTCTACTGTAAAAATACGATCTAAAGGCGACTCTATATCAATTCCGTTTTCTTCCAGCCGATTGAGTATCTTTTCAATATCTCTCGCTTCATAAATTTCTACCATCTTATAGTCCTTTTCCTCCCCTGAAAAAAGGTCTATGTGATTTTTGTTCTGCTTCTCCATAAATATAGAAATTTCCTTATCCGTTGCGAAAAATTCTTCCTTATTCTGATATTTCACAAGGTATATTGGAACCTTTTTCTTTGACTTCCAGTAATTAAATATCTCTTCCAGATTAATCCCCTTAGTATCTAAACTCCTGGATAACTCATTCATCCTTTTACTCAATGTCCCTATCTTCAGTATATTTTCAGTTATATCTGCTTGCTTCCCATCTTTCTGTTTTACTGTTATCTTTATACTCTCTTTTGCCATCTGGATGAGCATCCTGTCCATCTCCGTTTCTGTATCTACATAAAACTCTTTCTTTCCCTTTTTTACTTTATATAGTGGCGGCTGGGCAATATAGATATATCCCTGCTTTATCAGGTCTGTCATCTGTCTATAAAAAAATGTTAGAAGAAGTGTACGGATATGTGCACCATCAATATCAGCATCTGTCATTATAATAACCTTTCTGTACCGTGCCTTTGAGACATCAAAGTCCTCTCCAACTCCTCCACCTATAGCACCTATCATCATCCGTATCTCTTCATTACTGAAGACCTTTTCTAAAGGTGCCTTTTCTGCATTGATAATCTTGCCTTTCAGGGGAAGTATTGCCTGAAAAAATCTGTCTCTCCCCTGTTTCGCACTACCACCTGCAGAGTCCCCCTCCACGATAAAAAGTTCTCTTTTTTCCGGGTCTTTAATTGTACAATCGGCTAATTTTCCAGGTAGTGCCCCTGTTTCTGCAAGTTTTTTGCGTGTGAGTTCCCTTGCCTTCCTTGCTGCCTCCCTTGCCTTTGCTGTCATTACACACTTATTGATTATCTCACGAGCAACATCAGGGTTTTCTTCAAGGTATGTAAGAACCTGCTCTGTAGTTATCCCCTCTACGAGAAATCTTATCTTTGAGTTTCCTAATTTTGTCTTTGTCTGTCCTTCAAACTGGGGCTCCGCAACCTTAACACTTATAACCGCTGTCAACCCTTCTCTTATATCTTCACCTGCAAGTAATGTGTCTCCTAAAAATCCATTGTTTCTTCCGTACTCATTTATAGCACGCGTAAGACCTGCCCTGAAGCCGGTAAGATGTGTTCCGCCTTCTTTTGTATTGACATTATTGGCAAAGCACAGAACTGTCTCACTATAGCCATCATTATACTGGAAGGCAACTTCCACCTCTCCTTCCTCTGTACTTTTCTTAAAATAAAACGGCTTTGAAGAAAGGACATTCTTATTTCTGTTGAGGTGTTCAATAAAAGAGATAAGTCCACCTTCAAAATGGTATTCCTCTTTTATTTTCTTCCTTTCATCCTCAAAGGTTATCCTGACGCCAGCATTAAGAAAAGCCAGCTCTCTAATTCTCCCGGAAAGGATACTCTCATCAAACTCAATCGTCTCAAAGATTTCCTCATCTGGTTTGAATGTAACCTTTGTTCCTGTAGTCTTTGTCTTTCCTACAGCAGTAAGTTCTGTAACTGGCTTACCCCTTTCATACCTCTGGTGATATACCTTTCCGTCCCGCTTAACCTCTACCTCAAGCCACTCGGAAAGTGCATTAACAACAGAGACACCCACTCCATGAAGCCCTCCTGAAACCCTGTATGCCTTCTTATCAAACTTTCCTCCTGCATGAAGAACAGTCATAACAACCTCTACAGCAGGCCGTTTCTCTGTCTTATGCATATCAACGGGGATACCTCTCCCATTATCAGAAACGCTAACACTGTTATCTGTGTGTACTGTAACTGCTATTTCATTGCAGAAACCAGCCATCGCCTCATCAATACTGTTATCTATTACTTCATATACAAGGTGGTGTAGCCCTGATATAGAGGTATCTCCTATGTACATCGCAGGCCTTTTTCTTACCGCCTCTATACCACCAAGCACCTGTATAGTAGTTGCATCATACTTTTGCTGTTGTTTTTCCATTTTTTTATACTCTCCTCCTGACGGAATCTAAACAATATATAATATAATTTTTCACCCCTTCTGTCAATTGAATTGAGTAAATGGTTATAGAGATCGTTACCACCCCTGCTTAACAGATTTTGAAGAATTGATTAAAATAGCCGGTATACCGAAGTTTGAAATATTGGAGCATTTTAATATGCTCCGAAAGGA
>Ga0123519_10015902_pt1 | contig 10521 bp, 8 predicted proteins | sample YelNatPaOPRAMG02_FD_87396 | JGI IMG/M metagenome (GOLD analysis project Ga0123519, IMG submission 87396) | Hot spring microbial communities from Yellowstone National Park - Yellowstone National Park OP-RAMG-02 (version 2) | ecosystem: Environmental > Aquatic > Thermal springs > Hot (42-90C) ...
AAAGAAAAAGAAAAAAATAGAACATAAAACTACTAAAAATTTCCTAGACATAAAAAATTCTCCTCTTTTAAAAAATATTTTATGGTTAATAATAAGCTGAATTTGTTAAAAAGTCAATTTTTATCAAAAAAATTTTTCTCTAAAAACTTGACTTTTTTCCTAAAATATCCGATAATATAACCGAAGTTGCAGGAGTTCCGCTTGGGGAATTAATCCTGCAATGGAGCGGCGGTAGCCCAAGCCTCCTACCGTGTCGGTGGCTGCCTCATTTTACTATCCACCCTTTAGTATCTTTTGCTAAAAACAATGTAGCTCCTCTATATGCGGGGTTTTCTCTATCGTAGTTAATGGCCACAACAACAAAGCTATCTTTTCCCTCACTATTTATTTTTTTCACATATACTTTGCTTACTTTTGTTCTTAAAGGTCTTTCATTTTTAACATAGATATTTAGAGCACCAGATCAGGGTCTTTTAAAATATCAGGGACAAATCTTATAAACTTAAGCCTTGATACTCTATTTGCTGCATCCTTTTCATCTTCCCCATCTTCTACAATATGTCTAATCAATTTCCTAAAATTCATCTTTATAACTTTTCCTTTATCATCAACAAGGTCAATGTTTTCATCTTTAAAATTATACTTTTTGCAAAAATCATCGATATATTTCTGGGTGTATTTTTTGCCTTTGTAATAGCCTGGATTAAAGTCTGGGACATCAATTAAAAGTGCGTCATTCTTTAAGCCTTCTTTTTTGATTATCTGTGCAAAATTTATTTTTGGCCCAACAATTTTAAAGCCTTTATTTTCTATTATTGTTTCCTCTTGTTTTTGTTTCACCCAGTTTAATGTCTCGCCGGGATTATTTGCAAAACCTTTGTCTGGTTGGAAAAAATTTTTAAAAAAATTCTTAAGTTTTGGTGCTTAAATTCTGAAAAAGTACTACTTTTTGAAATTGCCTTACATAAGGCTTTCCTCCATTGTATTTTAGTAATATATTGAGAGGAAAGCCTTTTTTGGTTATAAAGTAAGGTATTTTTAAAATTTTACTCACATATATATTATAGAAAAAATTTATTTAAGGAGGTTAAAGTGATACCAGAAATTGAAAGAATGGAAATGCCAGACTGGCTTTGTAGAGACAACTTTGAATTTGATGTTTACGAAGTAGTTAACAATTCTCTTTACTATCCTGCATGTGGTACAGATGGCACACCTGTAAAATACTTTATGGGAAATGTTTATAGCTTTGTCTATGTTGACTATGCTGATTTTACGAAAGAAGCCTTTTATAGAGAAATATCTAATCCTCAATGTGTTTGGGGATACCATATTATTCATAGAGAATCTATTTTTATTTCAAGTTCTTTCATTTTTCTCATAAGATTATTTGGAAGAACACCGAGGTCTATTGCTGTTTTTGAAATGTTGTTTCCGTGAATTTTTAACTGAGTCAGTATATACTGTTTTTCAAGAAACTTTTTTGCTTCTGAAAGAGGCATTGTTTTTTCGAAAATACTTTCAGAGGACTTTGAATCTCGAGGCATATCAAGAATTTTTTTTACATCCTCTACGGTTATTTTATTTATGTCAGAAAAAGCAAAAATTCGCTGAATAAGGTTTTTTAACTCCCTTATATTGCCTTTCAAAGGAAGAGAGGAAATAAACTCTAAAGCATCAGATGTAAGCTCTCTGTCCTTGACATTATTTTCTAAGCAAATCTGCTTAAAAAAGTGCTTTGCCAGTGGAATTATATCTTCCTTTCTTTCCCTTAGTGGGGGAATCTCTATAACCAAAACACTTATTCTGTAAAATAAATCTTCTCTAAATGTATTATTTTTTACTTCATCCTTTAAATTTTTATTTGTGGCGGAAATAAGTCTGAAATCAACAGGTATAGATTTTGTACCACCTATCCTTGTTATTGATTTCTCCTCAAGTACACGCAAAAGCTTCGCCTGCTGGGAAAGTGGCATTTCTCCAATTTCATCCAGAAAAAGTGTGCTCTGGTGTGCAAGTTCAAATTTTCCTTTTCTCGTATTATTTGCACCTGTAAAAGCACCTTTTTCATAACCAAAAAATTCACTTTCAAAAAGAGTTTTAGGTATTGCTGCACAGTTCAGTTTTACCATTTCATTTTTTCCTCTTTTTGACTTAAGGTGAACAAGATGTGCAATGTGTTCTTTGCCAACACCGCTTTCTCCATATATTAAAACTGGATAATCGATCTTTGCTGCTTTTTCTATCATCTCATTAATTTCTTTTATAGCACTCGAAGTGCCTATAAGCCTGTACTTTTCAATCTCTCGTGAAAGTAATTCTCTATAATTCTTATGTTCCATTGCATTATTGAGAATAACTTTCAATTTCTGATAAGATATTGGCTTTTCTATGAAATCAAAGGCTCCAAGTTTTATTGAAAGGACTGCTTTTTCAATACTTGCATAGCCTGAAATCATTATACACTCAATTAGAGGATATGTTGACTTGATAAAACTTAAAAGCTCAAGCCCATCTTCATGCTCAAGCATTATGTCAATAATTGCAACATCAATTGTTTGGGCTTCAGTCTCCAGTATTTTTTTTGCATTTTTTATAGAATTAGTTCCTATAATTTCATGTTCCTCAAGAACATTTTCAAGGCTTTTTATAACATCAATATTGTCATCAACTGCAAGTACTCTCATCTATTCCCCCACAGAAGGAAATTTTATATAAAATTTTGTGCCTTTATTTAATTCACTTTCAACCTGTATACTGCCCCCTTGCTCCTGTACAAGACTTTGAACAAGAGAAAGTCCTATTCCAATATTACCACTCCTTTTCTTTGTTGAAAATCCAGGCAAAAATATCTTATCAATTAATTGGGGTGGAATCCCGCCTCCATTATCTTCAACAGTTATGGTGGTGTAGCTTTTTTCCTTTTTAATAACTATGTTGACTGTTACATTATCAGCAGATTCAAGCGCATTTTTTATAAGATTTCTTAAAATTTCCTTAAAAAGCAAGGGGTCAACATAGAGAAAAATCTCTTCTGCTTTATTGAAGTTAACATTGCCAAATTCTTTTGCCACTTCACTAATAAGTGATGTAATGTTCTGCTTTGATAAAGTGGGTTCAGGAAAGTGAGAAAATTCTCTTAATCTATTTAAAATTTCTCTTATTTCGCCGAGTTTACCTAAAATAAGGCTTGCCTTGTCGAGATATTCTGGATTATCCATAAAATATTCAACATATGTCTGTATTGGAGAAAGAATGTTATTTATTTCATGAACCAGCACCCTTGAGATTTCCTTCCATCCTCTGTACTTCTGTATGTTGGCTATTGTCTGTTCATACTGTTTTAGCTTCTCTAACATTTCATTAAAAGCCCTGATAAGAGTTCTAACATCTTCTGTGCCTATCTCCTTAATTTTCAGTTCGTTTGGCTTTTTTTCGAAATAGAGGGAGTTTACTTTTTTTGAAAGCAGAATAATAGGTCTTCTTACACCATAAATATATATGCTAAATATTATCAAAATAAGAATAAAGTCAAGAAAAAAAACAAACCATACTTTTCTTGTTGTTTCCACAACCATTTTTTCCGAAAAAACCTTGTATAAGGCAATTCTCTTTTGAACTTCAATATTGTTTCCGGCTACCTTACTTATCTGTAAAAGTTCTTTTTCAAGCATTTTCTGGTGATTCTGGATTGAAGTATAACTTGTAAAAATTGAAACAGAAAGCACAGTAAAAATTCCAGCAGAAAGTATTAACATAAACCTAATTTTCATCTCTATCCTCAATAAGATAGGTTAAAACTATTTTTGGCTTATTTCCCCACAAAAGCTCGAGATTCACATCCAGGTCAGACTTCAATGATAAAGAAATTTCAGTTAAAACTTCTTTTTTTCTGAAGTAACCAGCATTTGTAAGTACAACAAAGTCAAAAACATCCAGCCACTGTGAAAGAAGCTTTATCTCTTTAAATTTTAAACTATCTACAAAAAAACTGTTATTTCTATAAGTAACCTTCTTTGTAATTTTCTTGCTTATAATTTCTTTTTTCTCTACAGTAGTATAAACAAAACACTCTATTTCAATATCTGTACCATTGGTAATAATTTCAATAATGGAGTTATTTAAAAGATTAGCAAACCTTATCTGGGAGCGAATGTTAGAAGGATTTTTAAAATCTCTGTATACATATACCTGTTCAATGTTAACCCTGGGATAAGGAGAAATAATTCCTATAATAGTCAGGATAATCTTTCCAAACTCTATAAATTTCTTTAAAACTTCTGTCATAAAACTATTTCCTTTTAGTATTGTAAGTTAACTTAAATATAATTTCAATTTTTGTATAAAGGATCTTTTAATTCTAAACCCTGTTGCTTCAAATAAAAATCTACTTGAAATTGGCTTCATTGCCTCAAAACAAAATCTACTTGAAATTAACATAGTTTGTAGGTTTTAAACCTTTTCTTTTCTGTTTCTGTATCTGTAATAACATATTCTGGCATTTTGTGATCTCCCTTTTTAATTCAAAGAGATTTAGCCTTTTATGTTCCTCTATTAATTGTGTCTTTCTTCTGGAAGAAAAGGACAATCTATTAGTCTCTGGTATGGAGTTTTAGGATTGTCATACTTTTTTCTTACCTTGCTTCCAATTCTAACTTTTTCAACCAATTTCATAACTGGCTGAAAATGATTTGTGTATAAGCGTAAATAACCATAAATTGCCTCAAATACCCGAGTTGATTTATTTTAAATCAATTCGAAAAAATAGACAGGCAAAAAAAAATGTATTATAATTTAGTTTAGATTTTTAAAATGTGATGGAGAAGTTTATGGAAAAGACTTATGATTTTACCTCAATAGAAACGAAATGGAAAAAATACTGGGAAGAAAACAAAACATTCAAGGTTACAGAGGATGAATCCTATCCTGAAGAAAAAAGGCTTTATGTTTTAGATATGTTTCCATATCCTTCAGGAGCTGGTTTGCATGTTGGTCACCCTGAAGGTTACACAGCTACAGATATTTACACAAGATATAAAAAGATGAATGGTTTTAATGTTTTGCATCCGATGGGCTTTGATGCATTTGGACTACCAGCAGAAAACTATGCTATTCAAACGGGGACACATCCTGCTGATACTACTTATAAAAACATCGCTCGCTTTAGAGAACAGATTAAAAGTTTTGGTTTCTGTTACGATTGGGATAGAGAGATAGCTACCTGTGATCCTGAATATTACAAATGGACTCAGTGGATATTTCTTAAGCTTTTTGAGCATGGCCTTGCCTATGAAGCTGAAATGCCAATCAACTGGTGTCCAAAATGCCTTACAGGGCTGGCAAATGAGGAAGTAAAAGATGGAAGATGTGAGAGGTGTGACACTCCAATAGAGAGAAAGAAGATAAGGCAGTGGGTATTGAAAATTACCGCTTATGCCGAAAGACTTTTAAGCGATCTTGATCTGCTTGACTGGAATGAGTCTATAAAGCTTATGCAGAGGAACTGGATTGGTAAAAGTGAAGGTGCAGAAGTGGATTTTAAAGTTGATGGAATGAATGAGATTATAAGGATTTTCACAACGAGGCCTGATACACTTTTTGGTGCAACATATATGGTCCTTGCTCCAGAACATCCTCTTGTTGATAAAATTACAACACCGGAAAGAAGGACAGAAGTAGAAAAATATGTAAAAGAAGCAATAAACAAAACTGACTTACAGAGAACTGAAAGTAAGGAGAAAACTGGAGTTTTTACAGGGGCTTATGCTATAAATCCAGTAAATGGAGCTAAAATTCCTATCTGGATATCCGATTATGTACTTATTCACTATGGGACGGGGGCAATAATGGCAGTTCCAGCTCATGATCAGAGAGATTTTGAGTTTGCAAAGAAGTTTAATTTGCCGGTGATTCAGGTTGTAAGTAAAGATGGAAGTTTGTATGAACTCACACAGGCAGAAGAAGAGGATGGAATAGCTGTAAATTCAGGCCAGTTTAATGGTATGAAAACACCTGAAATGAAAAAGGCAATAACAAAGTGGCTTGAAGAGAAGGGTGTTGGTAAGTATGCCGTTCACTACAAGCTTAGAGACTGGATATTTTCACGCCAGAGATACTGGGGGGAACCTATTCCAATAGTTCACTGTGAGAAGTGTGGTAAAGTCCCTCTTCCAGAAGACCAGCTTCCACTCAAATTGCCAGAGGTAAAATCGTACAAGCCAACTGGTACGGGTGAATCTCCACTTGCGGCTATTACAGACTGGGTAAATACCACATGCCCGAAATGTGGCGGAAAGGCAAAGAGGGAAACAAATACAATGCCTCAGTGGGCTGGTAGTTGCTGGTATTATATAAGATTTACAGATCCACACAATGATAAGGCTTTAGCTGACAGAAAGAACATAGAATACTGGCTCCCTGTAGATCTCTATGTTGGTGGTGCGGAACATGCAGTTTTGCATCTTTTATATGCGAGGTTCTGGCATAAATTTTTATATGATATCGGTGTGGTGAATACCCCTGAACCTTTTATGAAGCTCAGAAATCAGGGAATGATTCTTGGAGAAAATGGTGAGAAAATGTCAAAATCTAGAGGAAATGTAATTAATCCCGATGATGTAATAAAAGAATATGGGGCGGATGCATTCAGAATGTATGAAATGTTTATGGGGCCTCTGTGGGCTGATAAGCCCTGGAGTACCACAGGTATTACAGGTATAAAAAGATTTCTTGATAAGGTATGGAAGTTGCTCGAAAAACCTGTGGAAAAAAATATCCCTGTCTCTGATCACATAAATAGATTGAGACACAAAACTATAAAATTTGTAAGTGAAAAGATTGAAAATCTTGAGTTTAATACTGCAATAAGTCAACTTATGGTTTTTGTTAATGAGCTTTCAAAGGAAGAAAAGATAAATTATGATTTAATGAAAGATTTTATAAGAATTTTACATCCATTTGCACCATTTATTACAGAAGAAATGTGGGAAAGGATTGGCGAAAAACCTTCTGTACTTTTTGCTGGATGGCCCCAGTACATAGAAGAATTGACAAAAGATGAAGAATATGATATGGTAATTCAGGTGAATGGGAAGTTAAGATCCAGTGTTAGAGTTCCACTGGGTACAGATGTTGAAAAGATGAAAGAAATTGCCCTTTCTGATGAGAAGATAAAGAAATGGATTGATGGTAAAGAAGTTGTAAAGATTATACCTGTAAAAGATAAACTTGTAAATATTGTAATTAAAGGATAAATATGGAGTTAACAGATTGGCTCAATAAAGACCTCGCAAATGTAACTTCCAGACTGGAAAAAATAAACAAAGAAACAAACCTTGTTGCACATTCTTTAGGACTTGCTGGCAAAGAAACTGTAAACAGAATCATAAGAGAATTAAGAAGTGCTCTCTTCCCAGGAATATATGAGGAAAACCCTATAGACCTTGGTAAAATGAATATAATTATAGGGAACAGATTGAGAGAGGCTGCAATTGATTTATCTTCAATACTCCAGAGGGCTCTGGATTACTACTGCATAAAGAAACATGGAGAAGGATGTAAGGATTGTGATTGTAAATCGATGGCCAACAGGATTACTATCGAGCTTTTTGATTATCTCCCCACAGTAAGGGAAATATTGCAAACTGATATAGAAGCGGCATATAATGGCGATCCGGCTGCAAAATTTAGAGAAGAGATAATATTGAGTTATCCTTCTTTAGAAGCCATAACAATTTACAGGATCGCTCATTTTCTGTATGAAAGAAATGTTCCTATAATTCCAAGAATAATGACAGAGTTTGCACACCAGAGAACAGGTATAGATATTCATCCTGGAGCAAAGATAGGTAAATATTTCTTCATCGATCACGGAACGGGGGTAGTAATAGGTGAAACCTGTACTATAGGAGACAATGTGAAACTTTATCAGGGTGTTACGCTTGGTGCAAAAAGCTTTCCACTTGATGAGCATGGGAATCCAATAAAGAACATAAAGAGGCATCCAGATATAGAGGATTATGTGGTGATTTATGCTGGTGCGACAATACTCGGTGGTGATACAAGAATTGGCCATCATTCAATTATCGGTGGAAATGTCTGGCTTACAACCTCTGTGCCCCCTTACTCGAGGGTTTACAATGCACAACCTTCTCCAATCATAAAGTCAGCAAGTGAAACTTCTGAAGAATAAACAGGAAGGGCAGCCTGTAAGGTCTTTAGAGAGTGTGTAATTATTATTAAATTATATTATTAAGTCACAGTAGGCATTGCCTGTTGATCTTATCGAAAAATTAAGTTTTTTGCAAAAACAACTTCATATCAACTTCTTTAATGGCAAAATGCAAAAAATGCCACTCGCCTACATTTTTAGAAAAATTTCGATAAAATCAACAGGCACACAATGGAAAATCAAAAACTTGAGTTTTCAATAGTTTCTTTAGACAGTTCTGGGAAATTTTTTGTTTACTTTAGGTCAATTTGCCGCTAAAATACTTTGCACTCCTTTCCAAGGTTAAATTCTAAAGAAGAATACCCTCTATTCAATGCTACAGTTACAGGCATCTGTTTTGATACAGGTCCCCATAACTGTCTTGGACCGGGACTTGCAAATAGATCCTCTTCAGCCCATTTCTCCCTTCTTTCTACAAAAAATTTAAATGCGGGAGAATCAAGCTCAACAAGGGCCTTTCTTATCACCATTTCATTTTTGCCATGTCTTTTTTCAATATTTAAAAGCCCTGTAAGTGGTAAGGCAAGAACTCTTCCCCCTCTATCAAGGTCAGTTACAGATGCTATATAACCTGTTTTTCCGTCAAGTATCAGAGAACCAGCGCACATTCCAAGATTTAAAGTATATGCTGCATCAAATAGAGTTGGTGCTCCACATCTTCCCTCATAACCGAAAAAGTGATTGTTTGTGGCAAATTTGAACTTTTTGACCTTCTCGATTTCTTCGGGAGTAAGGTTAAGGTGTTTTACCTCTTCAGGATGATTCTTTATTTCGTTGATTTTTTCTTCGACCATCATAATTAAAAGTTTTTCTGTAGGAATCTGAGAAACCTGTAAGTTTCCATGAGAATCTCTATCAAGAAGTAACATTTTTTCAAATTCATCAGGAAGAGAAGCCATCAATCTTGCACTTTCAGCAGTTAACTTTTTATAGATAAAATCTTTTTTCTCTTCAAAGGTAAACATCTTTGAAATATCTTCATTGTAATGTCCCATAAGATCATTTAACTCATCGATTAAAGTTCTCATTTCAGGAACGAACTCAATCAACCCTTCTGGAATAACTACTACACCATGATTTATACCCTTTGCAGCCCTTTTAATTATTACATCGCATATTTTATTTACTATCTCTCTTAAAGACATTTTCTTGGCTTCAACTTCCTCAGAGATTAATGCAATTGCTGGATGAGTTTGCAAAGCTACTTCCAGTGTAACATGGCTTGCAGACCTACCCATAAGCTTGATGAAATGCCAGTACTTCCTTGAGGAAGGAGTGTCCTGAAGTATATTTCCCACAAGCTCAGAATAAATCTTTGTTGCCGTGTCAAATCCAAAAGAAATAGGCAGTATATCACCAAATTGCAAATCTCCATCGATGGTTTTGGGTACGCCAATAACCTGTACACCCTCATCATAGAGTAATTCAGCAAGTACTGCAGCATTGGTATTGGAATCATCACCACCAACTATGACAATCCCATTCAGGTTGAATTTTTTAACTGTATTTCTTACAGCCTCATACTGTTCTTCAGTTTTAATTTTAGTTCTATCTGAACCCAGAAAATCAAATCCACCAGTATTGAGTATTTTTTCAATATCACCATCCTTTATTTCAAACAATTTTCCTTCAAGAAGCCCTTTTGGCCCACCCTTTACTCCAAAGAGGACATTATTTTCACCAAGCATTTTCTTTAATCCAACAAGAATATTATGCCCTCCTGCTGCGGGTCCACCAGAAAATAAAACAGCCACTCTTTTTCCACTGACCTTCACATCTCCTTTAATGCCTTCAAGAATCTTGTTTTCTGAATCCTTTACTGTTTTTGGAAATTCCTTATTTATCATTTCAATATCGGATGTACCAATCTGTTTATCGGTCTTCTTAAATTTTGCAGGGACTATTTTTCCTTCTTTTGTAAAAATATCACAGATAGGAACTGGTAACTTTCTTATTTCTCTTTCAAAAAGAGAGTTGTTTTTCTCTGTAGAAATTAAAAATTCTTCAAGCATTTCTATTCCTCCAAATTTATATTATTTTATTCTGTAATTATTGCAAATTTTCCCATTTTTCTATATTTTTCATACCTTTTTTTCAAAAGTTTTGGTATTGAAATTTTTTTAATTTCTTCATAATGCTTTAAAATATATTCTTTTACTATTTTAAATGTTTCCTGGGGATTTCTATGAGCCCCTCCATAGGGTTCAGGAATAATTTCATCAATTACTCCAAGTTCAAAGAGGTCTTTCGCAGTAAGTTTTAAGGCTTTTGCGGCTTTATCCATTTTTGAG
>Ga0123519_10015905_pt1 | contig 10520 bp, 6 predicted proteins | sample YelNatPaOPRAMG02_FD_87396 | JGI IMG/M metagenome (GOLD analysis project Ga0123519, IMG submission 87396) | Hot spring microbial communities from Yellowstone National Park - Yellowstone National Park OP-RAMG-02 (version 2) | ecosystem: Environmental > Aquatic > Thermal springs > Hot (42-90C) ...
ACACCGTCCGTCGCCCGACGCACGACCTTCTGCGCATTTGAGGTACCCGGTGAGCGTGTTGAGACAAAGAACCTGCCCTGCGGCGACCAGCCAGATAGCTCCTCGTCTCTGTCCATTTGCCACACCCTCTGCCAGGTGGTCGTGCGATACAAGTCAAGCCGCCTGCTCATCGGAATCAGGGCAAAACGCCCGTCCGGTGAGAAAAACACGAAGCCTTGGAAGTATTGGTCGTCGTCACGGAGGCGATGCGCTATCGCGCCATCAGGGAACCGACGCACGATAAGCTCCCTGCGGTCGTGCGAATCTTGCACCAGCCACCGCCAATCAGGCGAGAGCGTGCCCGCATGGGGCACAACCTGTAGCACTCTTCCTGTATAGGCATCCCAGATTTCGGTGCTTTCTCTGTAGCGCACCGCCAGCCGACGGCAATAGCGGTCAAAGCTGATGGGCTGGACCGTCCGCGCAAGCCAGCACACCATCCTCCCCGAGGGTACCTCGTACTGCACGATTTCCCCGTTGTCAAAACCTATCAGCAGGTGCCGTCCATCCGCCATCCAGGCGATGCTTGTCGCGCTACTATAGCCAAACTGCCCCCAGCCGCCCACGGCAATCTCCGCCACCAAGGCGAAGTCGGTCGTGCGCCACAGGCGTAACGTATTCCCCCATACCGCCGCGAGCACCATTTCGTCCGGTGAAAGAGCTGCCCTGTGCAGGAAACCATACTGGCTGGTGGGCGGCAATTCGAGCATTGGCTGACCGTCGTTGAGGCGCAGTAGGCTGATTGCACCGTCACTCCGCGCTACCGCCAGCACATTGGCAATGGAGGACCCTGCCAGAGATTGTATTTCGGCAGGCAGCGTCTGCTCCCATACCGATAAGCCGTCCGCAACGCGCCACAGTGCCGCCCTCTGTCCGGTACCAGTCACCAGATACTGCCCATCTGGAGTCATCATCACGTCGGTTATTCGGTTGGACGCGCCAGTCTGCCAAGTGCGCACGCTGAAGCCGCGAATCAGGCTGACCCGCCCAAGTCCGCCGACAGCCAGCACACTGCCGTCGCGGTCCGATGCGAGAGAGAAACCTCGCACGGAAAACCGCGCGATGGTGAGCCGGTTGAGAAGGTCGTAGATAGGCAACCCTCCAAACTCCCCCACCGCCGCCAGATACCGCGAATCGGACGAGAACATCAATGCCGATGGATATAATCCTTCCGTCGTATCCCACATATACAACGAGTACAGATAGCGACCGGAATGCGCGTCCCACAGATAGACTCCCGGCAGAGCGTCCAAATCCCAGCTTCCTCCAGAGGCTATCCACTTGCCATCCGGGGAACATGCAAGGGCAGACACCCCCCCGCTATGACTGCCCTCCGACCAGAGCAGGCGCAACGGCATCGCTTCGTACTGGGGTTCCAGTTTCACCTGCGCCGATACCCCGGCGCAAGCCCAAAGCACGACCAGCACCAGCCCGCACCGCTTCACAGCGCATCTCTCCTTTCCGTACGGTATACTCTATCCGGAATATAGCACAGCGGTGCAAATCCGTCAAGCGGAGGGGCAGGCATGATTGTTCTGGGCATCGAGACCAGCTGCGATGAGACCTCAGTGGCGGTGGTACGCGACGGGGTGGAAATCCTTTCCAACCTCATTGCCTCGCAGGTCGACATCCACGCGCTGACGGGCGGTGTCGTGCCAGAAGTGGCGGCACGCAAGCATGTCGAGCGGTTGACGCCCATCATCGAAGAGGCTTTGCGGCAGGCAGGAGTGCGTTACGCGGACATCGACCTCATCGCGGTGACCAACCGTCCGGGGCTGGTGGGCGCGCTGATGGTGGGGGTCTCTGCAGGCAAAGCGCTGGCGTACGCACTGGGCAAGCCGATTGTGGCGGTGCATCATCTGGAGGGGCATATCGCTTCCAATTTCCTCACCGCGCCAGACCTGCGGTTTCCCTTCGTGTGCCTGATTGTGTCGGGTGGGCACACCGACCTGCATATCGTGGAAGGGCACGGGAAGCGTCGCCGCTTGGGCAGCACGCGCGACGATGCGGCTGGCGAAGCGTTTGATAAAGCGGCGCGCCTGCTGGGGCTGGGCTATCCGGGCGGACCAGCCATCGACCGCAAGGCGAAGGAGGGCAACCCGCAAGCCATCGCCTTCCCGCGTGCGTGGCTCGAGGAGGGCAGCTACGACTTCAGCTTCAGCGGGCTGAAGACCGCGCTGTTGCGTCTGGTGCAGCAGGCTGGCGACACGCTGAACGTCGCCGATGCCGCTGCGAGCTTTCAGGAAGCCATCGTGGACGTGCTGGTGCAGAAGACCATCCGCGCGGCAGAGGAATACGGCATCCCGCGCGTCGCGGTATGTGGGGGAGTGGCGGCGAACTCGCGCCTGAAAGCGGTGATGAGCGAGGAGACGGGCAAACGCGGCTACCAGCTGGTCATCCCGCCGCTGATTTTGTGTACCGACAACGCCGCCATGATTGCCGCCGCAGGCTACTTCCAGTATCTAACGACGGGGGAGAGCCCAATGGATTTTGACACCATCGCCAGTGAGGCTCTGGCGGGGTAGAGCGGTACCCTTCCCTGCGATTTTTTTTCGAAAAATTTCCCGCAAAATCTTCCAAACCCCTTGACAAATGCATGAAGGGGTTATACAATATGTATCGTTACATATGAAACGATACATATAAGGTGTTCTTGATGCGCAAAGTCACTCTCAAAGAGATAGCGGAATCGCTGGGCGTATCGCCCAGTCTGGTGTCGGGGGTGCTGAACAACAGGCCCGGAGTTTGGGCATCGGAGGAGACGCGCCAGAGCATCATCCGCGAGGCAATTGTACGCGGCTACCGTCCCCATCACGCCGCCCGCGCGCTGCGCAGCGGAAAAACGCATAACGTGCTGCTCATCTACGAACCTGTTGCAGCCCTTCCCATCGACGCGATTGCCGTCGCGCTTGCTGCGCACGGATACAGTCTGCAGGTGATGGTTTTTTCCGATTCGGCGCAGGCGCAGAAGGCATTGCAAACGGTCTCATCCGCAAGCATGTGTGACGCGGTGATTCTGTGGGGGGATGAGCAACACATCGAGCCTCTTGCGGAGAACATCGCCGCGCTGCCTGTGCCCGTCGTTTTGAAGGGTCGTTTCGAGAGGCAACATCCGGACTGGTATCAGGTGGATTTCGACCACGAACGCATGATGGCAACCGCCGTGGAACATCTGCGCAGCATCGGGCATCAGCGCATCGCCTATATGGGCTACGTATCTGACCGCGAGTTTTCCCGCATGTTGCTGAAAGGCTATCTGGAGGCAATGCACAGCCTGATTGGAGGAGAGGTCCCTGCTGTTTACTACGAGCGTTGCGTTATAGAGCCAGAAGATGCCGAGCAGATTGTGGAGATGTGGTTCTCACTGCCCGAAGCGATGCGTCCGACCGCTGCAGTCATCGGTGCGGGCAACAATGCGTGGTACGGTATCGAGAGAGCATTGTTTCGTCGTGGCTTGTTTATCGGTGAAGAGCCCGGGGACTTTGCGGTGTGCGGGCAGAGCTATGAAGGACTGTTCTTAACGTTCGGCACAGCGTATGCTTTTCAGGATTTGGACCTGCGCAACCTTGCTGCAGCAATGGTAGACCGATTGTTGCTGCCCCTGTTGTCTCAACAGAAGCCGAGTGAGAGGATTATCCGCATATTGCCGTCTCTTGCACCTGCGAAAAGTCATCTGTTGCGCCGGTATCTACCTGCGAAAGGGGTATGACCGATGTGGCGTCAGGCATCTCGAAGGTTGCAGGGTTTTACGTACACGGTGCTGGCACTGGCGACTGTCTGTGTGCTGGCAACCGCAGGCGACGGTGTACAGGGTGCCGATGAGAAGGTGTTACAGTACGTGACCAACTGGGTGGGTAACACCTTTGAAGGCTCCGGTCCCAACGGTCAGGGGCGATGGGTGCAGGACTATATCGATGAGATAGAAGTAACACCAGATGGGGCAGTCATTACAGCCTCCGTCTGGGACGAAGCCGGACGATGCACGGGAATATACAAGGACGGCGATGTCAATAAAGACCTGCTCAAGCAATACGGCGGTCGCGACGAACACAAAGCGTGGGGATGGGGCACGGCAAGCCAGGCAGTGGCTGTAGACGGCAATCGGATTTTCATTGCCAACACGGCTAACGAGTTGATGTGTTTCCGGTGGAACCCGAGAAACATTCACGAGTACACCTATCTGCAGCAGGTCTCTCTGGGTGGTGACGACAAAAACCCCGTTATCGCCATGTCCGCCCGCGGGGGGTTGCTCTACCTCGTCCGACGCTCCGGTGAAGTGCAGTGCCGGCGGGTAGATAACCTGTCACTGGTGAGCACCTTCTACATCCGGGGCGCTCGCGACCTTGTGGTAGCGCGTGACGGCACGCTGTGGGTGATTGTAGGAAACCGCATAGAACACTTCTCCGGTAAGGGCGTGCGGTTGCCCGGCTCCATTGCAAATGCAGGCAGTCCCAATGCGCTCGCCATCGGCAACGACAGGGCACAGCTTATCGTTTGCGATGATGGCCCCCGTCAGCAGGTGCTTTTCTACGATGTCACATTGCCTTCCTCCCCTCGTCTGGTGCGTACCTTTGGTATCAAGGGTGGTTTACGCGCCGGGACGCCGGGAAAGGTGGAGCCTCTGAAACTGTTTGCCCTGCGTGGGGCTGGCACCGATAGCCAGGGCAATGTGTACGTCGCAATGGGCATGACGATGGGGGAAGCTATCATCCGAAAGTTCAGCCCGCGCGGTTCTCTCCGGTGGGAAGTAATGTGTCTGGCGTTCGTGGACTGCTTTGATGTGTTGGAAACGGCTCCGGGCAAATTTGAGCTGTATGGCACGAATGCAATCATCCGCTTTGACACCAGCAAGCCGCCCGGGCAAGGGTGGAAACTGCTGGCTATTACACGAGACCATGTTCGCTACCCCGACGACCCGCGCAACCGCGACCCGTGGGGAGGCGCGTTCATACGGGTACTGCATGGCAAACGGGTGTTGTTCACCACCCCACAGATGGGAGGCGGCTTCCGGCTGTTCGTTTTCGAAAAGCCTCCCAGCCAAATCGCCCGCTACGCCGGCGAGATAACGCTTCCCAACGTGGAAGTATGGGCACGCAACGTCGACCGTGAAGGCAATATCTGGTTGAGCGACGGCAAAGAGATATGGCGATATCGATTCACCGGTTTCAACGCGGCGGGACAGCCGCTTTACAGCCTCAAAACGCCCGACCAGTGGGACGCTCCCCAGCCATTTACCGAAGTAGCCCGGCTGAAGTACATCCCCGAAACCGACACGCTATATATCGGTGGATACACTGCAGAAGTAACGCCGCCCTCATGGGGGTTGATGGGGGGAGTGCTGGCACGATACGACAACTGGAGCCAGCCTGCCAGGCGCGAATGCCGATATCTCATCGCGATGCCAAGAGACGACGATGCCCTTTTCCCCAAAGAATTTGATGTGGCGGGCGACTACATCTTCGCTGCGATGGTAAAGAGTAGCGGCGGAAAGGCGGGTGTCGTTCACGTTTTCCGCGCGGACAACGGCGACAAAGTCGGGGTGATGTTTGCCGGCAGGGAAGTGGGGAGCAACTGTGGGTGGATAGACATGGTGCACGGTGTACGCGCCCATCGTGCTGCTTCAGGCGATTACCTGGTCGTTCTGGAGGAGGACTGGAGAGGCAAGAATCTCGTTTACGTCTGGCGCCCTCCAGAGGTAAGTGCTGAGTTAGGTCCCAAGGCGGCAAAGCCGCAGGACATACAACAATCTCATTGAGGAGGTTCACACAATGAAGCGCTACGCTTTCACGCTCATCGAGCTGCTGGTAGTTATCGCGATTATCGCGATACTGGCAGCCATCCTGTTCCCCGTCTTCGCGCAGGCACGCGAGCAAGCTCGCAAGACCTCTTGCCTCTCGAACATGAAGCAGATTGGGCTTGGTGCCAGCATGTACGTGCAGGACTGGGACGAGAAGTTCCCGCGCGCCTGGGGTGGATGCACCCCTACGTGGTACGTGGAGATCGAGCCTTACATCAAAGTGGGGCTTTCTGCGGGTAACTGGAACACTGGCGGCGGGAACTTCTGGCACTGCCCCAGCGACGGCAAGGGCAACAACAACAGCTACACGGGTAATGCCCTTCTGCTGGGGGTGAAAAACCCCGGTAATCTGGGTTGCGAGGGACCGGGCTGGTTTGACCAGGAGGCGAAGACCCTCGCTGCCGTCAAGCGACCGGCGCAGATTGTCTTCGCTGGCGACGGCAATAAGGTGTGGTACGGACAATGGGCGGACCCACCGACAGACTGGATCCGTCCTCTGCTGGACCTCGGGCGACCCGAAGACCATCCGGACACCTACCGTTTCTATGACTGGTGGGCGCGTAACGCCGACTACACCGACGGTCCCGCTATCTTCCCGTGGGAGTTCAATGGTGGCGAAAACGATACGGGCGTCTCCTGCACGGCCTGGTGCAACAAGTCGCCCGGCTATCGCCACAACCGCACGGGATACAAGAGCGGCATCGTGAACATGGTCTTCGTGGACGGACATGCGAAGGCGTTCCGGTTCGGGTCGCTGCGGGCGGAGAACTTCCTGCCTCACCTGGACTAAGAACACGGGCGAGGGAATGGGCTTCCCTCGCCCCCAATGAGGTGATGCCATGAGCGGAAGCCAGCAAAAAACCAATCTAACAGCAAAGCTTGCCATAGTAGCCATTATGCTCGCTGTTGTACTGCTGGCCTGGCAAGCATATAGATATTTCGGTCCCAGACCGGAATATCCCCCTCCGGTACAGGCACGCAATGAGCAGGTGTCGGAGTGGATTCGCTCTCTGGTACAGAAGAGCGGGGGCGACATCAACCGTCTCACCCCGCAGGAGCGTGCCCAGCTGGAGGTGTTGACACGCGGCAATGGCGAGATTGCGCTGCGGGCTGCATTGAGCCAGAAGTGAATACCGCGGACGCTTTCGGTTGCCGAACAGGTAAAGTGAGAGACAGCTGACGGGAGATTGCGGATGACCGGTGCTTCGTAGAGGCAATCTCCCTCCTTTTTCCAATCCATGCATTGAGGCATCGTCACAGGGAGGTGCAGAATGATTCGGCGAACATCACGGTGGCTGACTTTGACTTTGGCAGTCGCAGTGTCCTGCACGCATGGGTTTGCGCAAATGGTAACAGGGTCAGAAATGCCGGGCTTCGCAGAAGCCTTTGGACTGACCCCCGCGCAGCGCAGCACCACCGTCGAAGTCAAACAGGTCGGTGTGCGGGCTGGAGGCGTCGAGGGGGCAAATGTGCTGTGGCAGGGCGAAGAAGCCACCTTCGAGTTCGAAGTCACCAATAGAACCGACACGGAGCAGAACCTGCAGGGCTTCCTCGAGACCATCCACTACCGCACGGAGGTGAAAATCGGGGACTGGTGGGTACCCCATGTGTACCGGCTGGGTTTGGTGGGGAAAACCCCCGTGGCTGTCCGTCTGGCGCCTCGTGCAACGAGGCGGTTGAAAGTAAAGCCTCTGGTTCCGCAGAAGCTCGGTGGATATGTGCTGGTGTTTGATTTTGGCAAAGCGGGCAGGGTTTTCGGAGCCGCCCTTGTGCGTGTACTTCGTCCCGACCCTGGTAAAGTGTTCATTCCGACCTTCGCCCTAGACATGCCCTGGCCGCATGAGATGAGCGAAGCGGTGATGGCCACTTTCTACAAGCTGGGCATCAAGGGCTGTCGCCTCGGTATCGGCTACGTGACCACCGAACCGACACGCTTCAACGAACAACTGAGGGTCTTCGATGAATGGATGAGCTGGGCAAGCAAATACAACATCACCGTCATGTTGACCATCGGCGAGGGCGGCGCACCGATGCCGCTTGGACGTCCTCGCCCCCATCTCAACGACCAGGATGAGATGCTGGATACCAAATCCGATTACGCATGGCTGCCGGAGTACGATGACGACTTTGAACGATGGACTCAGCGCATCGTGGAGCGCTACGGCTGGCCCAAAGGCATGTTGAACGCCGTCGAACTGTGGAATGAGCCATGGGAGGGACTGTCCATTTCCGGTTGGGGCGCGGACATGCCGCGATACCGTGAACTGTACACCCGCATGGCGCGCGGTGTGGAAGCCGCAAGGGCAAACGCTGGTGTAAGAGTACTTATCGGGGGAGCCTGTTCTTCCTCCAACACCCGCGACAAGCTCTTTTGCGACGGCACAGACACTTTCCTCAAATGGCTGGATTTCGTCAGCATTCACTACCAGCCTCTCGCTGCGGACCCCGCGCTTGTGCCCGAATGGCGACAACGCAAGTCACCTTATGGCCCCGTTCAGGTGTGGGATACGGAAAGCTGGATTGCGAATTCCGAGGACCGCGTGGCGGCGGTGATTGCCTCGATGCGGGCGCAGGGACAACAGCGCACGGCAGGAATCTATCACGGCAATGTTTATACCCCTCAGGTGCTACAGGACAATCCCCGTGTGGGTATCACGCAGGTATGGTCTACCGCCGCTGCCGTGGCGGCGTGTCAGAAGTTCATCGGGCAGCGCGCCTTTCGTGAAATCCTGTTCAAGAACGGATTGCCCTGGATTTTCGTTTTCGATGGTCTGCGCGGCAGAGATGATGGTACCGTGGTGGTCGTGGGCGATCTGCGCCTGACGTACGACTCGAATGCGTTGCTGTTCCGCAACGTGCTGGGCTTGCGCAACCGGCAACAGGTCAAAAGCCTGCAAGAGCAGCTCGCGAAGCTGCCACCCACTGCCAGAGAGCAGAGGAACACCCTCAAGCAAGCCGTCGCACGCGAAATGGTGTTGCGAGACGCCGACCTGGTGCTGGAAAACCCACAGGGCGAGTTTGTGATGTTCGACTACTACGGCAACCCACTGCCCCAAAAGGGCAATCGCATCGTCGTTCCATTGAACGGCTATGGTTACTACCTTCGGACGACCGGCAAGCCCGGTTCCTTCGAACGGCTGTTAACCAGCCTGCGCCGCGCCCGCATCACAGGCATCGAACCCGTCGAAATCGTGCTGCGGGATTTCCTTGCGCCACTCCACCAGCGACCTGCCCTGAGAATCACGGTGACGAACGTGCTGAACCGTCCGGTTCAAGGGCGGCTTTCCGTGCAGATCGAGAACGTGGAGCTGGAACGCCAACAGGTTGACCTGTCTCTGAAACCGCACGAGACTCGCCACATTCGCCTGCGCGTCCGGTCCGGAAAGGAAAACCCGTTGAATCTTTATCCGTGCACGGTGCACTTCGATGCGCAGCGAGATGGCACTGCCGAGCATCGCGAAACCCTGCGCGTGAACGTGGTGGCAAGACGGCGCATCGCGGTGGACGGCGACCTTCAGGATTGGCAGGGAGTGTTACCGCAGGTTTTGCAGGGCGAGGGCATTGCGCCCAGCGCGACAGAGCAGGCATACTTGCCCTTTAAGCCCTTCGCAAAAGACATCACGGAAGGTAGCGCGATGCTGTATTTTGCCTGCGACGAACGGTACTTCTATCTTGCCGCGAAGGTTGCAGATAGCACTCCTTATGAGGGAAACGTGCGCTTCGAGACTCGCGACGATGACGCCTACTTCTACCCGAAGGTGTGCTATGAAGTGGTCACCGACCCTAACCAGCCTGACAGGAAAATGCGCCGTGAGCTGGTGTGGCCCGACGGAGTGCGTCGTTTCTCCTACCGCAAGGAGCCAGAACTCCCGGCAGGCAACGGCACCGACAACATCCAGATTGCCTTCAACGTCCTGCCGGTGGAGCGCAAACCGCTGCTGTCTCACCCACCTGGCACCATGCCCCGCTTCATGGTGTATGCCGACACCGACTATGAGTTCGCTCTGAATCCCGTGGCACCGCGCTACGGAGGCGGCACGGAAATCTGGTGTCTGCAGCGCCCGGGTATGACGCGCAAACACTTCTACCCGCGGCAACCCAGAGCGCCTGAAGACGGGGGAGCAGTCAAAGAGGGAAAGCTGGTCGTCTGGCGTGACGAGACCACCCGGTATGTTGAAGCATCCATCCCCTGGTCGCAGATGCCCGAAGTGCGGGAGAAACTGCTGGCGGGACAGCCCGTGAAAATCTCCGTCCGGGTCAATCACAATGTGGGTGAGGCGATGGAACTGGCGGCTGGTCGCAGTGTGTCCAAGATAAACTTCTGGGCGTTCCATAACGACTGGGCGACACACTGGGCGAACGAGGTGGAGTTCGTCCTCGAGCCCGCGCACGAGGCTGCCGCAATGCAGTTAGGGCCTTAATACTGGTTTAACGCGGGCGGTGTATGATGAAGGTTGGCGGCGCACGCGCAGGCCATCCGCTACGTTTTGACTTCCGTTTTGATTTGGTGGAGGTGCAGGGCGCGCCGGTTGCCGAGCCTTCCGCCGTGACCGCTGTCGGCATGGCTCTGGCTGGGCTGTTCGGTTTTCGCCGCGTACGCCGTCGGTAACTGCCTCCTAACACCCATGTAATCCCCCACACTGATGTGGGGGATTTTTATTCTCGAATCCGTATATAATGGTGA
>Ga0123519_10015907_pt1 | contig 10519 bp, 8 predicted proteins | sample YelNatPaOPRAMG02_FD_87396 | JGI IMG/M metagenome (GOLD analysis project Ga0123519, IMG submission 87396) | Hot spring microbial communities from Yellowstone National Park - Yellowstone National Park OP-RAMG-02 (version 2) | ecosystem: Environmental > Aquatic > Thermal springs > Hot (42-90C) ...
TCAATTTCGTAAACTTTGTCAAAACCCCCAACAATTAATCTTTTCAAATAAAGTTCATCAGAAATTTTTAAATAAAAATCAGTATTTAAGGCGTGATGATGAGTTATAAAAGGCCGGGCATTGGCTCCACCATATAAAGGTTGGAGCGTTGGAGTTTCTACTTCCAAAAAGTCTCTTTTTTCCAAAAATTCTCTTATCGCCGCAATAATTTTGGCCCTGGTTCGAAAAACCTCTTTTATTTCAGGATTCATGAGTAAATCAAGATATCGCTTTCGATATCTTTCTTCGACATCTTTGAAACCGTACCAACTCGAAGGCAAAGGCCGCAATGATTTAGCCAAAACGGTAAAGTCTTTTACTAAAATTGTTAACTCGCCGGCTTGGGTTTTAAACAATTCTCCTTTTACCCCAAGAAAGTCGCCGAGATCGAGAAGTTCCAAAAGCGAGTATTTTTCCTCCCCCAATTCATCAAATTTAAACCCTATTTGAATTTTACCGGAACCATCAACCAAATCAGCAAAAGACATTTTTCCGTGGCCGCGCAAAGCTATTAACCTACCGGCAACTTGAACCAAGGCGCCAATTTTTTTTCGGCAAACATCCGCAATCGGCTCACGAGAGTACTTGCTAGGATAAGGATTTACCCCTCTTTTACAGAGATTTTCTAGTTTTTCCAAACGAATTTTTCTTAAATTATCTTCGGGTGCAGTCATACTATTTGCATTTTATCATAAAGACAAGAAGCCTTCTTCTTTTTGACATTGAAAACAATTTGGCAACTCTCCAAAAAAAGGGTTTATAAATTACTGCTTAAGCATTTGAGGCACCTTTGAAGATTTTTGGTTCAAACCAATCAGCGGGTGGCTTGCTTTGGGGCCTTGGCTGTTCTGATTTTTCTCTAGTAGGTAATTCTGGTTTTGGTTTAGTCGCAAAAATCTCCGGCTTTTCTTGTTCTACTATTTCCTCTGGCTTTTGAGCGCCTACTCGAAGACAAACAGCCACTGATTCGTAGGTGTCCGCCCCAACTCGGGAACTATTTAAGCTTCTGGTTCTTGCCCAGATACCATTTAAGATATTCTGAGCAGTGTCCACATCTAAAGGTAAACCAAGACCAGAAATTATGCCAAGAACAACTTCAGAAAGAGAAGAAGCCTCTGTGTCAATAACGTTCACTTGACCAAAACCGGAATTGGTAGGATCAATATCAATATTAATAATGTTTTGGGTCGGATAATCGTTCCCCGCAAAAAGGGAATCAACCTCTTTCAGCCCGCAAACTATCATTAAGTCTACGCTCACTCCTCCATAAGAAAACTGAGCCTCACTCTCAGAGAGTCGGGGAGCACCATTTTTAACCTGAACAACCAAATTTGGCCGTCCATTTTCGTCATTATAGCTTACCTTCTCAATCTGATCTGCTGGGTAGTCAAAAGAGACAATTAAGTCAGTTCCTTGAATTCTTTCGCTAATCTTGTCCACTCCCACTAAATGATTGAACCCAACTGTCATTGGTGTTGGACAAGTTACAAAGACTGTTTTGCCGATTGCCTGTAAAGGCAAAAAAAGCGCTAGTGTAGCAGCTACCTGATCAAATGACGGGTGTGGCGGCAAAGCCAGCAAAATCTTTTGACTGGCAGAAATTTTCTCCTGTAGCTCAGGAAAAGAATATTTTTTATTCATACCTGTCCTTAAACCCTATACTTTTAAGTTTAAAACTGCGCTTCTCCTTGGAAAATTCGCAATTTTGAGATTAGTTTAGGTGATAGGATATTAGCACATCACCGACTTGAAAATCAAGTTTGTCAGCAAAAATCGCTCCAAATTCACTTCCTTGTTCCACTTCATTAATATCCTGTTTTTGCTCTTTAAGAGAGACTATTTTGGTCTCGGCAATTTCCACTTCACCTCTTTTGAGCAAAACCGGATTTAGTTTGTTAATCTTCCCTTCAAGAACACGACCTCCTGCGACTTTTTCTCCTTTAATTTCAAAAATAGCAAGGATTTCTGCTTTTCCAAGAACCCGACGTTCAGGTGCTTGACAATGTAAAACTCTTTCCGAGAGTTCCCTAAGCAAGTCATAAATTATCTTATAGGTGGCAATTCTAACTTTTTCTGTTTCTGCCAGCTTTTTAATCCCAGGACTTAAGGAAAGATTGAAACCATAAATTTCTGCCCCCACTGTTTTGGCCAATAAAACATCACTTTCTGTAATCTCCCCAACTCCTTTGGTAAAAATTTCAATGCCTTCTGGCAAACAACTGCAAATTGCTTCCAAAGAACCAGCCACGTCTGTTTTCAGAATTATTTTAAGAACTTTTCCCTCTCCCTGACCCTCTTCTCGCGTTTGCCCCACAGGTGAAAAATCCCCAGCGGGCTCTTCCTTGCCAGCCGTTGCTACCAAAACAGCTGAAGTTACTAAAGAACCAACTGGCGGCAGAGCAGAAAATCCCAAAACCTGCACTGGATCAGCCGGCAAAGCCACTGGTTTTGGTTTTCCCCATTCGTCTCTCAACATTTTGACTTTGGCGGAAATACCTGCCGCCTGAATTCTGTCACCTTTTTTCAGGCTGCCATTTTTAACAATTAAGTTAACCAAAGGACCGCATAACTTATCTGCCTTTGACTCAATAACGACAGCTTCAAATTCACCTTCAGGATCAGCCTGAAGATTCTCCATTTCTGCCATTAATAAGATCATCTCTAAAAGCTGGTCAACCCCTTCACCTGTTTTTGCAGAAACCGGCAAAGCCACGGTTGTCCCTCCGTATCCCTCAACAAAAACTTCCTTTTCTGCCAGTTGCATCTTCACTTTTTCCGGCGCTGAGTCTGGTAGGTCAATTTTATTAAGAGCAACCAAAAAAGGAACCTTGGCTTCTTTGATCATTTTGATGCTTTCTTCTGTCTGCGGCATAACTCCATCATTGGCAGCAACCACCAATACAACTAAATCGGCTACCTTTGCTCCTCGCGAGCGCATTTCTCTGAAAGCTTCATGCCCTGGAGTGTCAATAAAAGTAATTTTTTCTTCTCCTAATTTAATCTGGTAAGCACCAATCGACTGAGTGATTCCGCCCACTTCTTTCGCCGTCATCCTGGACTTTCTGATGAAATCAAGTAAACTCGTTTTACCGTGGTCAATGTGACCCATAATTGTTACTACCGGTGGTTTTTTCTGCAATGCCATGGTTTTTACTCCTTTCTGTTAAATTCCAACCTAAAGTAGAAGTGAGAAAGTAGAAGTGAGAAGCTAGATGGTAAATTTGGAAGTTATAATGATTCTATTTTTTCTCATTTCTCGCTTCAATATTCTAGTTTCTCACTTCCTGTTTCCCTACGTCCTCCTGCTTTTTCTCTTCCGCTTCTGCTTTTTTCGCCGCTTTTTTCTCTTTTCTGGGTTTTGTTTCTTTCTTCTCTTCTATGACTTGTTCTGGCTCTTTTTTCTCTTCAGCTAGTTCCTGACCTTCGATATCAATTCTATAGCCGGTAAGTTTGCTGGCAAGACGGACGTTTTGACCATTTTTACCAATCGCCAATGACAACTGCTCTTCAGGCACAATCACTAAAGCCGTTTTTTTGTCCTTATCTAATTTAATAGTCAAATTTTCCGCAGGAGAAAGTGCTGCCAAAACAAATTTTTCTGGATCATCACTATACTGAATAATATCAATTTTCTCTCCGGAAAGTTCGTTAATCACTGCCTGTACCCGGACTCCTTTTTGGCCAACGCAACTGCCAACCGGATCAACTCCTGATTGTTTAGAATAAACGGCAATTTTGGTTCTTGAACCTGCTTCCCGAGCAATTGCTCTAATTTCTACTGCTCCAGAAGCAACTTCCGGCACTTCTCGTTTAAACAAACCCTCCACCAAACCAGGATGGGCGCGAGAAACAATAATCTGTCTGCCTCGAGCAGTCTCGCGAATGCCTTCAAGATAAAAAACCAACCTCATATTAAGGCGATAGCTCTCGGCTTTATTTTGTTCGGATGCTGGCATCAAGGCCTCTCCTTTACCCAAATCAACCAAAATATTTTCTCCTTCAAAACGAAGAATCATTCCGTTTACCAGTGTTCCTACTCTTTTTTCATACTCTTCCAAAATCGAACTTTTTTCCGCCTCGCGGATTTTCTGGACAATGATATTCCTTGCTTGTTGTGCCGCAATTCGACCAAAGCCGGCAGGAGTAATTTCTCTTTTTTTCTCCGGCTCACCGATTGGCCAAGAAAAAAGCTTTGATTCACCGCTGGCAGGATCAACTACTACCTCATATTCATAATCCTCAGCTGTTCCATAATCTTTTTTATAAGCTGTCAAAATCGCCAATTTTATCGATTCTAAGACAGCAGCTGGGTCAATTCCTCGTTCAGCCGCAACTTGAGCCAAAGCAGCAGCGAATTCTGTTCTTGGTATATTGGTGTTTGCCATTTTTAAGAAATTTAAAAAAATAGGCGAGATTTCCTCGCCCTAAAATCACATTAACTTTATAACCTTTCGCCTTAAGAAAACACTCTTATTTTACCACTTAAAACAACCCCGGTCAATCACAAATCCCCATTTAATATTTGAGAATACTTTGCCACAACTTTCTTAGAGCTATTCTTGGTGATACTTCTTAAGATTTAACAGTCAAATCTAACAAGCTTTTTCCCTAACCATTTCTAGGTCTTCTTAGGCATCCTCGAACTCTTCTAAAATCTCTCTTTGCCGGCGCGAGAGTTTTTCAGGAACAATTACTTGAAGTCTGACATATTCATCACCTGTTCTTCCTCCACGTGGGTCTTTTATTCCTCTCCCACGCAAACGAATAGTTGTTCCTGGTTGAGTCCCTGGCCGGATCCGCAAACTTAAACTGCCATCTACTGTCGGCACTTCCACAATTGCTCCTAAAGCAGCTTGCACAAAAGTAATTGGTTTCTCAACATAAACATCCAATCCCTCGCGCCTAAAAGTCTTGTCCGGTCTAACATCAACTGTTAAATAAAAATCGCCAAAATCAACAACTGAACCGTCATCAACTCCAGCGGGAATCTTAATCTTTCTTTTTTTTCCTTCTATCTGAACTTCTTTTTCAACTCCATGAGCAGCTTCCATAAAACTTAGAGAGATACCGTAACGAGGTTTCCGCGAAGCCCGACCACCACCAAACGGAGAAGCGCCACCAAAAAACTGGGCAAAGATTTCAAATGGGTCAGAAAAGCCGCCAAAGTCAAAACCTAGATCTGGACCTTCGCCCCCACCATATGTAGTATAGGTGTAGCTAAATGGACCTTGTCTATAGGTTCGGGTTTGGCCTCCAAAAGGACCAGCAGCACCACCAAAACCAGATCCAGGTTCAAAGGCAGCATGGCCAAATTGGTCATAGGCAGCTCTCTTGTCTTTGTCAGACAAAACTTCATAAGCTTCGTTTATTTCCTTAAATCTCGCCTCCGCTTCAGGAGATTTATTCCTGTCCGGATGCCAAGCCAACGCCTGCTTGCGATAAGCAGCCTTCAACTCTGCCTCCGAAGCGGTTTTGGGAACCCCTAAAACTTCATAATAATCTCTTTTTGTGGTCATAAAATAAGGGTGAGAAGTGAGAAACGAGAAGTGGGTCGAGAAATGAGGGTGAGAAGTGAGTAAAATTTACCCATCCCCACCTCTCACAACTCGACTCACAACTCACAACTCATCCTCACCCTATCATCTTATTTAACAACTTCTCCTTCTTCCACTGGCCCTTCGTCTTTTTTTGACTCCTCTGCGTTTGTCTCTCCAGTTGATTGTTGACTGTCAGCGGTTGTTTGTTGTCCTTGGCTATACATCGCCGCCCCTACTTTCTGCAAGGCCTCAGACAAATCCTTAGTTTTGTTTTCAATTGCTTCGGCGTCTTCACCTTTCAAAGCTTCTTGAAGAGCCGCAACTTTATCTTCCACCTCTCTCTTGTCCTCTGGTTTTACTTTGTCGCCAGCTTCTTTCAGTGTTTTCTCACTGGTATAAATTAGATTCTCTGCCAAGTTGCGCACTTCAACCAGTTTTTTCTTTCTTTCATCCTCAGCTGCATGCGCCTCCGCTTCTTTAGTCATTCGCTCGATTTCATCTTTAGAAAGACCAGTTGAGCCTTTAATCGAGACACTTTGACTTTTTCCGGTAGCTTTATCCTTGGCCGTCACATTGAGAATTCCGTTGGCATCCAAATCAAAAGTAACCTCGATTTGGGGGACTCCTCTTGGCGCTGGTGGAATCCCATCAAGAATAAACCGACCCAGGGATTTATTATCCGCTGCCATTGGCCGCTCCCCTTGCAAAACATTAATTTCCACTTGGGTCTGGTTATCCGCTGCCGTTGAAAAAATCTGCGACTTAGAAGTAGGAATTGTGGTGTTCCTTGGTATCAAAGGCGTGGCAACTCCTCCTAAAGTTTCAATTCCTAAAGTCAAGGGTGTCACATCCAAAAGCAAAACATCCTTGACCTCACCACCCAAAACTCCACCTTGGATAGCCGCACCAATGGCCACCACTTCATCAGGATTAACTGAACGATTTGGCTCTTTGCCAAAGAATTTCTTTACTGTCTCATAAACTTTGGGCATCCTTGTCATCCCGCCAACCATCACGATTTCGTCAATATCTTTTATTTCCTTCTTGGCATCAGCGAGACATTTTTTAACCGGTTCAATCGTTTTTTGAATTAAATCGTTGACCAACTCTTCCAGCTTGGCCCGAGTAATTTTCATGGTCAAATGAAGGGGATTGCCATCTTTCCCTTGGGTAATAAAAGGCTGATTGATTTCCGCCTCCATCGCTGAAGAAAGTTCGATTTTTACTTTTTCTGCCGCCTCTCTTAATCTTTGAATCGCCTGAGGATCTTTTCGCAGATCAATCCCGTTCTCTTTTTTAAACTCATCAGCAATATAATCCAAAATCACCTTGTCAAAGTCATCTCCGCCCAAGTGTGTATCTCCGTTGGTAGCTTTAACCTCATAAACTCCTTCACCTAATTCCAAAACAGAAATATCAAAAGTACCGCCGCCAAGATCATAAACGGCAATCGTATGGGCATTCTTTTTGTCCAAACCATAAGCCAAAGCAGCTGAGGTTGGTTCGTTAATAATGCGCAAAACTTCCAAACCGGCAATCTCACCAGCCTGCTTAGTTGCCTGTCTTTGGGAATCATCAAAATAGGCAGGTACAGTAATTACGGCCTGAGTTACTTTGCTCCCCAAATAGGCTTCAGCATCAGCTTTAATTTTTTGTAAAATCATCGCAGAAATTTCTTGAGGAGTAAAAGTCCTGCCTTCAACCTCAACCACTGCCATTCCGTCGCGACCTGCTTTGATCGTATAAGGAAGCCATTTAATATCATATTGCACTGAAGGGTCATTAAACTTACGGCCCATCAATCTTTTAATTGAAAAAATTGTCGATTTAGGTTTCACAACCATCTGGCGTTTGGCCACGTCGCCTACTACATGAGCAATAGGATCAACAACCGAAGGAATAACATTGCGTCCTTCGGCTGAATAAATCACTTTTGGCGAACCGCCTTCCATCACCGCCACACAAGAATTAGTTGTTCCTAAATCAATACCAATTATTTTTCCCATAGAAACCTCCTTTACATATAATCTCCTTTTAATAATTGTTCTTTAGCTAAATTCTCAGCTTTCTCTTCTGGTTTTTCCTTCTTAAAAACCTTAACTTTTGCCGGAAGAAGGACTTTGCCTTTAAACAAATATCCCTTGTTAATTACTGCGGCTACTTTTCCTTCATCCTTTCCCTCAACTACTTCAATTGCTTCCATCAAATTTGGGTCAAATTTTTCCCTCTCAGCTTTTATTTCTTCCAGTCCTTCCTCAGCCAAAACTTTCTTAAACTCTGTCACTACCAAATCCAAGCCCTTATCTTTTAAATTGTCTGCCGCCCTTTCTAGATGATTCAAAATCTCAATTAGGCGGAGAACTAGGCGCGAATTAGCATACTGGACAAAATCAGCTTTTTCTCTCTCATATCTTTTCTCCAGATTCTGATAATCAGCCAAAGCCCTTTTCCAGTTATTAGTCAAAGTCTCCACTTCTTTTTTTAATACCTCAATATCTTTTTTCATCATCTAAGCGAGCTTTCAATCATTATTCTATATTACCAGCCCTTGAAGACTTCCTCAATTAACTCGCCAAAATATCTCACTGTAGGGAAAACCCGACAGAAGTTCAATCTTGCAGGACCAACTACCCCAATAATTCCTTTTCTTGGCCCTGCCTGAAAATGACGATAAACCAGACCGCAAGGTTCAAACAAAGCATCGCCAAAATCACTTCCCAAAATAACTCCCAATGGGTCAGTCAAATCAGATCTTTCCAACAACTCTTGCCAAAACTCTTCTTCATCAAGATGCGAGAGTAAGGCCTTGGTCAAGTCAATATCAAAAAACTCTGGCGCGTCCAAAATATTGGCCATCCCTGCAGTATAAATGTCTCCTTCATCTGTAGTTGTCACTGCCAACTCTTTGGTTCTCTGCGCCAGCTCTCTTGTTGTTTCCCGTAAAAATTTATCCATCTCATGGCGATAATCCCAAACTTTTTCCTTTACTGCCACTTCATCAGTCAAAGACAAATCTTGTTCTTTCATTAAATTAGCCACATAGTATTTTAGTGCCATTGGAGTTGGCAAGCGGCCTGAAGAGGAATGAGCTTTTTTCAAAAATCCGTTCTCAGTCAGCTTCACCATCTCATTCCTAATGGTCGCTGGCGAGACTCCAAGGCTGTATTTTTTCTCCACAGTTTCTGAACCAACAGGTAAGGCACTATTGATATACTCTTCAACAATCGCCTTAAGAATCCTTGTTTGTCGATCAGTTAAGTTCATAATCGTAAAATGATTATTGCTTTTCTAAATTATTTCTTCTCTTAGCAGTTTTATATCACGATTGCTAATTCTTGTCAAGAGGTGGCTTTTCCCTCAGTAAAACCTATGCTAAGATTACCTTAAAATGGATAAAGAAAACAAAAACCTAGTTGTCCTTTTTCTCCTGCTCTTAACCCTCGCTTTTTCTGTTTTTGCTTTTAGACAAATCCAAGTCTGGCAAAAAAGGGCTGAGGAAGGCCCTCTGGAAGTAAATTTCAACCCTGCTCCTCAAGATCCCCTCAGGCGAACCTGGACCAATTTTAGCCAAGGCGGTGAAGAAAAAACCCCAATGCTCAAACCAGCAGCAAAGGAAATTAAAGCTTTACAACCAGAATATATTAGAATCGATCACCTTTTTGACTTTTATGAAATACTGAAAAAAGATGCTCAAGGCAATTTAGTCTACGATTTTTCTGACCTAGACCAAAGAATTAAGGAAATTGTAGATCTTGGAGCGACTCCCTTTCTTTCCCTGTCTTATTTTCCCCGCTTGATCTCTCCGGACCCAAACGCTTTTCCTGACTCACTTGATTTATGGAAAATCTTGATTGAAAAAACAATTCAACGGTACAGCGGCAAAGCAGACAAAAATATTGCCGACATTTATTACGAGGTTTGGAACGAACCTGATCTTTTTGGCAAAATGAACCCCGAAACCTATTTTTCCCTTTATCAAGCGTCAGTGACTGCCGCTAATAATTGTCACAACTGTCTACCTTTCAAAATCGGCGGACCGGCAATTACTACTTTTAACCCCAAATCTGAATGGTTGACTCATTTTCTTACCTTGGCGGCTCAGAACCAAACCAGACTGGATTTTATCTCTTGGCACTCATATCAAGTCAATCCAGCAAAAACTGCAGTTGAAGCAGAAAGCCTTAAAAAATTGGTTGAAAAAATTAATCTTGCCAACCAGCCAGAATTAATTGTTTCTGAGTGGGGTTCTACTCCTGAAGTTTCTTCACTCCACGATTCATATTTTGACGCCAGTCATACCCTCGCCACCATTGCCAAGACAGACAATATACTCAATCGCCTTTTTGCTTTTGAACTTAAAGATGGACCTTCCCCAGAACAAAAGCAATTTTGGGGAAGGTGGGGACTACTAACCAATGAAAAATTTGGTTTAACTCCTAAGCCAAGATATTATACCTTTCTTTATCTTAACCAGCTCTTGTTATACCGGCTAAATTTTTTGGCTTCTTCAGCCGACCTTCAGGCAATCGGTTCGACAGATGGAAATAAAAACTTTGTTTTAATCATTGCCAGGACAGACAACACCACCAAACCAAGACCAACAATCTTAAGACTGCTTAAGCCTCCGACAGGCACCTATCAGGCACAACTCTATTCGCTTGACTCTCTGCACAATCCACTTCTTTCTTTGTCAGTAGATATCTCTTTCAGCGACGGAAACCTAATTGTCAATTTTCCGACTCAGCCAAATGGAGTTTACCTGGTAAAAATTTCTCGCTCTCCTTAAAGTCCATTACCAGTCCCTGAAGGTGGTTCAATTATTTCCTCCACGGAAAATAGAGTTTCTTTCCAACGAGTAAATTTCCTTCCCAAACTTAAAACCCTTTTAAGCTCATTAAATCTAAAGAGTAAAGAAACCAAGAAATAAACAGTAAGACCGATCA
>Ga0123519_10015910_pt1 | contig 10518 bp, 8 predicted proteins | sample YelNatPaOPRAMG02_FD_87396 | JGI IMG/M metagenome (GOLD analysis project Ga0123519, IMG submission 87396) | Hot spring microbial communities from Yellowstone National Park - Yellowstone National Park OP-RAMG-02 (version 2) | ecosystem: Environmental > Aquatic > Thermal springs > Hot (42-90C) ...
AGTAGATGTGTTCTAAGCATACCTTCGTCTGAGAGCTGTGATGTGATGGGTTCAGGCTTACCTTTTATGTAATTCTCGAAGAGCTCTTCTTTGGTGAATGAGGGCGAAGCCAAGAGGATCGTCTCACCTATATCATCAAACTTAGGTCTACCAGCTCTACCGCACATCTGCTTATACTCAAGTACAGAAAGCAGGCTCTGCCCACCATACTCTGCATCATATCTATAGAGGCTTGATATCACAACTCTCCTGGCGGGAAGGTTAACTCCGGCAGCAAGCGTTGGTGTTGCTGTTAGTATCTTTATTAGCCCACTTCTGTAGGCTTCCTCGACGATCCTTCTATGGATAGATGCGAGACCAGCGTGGTGGAACGCTGAACCGCACTCAACCGCTTCAGCTAAAGATCTGCTCAACGAGGTCTCCTCAACCTCAGTCAATATCCTCCTACTTACTTCACTCAACTCTCGCTTCTCTTCCTCTGTAAGATAGCGTTTAGTGACCTCAGCAGCTTTAGCCGCTAAGCTAACAGCCCTCCTTCGAGTCTCCGCAAATATCAGTGCCTGCCCGCCTTCATCGAGCACGTCTGCGGCAACATCTATCGCAGCGCCTCTTCCAGTGCTCTTTACGGTCTTGGTTCTGCCGTCTGCGTAGACAATTCTGCCGTGGTCCCAGACACCTTCAACGAGCTTTACTGGTCTCCAGTCTATGTTGATGAGCTCAGCACCAAGCCATTTTGCTATCGTAGCCCCATTCGTTATCGTAGCGCTCAAACCTATTATCTGTGAATCTGGGGAAAAGGCTCTGATCTTGGTTAGTATGCTCTCTAAAGTGGGTCCCCTTCTCGGTAAACCTACTAGGTGCACCTCATCCGCAACATACAGCCTCACGTCATCTATCCAAGAAGCACCGTGTCTAAGTATTGAGTCGAACCTCTCGTTGGTTAAGACGATTAGATCACCATCTCTAAGAAACTCACCCGGGGAATCATAGTCCCCTGTTGAGATGCGTACCTTAACGTTCGAGCCATCGGGTTTTGTCAGAGCCTCCAACATCTTGAACTCCTCATACTTTTCAGCAGCTAGCGCTCTTAGGGGTGTGAGGTAGACCACCTTCCCCCCATCTTCCAGAATCCTTTTGCCAGCAGCGATTATCGCCACAAGTGTCTTGCCGCTAGCGGTTGGTGTCGTTAGAAGGACGTTGGTTCCTTGGAGCGCACCTCTCCTAACGGCTTCTTCTTGGGGTGGATAGAGGTCTACGTAACCCTTCTCCTCCAGCAGATCAACAAGGGGTTTAGGCAGGGGTAGGTTTCTTATACGCAAGTGATATGATCACACAACTTTTCTGAAGTAGCCTGGTCTGACTTCATAGATCTGTCCGCTTCTATGAAGTATCTGCAGCATCCGCTCAGCTTCTTCCCGCTTAAATTTACCAGTTTTGATGAGCTCTTCTATAAACACCTTACCATCTACAGGCTTCTGCTCAGGACCAGAAAGCGATTTAAATACATCTAAGGCTGTTTCAAGCAGAGTTCTTTCGCTGAGGGGTCTGCCGTGCAAGACGCCTAGATCAACTCTACCCGTCTTCACATCTACGCTTACGGTGCTGAGCATCCTCTCCATCAGAGAGATAGCCCTTAACGCATCCTCTTCATTCACCTTATCTCTTAGCATAACCCTTGCTCTAGCGGTAGCTAATCTGATAAGCGACTCGAGCTGCCTAGGTGTGACGGTTATCATAGATGCATCACCTACACTTCGCATCTTAAGATAATATTCCAGAAGCTTCTCTTCAGCTTCGGGTGTTAAAGTGGGGTTGATTCTCTTAGCGTAGACTATGTACTTCCTTAACAGATCTACACCAATAGGAGGGGGTGTCGCGAAGCTACCCTTCCTATGCGTTTCAAGAATATGCCTAGCTACACGCTCGTCACCAGACCTTTCGGGGACGTCTCTTAAAACAAATATCAGATCAAACCTAGTGAGTAGAGGTATGGGAAGGTTAACGTTATCGGTTAAGTTGCGGTGAGGATCATACTTACCTAAGGTCGGATTAAGCGCTGCGAGTATAGCGGCTCTAGCATTCAACGTGGCAACTATACCACCCTTAGCCACACTACAAGTCTGCTGCTCCATACACTCGTGTAACGCACTTCTATCCTCAGGTCTCATCTTATCAAACTCATCTATACAAGCCAGCCCTTGATCCGCCAGAACAACCGCCCCAGCTTCAAGCATCATCATACCCGTCTTCTCCCTTACGACAGCAGCGGTCAAACCCGCAGCGGTCGAGCCTCTACCAGAAGTGTATAGTGCTCTAGGGGCGACTCGCGCTACATACTTCAACATCTCAGATTTAGCGGTACCGGGGTCGCCGATCAGAAGCACGTTTATGTCGCCCCTTAAGGTTGTGCCATCTTCCAGCACTCGCTGCGGCGCACCTACGAGCTGTAGCAGTATCGCCTCTTTTTGTGTTTCATAGCCGTAGATGGATGGTGCGATAGATGCGATCAGCCGCTCATAGGCTAGTTGCTGTGAGGCGATGCTCTTTATGATCTCCTCATCCTCCTTAGTTATCACAATCTTCTCAGGGGTCTCACCTAATGTTTCAACATAGTTCCCATCGAGTCTAGAGCGGAAGAGCCTGAACTTAACACCACCTAGTGCAGACTCAGGCTCAGCCCTAAGAATCCCAGTAACAATCACCCTATCTCCTGGTCTTGCTTTATTGACAAGATCACCTATCAGGCTCACATCTGTAGTCTGCGGTAGCTGCCCCGGTGGCAGCTCTTCAGGCAGCTCCTGAATTCTTATGACTTGGTAGTCCACAAATTCGGTCTTCTTAGGGTCGAGTTCAAATTCCTTTGACTCGTCGCACTCTGAGCACCTTCTGGGCTTAATAAGGACGATACCCTTCTGCTCAACGTAATTTATGTGACCACCTTTTTTGCACCTCCAAGCAGCCTTAACCGCTAAAGGTCTCAGCTCAGATGTGCGCACCACCATCCCAGCAACAGAGATCAGCTGATCCAGATACTCTGTTGATATGCGCCTTAATTCGATTCTAGTCGGCAGACCCCTTATTCTGACGGTCAACTCATTACGTATCCTCTCCGCATAAGTGGCGTTCTCAACTCTAACAGCTTCGTAGGCTGCGTTCTTGAATGCAGCTAAAGCTTCATCAGGTTCTCGTAAAACCTTCTCTGCCACATCCACATTATAGAATGACAGATCATCGAAGTCTACAACAAGGGACTTCGCACCTGAAATGGGTATCTGTGAAACACGTTCCCTATACTTTAAGGCTCCGGTTTTATCTCTATATGTCTTTATGAAGTCGCTGAATACGTCTTGCAGACGGGCTTGTGTAAGCTCAGCCATCACCCCTCACCTATAATTGAAGATAGCCAGCTCTTGACCAAACCTTTAACAGATTCGATGAGCTTCTGCTCCTCTGGTGTGGTCTTCTCTATCAAATCGGAGGTTAGTGTTGTTGCTGAGGCTATGTAGAGGAGCTTCTGAACCCTATACCTCATCAGATCACGCGCAGCAGCAGCACTCTTCTCATACTGCGTAATAAACTTGGTGTCGCTGCGGGCCTTTTCAGATAGGTCTTCAAGGAATGTCTTTAGGTTGATGTAGAAGTCTTTCTTTAGGGTTGAAAGCTGCAGAGGTCCTTGCATACGCTCTCTGCTGAGTGATTTGAAGAGTTCAGTTTCAAACCCTTCGTTTGGTGCTGAGGCGAAGCCTAAATCAACCAGCACCTCACCGACCCACCTCGGTACTTCCAAACTTGTTCCCTCGGGCTGCTCCTCTATTTTAAACGATGGGAGGTTGATTGGTGGTATGCTGCGTCTAAGAATGATCTTCATTGGAGATAGGGCTAGTAGGTTCTCTCTTACGTTCACCAAGAATTCTATAGGTGAGGTTGTGTCCACGCTTGAGCCCCTCCCTCCCATTTTGCCAACCCTAACCTTTAAACTTGCCCCCACACTTTTGCGACTGGTGTAAACGGTTAAATGCTGCGGTCGATATAATATTGATTTAGATGCTTCCTAATCGCGTGGCTTCAGAAGGTGGCGAAAACAATTTTAGCTCGCAGAAGGTGGTTATATGGGTATGCAAACACTAGAAGAGAGAATCAAAGCCGTATTGGCGAAGATAAACAGAGAGATCGGAGAAGATACGGCTCTGCGCTACGTAGGGTTTGAGAAGGGGGTACTTAAGATCAGACCGTCTGAAGCCTGCTCAGAATGCAAGCTACTAGCCTTCGAGCTTCAAAGAGGCATACTTAACGCTATCAGAGAGGAGGTGCCTGAGGTCTTAACTATCGTGCCTCTTGGACCAGCGTTCGCCGAAGCCTACTGTGAGAGATGCCATATGCCTATTGATGAGTGTGTCTGCGCCTGCCCCTACTGTGGGAAGATCGATGATTGTGAGTGCGCGTTAGGGTATGGTAGAGCAACAGGTGGCTGAACCCTTTTGATAAACAGCTTCACATATATGATAGGGGGCCAGCAGGGTAGCGGAGTAGATACCTCAGCTAACATCTTCGCCAAGGCGTGTGGTCTAGCGGGCTTACACATATATGGGAAAAGAGAATACCATTCCAACATAAAAGGGATGCATAGCTACTTTCAGCTCAAGGTCAGCGATAAGCCTGTAAGATCGTTGAAGAGTAGAGTGGATTTGCTAGCTTCGTTTGACGAGGAGACGATTGCTGTCCACTGCGATGAGGTTGCTGAAGATGGTGGACTAATCTATGATCCGAAGCTTCTAGATAGGAAGGTAGCAGCTATACCAACTTTAGACAAGATTGTAAAGAATAGGTTAGTGAAGCGGCTTGAGGAACGAGGTCTAAACTCTACGATCGGCAGCCTAATTGAGGAATGTAAGGCGAGGGGTGTGCAGACGTACCCCATACCCTATGATGGGATACTCGGTGAAATCTCCAGAGCTTCTGAAAAGAAGATCAGCGAATTGGCTAGGATGATCAACGTGCTGGCTGTAGCCTCCAGCCTGGCGCTAGTGGAGCTCGACTTGGCCTTCTTAGAGCAGGCTATAAAGAACGTCTTTAAAGGCAAGGCTAAGGTTGTTGAGGAAAACATTGAGGGCGCAAGAGTTGCGTATGACTACGTTAAGAAGCGCTTCAGCAGCTCCTACCCCCATAAGCTGAAGAGCCAACCTAATGGTAGGCTCATTCTCTTGACTGGGAACGAGGCTATCGCTCTAGGTAAGCTTGTAGGCGGATGTAGATTTCAGAGCTACTACCCGATCACCCCAGCTGCTGACGAAAGCGTCTTTCTGGAAGCGCACGCTGTCTTCCGACTTAACGGAGGCGATGAGTCAGGCTCGATAGTGGTCTTTCAGACCGAGGATGAACTCGCAGCGCTAACAAGCGCTACTGGGGCAGCGTTAGCTGGGGCTCGTGCAGCAACGTCCACTTCGGGACCAGGCTTTTCCGTTATGGTTGAGGGGTTGGGTTGGGCTGGTATGAATGAGGCGCCAGTGGTTGTAACTCTATATCAGAGAGGTGGTCCGTCAACAGGTCTTCCAACTAGGCATGAGCAGGGTGATCTGAGGTTTGCTCTACACGCTGGGCACGGTGAATTCCCTAGGATCGTTATAGCGTCTGGTGATATTGAGGAAGCCTTCTATGATGCTGCAAGAGCCTTTAACTACGCTGAGAAGTATCAGACCCTAGTGATCCATTTGGTGGACAAAGCGTTAGCTAATAGTAATCAGACATTAACGCTGGATCCGAGTTTGGTGAAGATAGAGCGCGGAGATCTTATTGGCGAAGAAGAGGTTGCGGAGATTAAGGCTGCTGGTGGGGAGTATAAGCGGTTTGAGTTTACGCCAACAGGTATTTCGCCGAGGGTGAAGCTGGGTACAAAGGGCTGTGTGCATTGGGCTTCAGGGGATGAGCACGATGAGTTTGGGCACATTAGTGAGAACCCTGAGAATAGGGTTATGATGATGGATAAGAGGATGCGTAAACTTGAGTTGGTTGAAGAAGAAGTGCCTCTAGATGAGAGGGTTAGATACTATGGTAGCGAGGATGCGAAGTTCAAGGTTGTGAGCTGGGGGTCGACCAAAGGCGCGATTCTAGACGCATTGGATGAGCTGAGGGTTGAGGGTGTTGAGGTAGGCTTCCTACAAGTAAAGATGCTCTGCCCCCTACCGTCAAAGCACATCGCCAAAATTCTGGAGGGCTCAAAGGTGATAGATGTTGAGATGAACTACTCGGGTCAGCTAGGTGGCTTGATCACAGAGAAGACGGGCATAGAGATAAGTAACTACATCGTCAAATATAATGGGAGACCTATGCTGCAAGACGAGGTTTATCAAGCCTTAAGGTCTGTGGTTGAAGGCACAGCGCCTAAAAGGAGGGTTCTGACACTTGGCGCTTAAGCTAGCGGACTTCAAGGAGCAGATACATAACGATTGGTGCCCAGGCTGCGGAGACTTCGGCATACTTAGTGCGCTTCAGTCTGCTTTGGCTGAGCTTGAGTTAGAGCCTGATGATGTTGTGATCTTCTCCGGGATAGGTTGCTCAGGTAAGCTCCCGCATTTCGTTAAAGCATACGGTATCCACACGCTGCACGGCAGACCTTTGCCATACGCTATAGGTGCTAAGTTGGCGAACCCTAATCTGGAGGTTATCGCTGTGAGTGGTGACGGCGATGGGTTGGGTATAGGTGTGAGCCACTTTATCCATGCTGGTAGGCGGAATGTTGATGTGACGTATATTGTGCATGATAATGGTGTATATGGGCTTACGAAGGGTCAAGCCTCTCCTACGCTAAGATATGGTGTGAAGACCAAGGCTCTGCCTGAGCCTAACATAAACGAAGCCGTAAACCCGATCTTCTTAGCGCTCTCAGCCGGTGTAACCTTTATAGCTAGGGGTTATGCTTATGATACTAGGCATCTGAAGGAGATCTTCATGAAGGCGATTAAGCATAGAGGCTTCGCTTTCGTCGATGTGCTTCAGCCCTGCCCGACCTACAACGACGTCAACACTAAAGCATTCTACTCTGGTGAAGATAGGTTGGATCCGGTGACTAAGAAGCCTAGACCGCGTGTGTATAGGCTTGAGGATGTTGGATATGATCCTGTGGTGAGGGCTGATATGACAAAAGAGCAGGTTATGGCGAAGATCTCTAAGGTTATCGAGCTCTCGTTCGAGTGGGGTGACCGTATCCCGATAGGTGTCTTCTACCAGAATGAGAATGTACCCACTTATGAGCAGAGGTTAGATCTTAGACTACGAAGCTACCTCTCTAACCCGCCTGCGAAGCAGAGGATAAGCACGCCAGAAGGCTTCCCAGCCGCTGACATAACTGAAATCCTCCAAGAGCTTGCTGTCTAGTCAACGCTTCTCTAATCTAACTGATGACAGCTTTAACCCAGCTGATCGTTCTTCGCAACCCCTCCTCAAATGAGACTATTGGCTCATAGCCGAGCAGCCGCCTAAGTTTCGATATATCTGGGTAGCTTCTCATAGGCTCCTTCTCCGCTTCACTTCGAGGCGGTAGGTTTAGGAGTTGTGAGTTAGAGTTTGTGAGACGCTTGATTTCCTCGGCGATCTGCTTGATCGAGCGCTCAACACCAGTCCCTACGTTAAACACCTCTCCTATAGCCTCTTCTTTGATTAGGCAGAGCTCCACGACTCTAGCGTAGTTTTCAACATAATATGGGTCTGTAGTGTCAGCGCCTCCGTTGTAGAGCGGTATGGGCTCGCCTCTTAAGCAGCACTTAATAAAGTTGGGTATCGCAGCCGTAAGCCTCTCATACTCCCCAAAGATCTTCCAAGATCTTAATATGGTGGTTTTGATCTTCTTGGTTGCTGCGTAGCTTCTGACGAGATACTCGCCGACCACCTTTGAGTAGTCGTAGGGTGTTCTGGGGTTGAAGGGTGTGCTCTCCCTAACAGGGAGCTCGAATGGGAGACCGTAAACGTTTGCTGAACTCGCGTAGATGAACCTCTCCACACCCTTCTTTGAAGCTGCCTCCAGAATATTGAGTGTGCCGAAGTCGTTCACCAGATGTGTTTGGTAGGGGTCTTGGATGCTCATCTTTATGTCAGTTACAGCGGCTAAGTGAACAACCGCATCGAACTTAAGCTTTGAAACTACATCTAGCACAAACACCTTATCGCGTAGGTCTCCATTGAGGTCAGCACCTCTGAGATCTGTAGTTAATATGCTAAAGCCTTTTTTCAAAAGGTATGCTGTGACGTGCCGCCCAATAAATCCAGAGGCGCCGGTTACAAGCAAAGAGAGGTTGGGCATAAGGACAGCCTCTCTTCTCTATCATATAAAAACTGTTTATGGTAATAAGCTTAGAGATGCTTCAACATACTCTAGAGCATAAACCTATGTGATAGTCGTTAAATTGAACGCTAAGTTCAAATATCCTCTTGATTCAAACTCATCGATATGAGTGGTGAGAAATCTCCTCAATGCGCTAAGTGTCCATTAAAGCCCTGCGCAAATGATCCTAAAGCTAAAAAGCCTGCTTTCTGCCCTATGGTTGCATACCCTGGGATCGTTGAGGAGTCTATGAAGCAGTATGAGAACGAGTTTATTAGAAATATTCACCGCTCCTCCACGCTCATCGAGAAGGAGGGGTATGGGTTCTGGCCTAGAGTTAGGGAGGTCGTTGAACTTTGTAGAAGGCTTAATGTTAGGAGGATTGGTGTTGCTTTTTGTGTAGGTTTAAGTGATGAGGCTAGCAAGCTCGATAAGGTTTTTGAGGCGTGGGGGCTCGATGTCTACTCCGTAGCCTGTAAATGCGGCTCCATAGATAAGACGCGCATCGGACTCAAGGAGGAGGATAAGATTGAACCAGGACATTATGAACCTATATGCAACCCAATTCTTCAAGCGATGGTGCTAAATCGTGTTGGTACAGAGTTGAACGTCGTTGTAGGGTTATGTGTGGGTCACGATACCATATTTATGAGGTTCTCCAAGGCTCCGATAGTTTACTTGATAGCTAAAGATAGGGCTACTGGTCATAACCCAGCTGCACCCCTTTACTCCCCACACTACTTCTCAAAACGTATCCTACCCTAATGAGCTCAGCCTGTAGGAAAACTGGTTCTTCTCTTCCTCAAACCAGCTATTTAGGGAAAAACGTTTGAACCTACTTCTTCCCTACCGTTTTTAACACTTCTTCTAAAACTGTCTAGTAAAAAGGTTCCTCTTTCTCCGTATGGCTAGCACCCACTCTACACAACTCTTTGATGGCTTCTTTGATTTGGTTAAGTAGGCTGAAGTGCGTCTTATGCTCCTCCTTCAACTGGGTGATTAAATGCTCTGCTTCCGGCTTAATATGTAAGACAGTGGGGAAGACCTTTTCTTCTTCGATTTTGAAGTGCGGGATTATAACGTTTTCAAAGAACATTAGGAAGTCTCTGCTCGCCGACACCGGGTCCCTATCCAAAGCGCTTTGCAGTTCTTCGAATCTTTTGCGGAAGGTATAATGCTGGGTGTTGAGCTCCTTAAGGCTTCTAACAGCTCCTCCTGGCTCATCTACTCCCGTTGCCAAAGAGATTATCTGTTAATAGATAAGTTTTGCTCGATGGTAATTACGTCGTAGGCTATAGTTGAACACGTTTATTAGGTGGTTCACGTTTGCGCTGCGATATTATCTGCTGTATGCTGAGGCGATGTATTTGTAGAGCATCTGGTGTGTGTTGAATCTCGGTCCAAGGATCTTTATAGAGTTCTTCATCATCCTTATCCACTCACCCCTACCCTCCTTATAGTACTTCGGCAAAATTATGTACTCCAGCTTCCCATATAGATCTTCGAGCTCCTTGACGTAGCGCTCCTCAGCAGAAACTTGAGCGTCTGGATACGGACCAATCGCCCAGCCTGTTACCCCTTCTATGCAGCCCTCAATCCACCAACCATCCAGCACACTGAAGTTCAAAACACCGTTAAGTGCAGCCTTCATCCCGCTTGTTCCACAGGCTTCATATGGTGGTAGAGGTGTGTTGAGCCAGAGGTCGCAGCCCGAAACCATCTTTAGCGCCATATCAATATTATAGTTCTCGAGGTAGACCGCTTTAACGTGCCCACCCAACTCCCTTATGCTGCGGTGCGCAGCCTCAATCATCCCCTTACCATCTATATCACTCCGATGCGCCTTCCCAGCCATAACTATCTGAAGCTTACTCCCCCTCCCGATCCTCTTCAGCCTCCGCAGATCAGTAAAGATTAAGGTGTGCCTCTTGTAGCCAGTTGCCCTCCTAGCGAAACCTATTGTCAGAGCGTCATAAGATAAGTCTGTGGAAGCCTTCTGGTTAACATAGTCGATCAAATCCCTCTTAGCCTCCATATGCGCTTGCCAGAGCTCATCATCGGGTATAAGATCGGCTCTGCTCAGAATCTCTGGCTCTCTGCTCCAGCCGGGCAGATATTTGTCGTAAAGCGTCTTTAGGCTTTTGCAGACCCAAGCATATGGATAAACACCATTAGTTATAGCCTTTATGTCGTGGTCTGGGTAT
>Ga0123519_10015911_pt1 | contig 10517 bp, 8 predicted proteins | sample YelNatPaOPRAMG02_FD_87396 | JGI IMG/M metagenome (GOLD analysis project Ga0123519, IMG submission 87396) | Hot spring microbial communities from Yellowstone National Park - Yellowstone National Park OP-RAMG-02 (version 2) | ecosystem: Environmental > Aquatic > Thermal springs > Hot (42-90C) ...
AAGAGATTATAAATAAAAAAACCTTTGACCCACCCGAAAAACTTAACTGCTCCGCCTGCGAATTTTATAATATATGTTACAACAGGGTTCACTGAAGAAAGTGAAAAGGTGAAAAAGTGAGATGTAAGATGTGAGAAATGAAATATGGATTACGGGTTGTGGAATCCTGACTTGGTCAGGGAAGAAAATTGTAGTTGCAGAGTTTACTCTGCGATAGAAAAGTAGTTTCACCTGCCTGCCGCTGGGCGAGGAGCAACGCAACGTCAGGCAGGGAGCTTGCTCTGAAATGGCACCCCGACGTAACGTCGGGGTGCGACTACTGGTAGGCAAAGTAAACTTTGCCACTACAAATATGATGGGCAAAAGCACGCTTTGTCTGCCGTCAGCCCCGCCCTTTTGACACAAAATCTATAACAAGCATATCGTACTAAATTTCACACTTATATTTCATAAAAAGCAAAATACTTTATGTCTATATCAAAAGGGCGGGGTCAAGCAGCCCCCTTTTACAAAGGGGAAAATAGCACACTTTGGGTGAGATTGCTTCAAAAGTTACAACAAGATGCCAATTCGCAATGACTAAAATCCCCCTTGATCCCTCCGACGTAACGTCGGAGGGGAAAAAGAGGGATTTTACTGCTCACCTTTTCACCTCTCACTTTCCTACTTGTTCACTCTTCACATTTGTTAGCCGGAGACATTTTTAATTATCTGACGCGAGCACTTGTAATTATAAAAAAAACTGCTAAAATATAATTATAAGAGATCTCTTATCGGGGGCGAATAGGATTGACATTGATGGGTTGTCTTATCTCCCGCAGGTCGTGGATGACCCTGGCCACGTAAAAAGGGTCAAAAAAAACAACTGCCAACTCATACGAGATGGCCTGGGCAAACGCTTAATAAGCGTCTAATTGCCCACGCGGTCGCTCGGTCTCCCGGGTCGAACGTAACCGCGTCGCTTACCGGGATAGTAGCATATCAATCTAAGTCCGTATTGTATGCTATGAAAAGCTAACGGACTGGGAAGAGCGTTAGGTTGTCTCGAACCTTCGCCTTCCTTGAACAATCGGGACTAAGCCTGTAGTGGGAATAGGGCATCATTAATGGACCCGGGTGCAAATCCCGGCGCCTCCATGGAGATGTTATGAAATTTAACATAAATAAGTATTTCAGGGTTCTTTTTATAATTTTCAGTTTTATTATTTTTTATCCATTTATCTTCAGCCAAACCAAAGAGCAAGATGAATTCATTAAAAAAATTAACTTGGAAATTGAAAAAATCAAGTCAAACATAAATATTAAAAGCCCGGTAAATGATTATTTGAAAATTGCCCATCTATATGCTCAGATAGATGAGTTTGATAACTCAATAAACTATATTTACAGAGCATTAGCGATTGAGCCGCAGAACTCAAGAGCTTATTATATATTGGCAATGGTTTATGAAAAAAAGAAGGATTATAAAAATGCTATAGATAGCTGGCAGAAATGCTTTCAATATTCCAACAATAAAGAAATTAAAGAAATAGCCCAAAAACATATAGATTATTTATCACAGATGAAATGAAAAGATATTTAATTATATTGATATTATTTATTTCTTCCTGCATATCGCCTCAGATAGCGGTAAATAAAAAAGCGGATTTCTCAAAGATTAAAAGGGTCGCTGTTTTGAATTTTTCGGGAGTTAATGGAAATGTTATAAGCGATATTATGACAATAACCCTTTTAAATCATGGAGCGGATGTTATTGAAAGGCAGAATGTTGATTCGGTAATCAGAGAGCTTAATCTTTCCAATTCCGATATGATAGATTCCCAGACAAGGAAGAAAATAGCAAAGATGATGAGCGTTGACGCGATAATTGTCGGAAGCGTTACCAAATATAAACCGGAGACAAAATATATTATGAAAAATTCCGCCGACAGTTTTTATTCAATAACAGAACTTAAAGGAAAAAATGTCTTCATACAAAATTTTGATCCTTCAACAGACACATCCTTGCTTGAGACAACCGCGGAAGTCGGCATCAGTATGAGAATGATAGATATTGAAACCGGGAGCATCTTATTTTCAGCTTATATGAAGTATGAAGGGTTGGACACGGAAACAACGATGCAAACAATATCCGAATATATCGTCTCATCCTTATCTAAATACTGGAAAGAAATTAGTTAGGTATAATATTATTTATGGCAGAAATATTATCGGTTGATACCCCTTTGATGAATCAGTATAAAAGCATAAAATCGCGATATAAAGATTGTATTCTTTTTTTCCGTCTTGGCGATTTCTACGAGATGTTCGATGAAGACGCCAAAGTGTCTTCAAAAATATTAGGACTTATGCTTACAAAAAGGCAGAATGTTCCTATGTGCGGGGTTCCATACCATTCCGCTCTTAATTATATTTCTAAACTGATAAAGGCAGGTTTTAAAGTGGCGATATGCGAACAGGTTGGAGAAGAGGATAAAAAAACAAAACTATTTAAAAGAAAGGTTATAAGGGTGATAACACCGGGAACGGTCATAGAAGAAAATTTACTGAACTCTAAGGCGTCTAATTATTTATGTGCTTTTTTAATTGATATAGTTGGATGGGGATTGAGCTGGATAGATGTTTCCACGGGAGAATTTTATTCAATAAACAAACTTGATGATAAGAATTTAAGTCATTTCATATCCTTAATTTCTCGAATATCTCCGAGCGAGATAATAACGGATTCAAAAACGCTTAAATATATAAATCAGAATAAAATAAATATTTTCTCAAAAGACATTTCCGTTTTCGAGGTTGATAGTAAAATAAATCCATTATGGGCCAGAGATGTTTTATGGGAGAACAATAAACTGGCGGCAAAATCGGCTATTTTAGCTTTATCTTACATAAAATCGGTTCAGCCGGAGGCGAGTTTTGATATAAGCCCTGTTTATTACGATGATAACATAACGCTTAAATTGGATGAAAGCGCTATAAAAACGCTTGAATTAGTAGAGCCGGATTATGAAGGCGGATATTCCCTTTTTGATGTCCTTGATTCTTCCAAAACCGCTATGGGCTCAAGGCTTTTAAAGAAATGGATTTTAAATCCCTTATGCGATTATTACCTTTTAAATAAAAGATTAGATGCAGTTGAGTATTTTTATAAAAACGAGGAATATGTTTTGAAATTATGGTCTGTTGTAGAAAAGATATCCGATGTAGAAAGAGCGTGCGGAAGAATTATAAACTCGACTCTAACGCCTGGGGATGTAATAGGGATAAAGAATTCTATTAAAAATTTGGATTCATTAAAAGAGATTCTTGAGTCCGGGGATTTCATAACCTATATTCCCGAGGTTGTAAGAAAGTTAAATGAACTAAACGCTCTTAAAAATCTTTACGAGCTCATAGACCGAGCGATAGACGAAAAGTCCTCGCTTAAGGTCGGAGAAGGCGATCTTATAAAGAAGGGCTATAACGCTGATTACGATGAACTTAAAAACTTGATAGAGGATTCTCAAAGCATCATCTCTTCTATGGAGAGGAGCGAAAGAGAAAAGACACAGATTCCTTCTTTAAAAATCGGATATAACTCAAATTTCGGATATTTTATAGAGGTTACTAAAACGCATATATCGAAAGTTCCATCTCATTATATAAGAAAACAGACGCTTACTTCCTGCGAGAGATTTATTACCCCGGATTTAAAGGCCATTGAGGAGAAAATTCTCGGCGCAAGCGAAAAGATTAAAAAACTTGAATCTTTTATTTTTTCAGAAATAAAAAAAGAAGTAATCTCATATATAGACGATATAAATGCTTTTGCCTGGGCGGTTTCTATTATTGATGTTTTGTGCGCCCTTTCGGATGTGGCGAGGAAAAATGGATATATAAAACCCGAGATAGTTCAGGATGATGTTATAGAGTTTGAAAACGCTAGGCACCCCGTGGTTGAAAAATTCTTAACCTCCGGGGCTTTCGTTCCAAATGATATTTCGCTAAACGAGTCCATAAGGACTATTATACTTACCGGTCCTAATATGAGCGGTAAAAGCGTTTATTTAAGGCAGAACGCTTTGATAGTTATAATGGCTCAGATTGGAAGTTTTGTTCCGGCGTCAAAGGCGCGACTGGGGCTTGTTGATAGAATAATGACAAGAATCGGTGCCCATGACCGTCTTGTTAAAGGCGAGTCAACATTTATGGTTGAGATGAAGGAGACGAGCAATATTTTGAAACTTGCGACAAAGAAATCGCTTATTTTACTTGATGAGGTTGGAAGGGGGACTTCCACATTTGACGGGATTTCAATTGCCTATGCTGTCTGCGAGTATATTCATAATAAGATAGGCGCAAAGGTTCTTTTCGCCACTCATTTTTTTGAGATAACTGAGATAGCCAGTAAATACAGCGGAATAAAAAACTTCAATATATCGGTTAAAGAATGGGTAAATTCAAAAGGAAAGACAGAGATAGCTTTTCTTCATAAAGTCGTTGAGGGCTCCGCCGATAAATCTTACGGGGTTCATGTGGCTCAAATCGCCGGGCTTCGAGACGAATGCATCAAAAGAGCGAAGGAGATACTATCTGAACTTGAAGCAAGGAATATAGATACTAATAATAATTCCCAGATCCTTCCACTTTTTTCAAATGATCCATTAAGGAATAAATTGAAGATGATTGATATAGATAAGATAACGCCTATAGAAGCTTTAAACATATTAAGCGAGTTAAAAAAAGAAGTTTAAAAGGGCTTGACTTATTTAAAAAATCTGCTATAACATAATTAAGACATAACAACCAGCGATGGTTTGGAATGCCGGGGTTTTTTGTTGTGAGGAGGAGTTATGGATGAGGATAATAAAAAGAAAAAAAATAAATTCAGCGCTTTTGAGAATTTTTCTTTCAGAAAGGCCTTTAGATATAATCTTTTAATTCTTATTATATTTTTGCTTTTTGCAGGCATAGCTTCATTTTTTTTACTTTCAGACCAGGCCTCTAAGTTGATAGGAGGTCCCAAATACAGCGAACTTACTTCAAATTCATCCCATAGCAAATTTTCATTAATTGAAAAGATAAAATATTTTTTTTCAGGTTCCAAAGATGAGACAATGGAAGCGAAAAATAAGTCCCATCTGAAAGATTTGGAAGGAGCCGGTTTGGATGACTCATCTTCCGGCGCAGGAGGTTCTAGCTCATCAGCAAATTCTGAGAATTCAGGTAAGGGCGGAAAGAGTAATTCAAAAGGCGGGGTTTCATTTCATCAAGGCGGCCAGAAAAGCGTGGCTCAATCTTTAAGTGCGGATTTATCATCTCCGCAGTCGTTTGCTTCCGGCTCCAAGTCGCAGACATCGCTTTCTCAATTTCAAACTGGCTCAAAGGCGAATATAGGGATAAATACGGGGAATCAAAAGGTTATGGTCGCTAAACCAAATGGAAAAAATAGTGCTTCTGCTATGGAGTTATTGAAATCCGCCTATAAAGCGGCATTGCTTGGCGCAAGAGACGCTTCAAATGATACTGCAAGGTCGTGGACCAGTAAGGCATTTGATTCAAGCCCGGATGTGAAAAACACTTTAAAATATGACGAACAAATGAGAACCAAACTTGATAAAATAAATCCAAAATCAATACCTGATTTTTTAAAGGACGAGACGCTGGATCCAAAGTATAATTCGTTAAAAACATCCAATGTTCCAGATCCTATAGCTAAAAAAGACGAAAATGCGAGCGAAAATTCTAAAGATAATATTGAAAAAATGATGCAGGATATGGCAAGCGGAGTAATTCCAAAGGCGGCAAGCCAAGATGGGGACTCCCGCGAACCCAAATCTCCCGCAGACGAATACGCCGAGACCAATGGACTCGCTCCGTTATACTCACACAGCGATGATTATGGGAACTATACTGTGTATAAAGATAAAAATGGTTATATATATCTCAGGGTAACTAATGATACCTCGGGACCTAATGGCACAGGTCTGCCGGATAATAGTTTTCAGGTTTATGATCCCACAACTAATAAGATAGCGTTCTGCTCGGTGCCGGGGCAGGGAATGTTGATGCCTGGTGAAGGGGGATGCGCTCCGCCGGATATGACATGGCAGTGGGATGAGGGTTATGAACAATTCGCCAACTATACGCCAAGTTAAATAAAAATGAAGAGAGGATATTTTTTTTACTCCATCAAAAGCATTATGTTTATCGTTTTTCTTTTACTCTCTTCGTGTTCGAAAAACGATGAAATAAAGAAAAAAGTGATAGATATTTTTCTTAACCACAGTTGTTACGATTTGAATTATAATGACCTTAATAACATCATAAAAAATGATATATCGGACATAAAAAAGATAGATAGAAACTTTAATATCATTAGTTTAACCAGAGGTAGAACCAGGACAAATAAACGCATAGAGATAAGCAGGTCTTTCTATCCTTTTATCATTAAAAACGACTCTGAAGGTTATAAGATTATATATGTTTTCAAAAACTCAAAAGCTGAAAAAAACGGGCTTACGACTGGAAGGTTATATAAAATCAATAACGCAGAGATTAACGATAAAACACACGAGGAGATTGAATATTTGCTGGAGGCGAGTGATAGTGTAGATATAACATTTCAGAGAGGCGAAAAAATCGTAAGTATGAAAATTGAAAAAGAAATTATATACTTTCCTTCTGTATGGGGGTTTGCTGTAAACAAGAACACCGGATATATCCGTATTTTTGGTTTTTTACAGAAATCGGATGTAAGTTTCAAAGATATCTATATGAACCTGACAGAGAAACCGATGAATACGATTGTGCTCGATTTAAGAAATTTAAAGATGGGCGATTATCAAGAAGCTGCTAAAATTGCCGGTTTTTTTGTAAATAAAAATAATGTCGTCTATTATATCAAATCATCTAAAAAAATATATAACCAGATTTTTATTTCCGATGACGGCTCGTTTAATAAAGTAAAAATTATAATAATAGTTAATAGCAGAACTGCTTCTTTGGGCGAGATTTTAGCTATGACTCTGAAAGAAAATAATAACGCCGTCCTTTTTGGAGAAAAAACATCAGGGCAATTATATATAACGAAGATGTTTGAACTGCCAGATAAAAAAATGTGCAATCTGAGCGTTGGAAAACTATATCCGCCCTCTGGGAGAGATATAAAAGAGGTTATACCCGATTACTATTATAAGGATACTGATGCAGACAGGGGAATATTCGGATTGAATTATATACTTGACACAGATCCAATTTTCAATGAAATAGCAAAAAGATATATGAATTAAATAATGCTAATTCTTCCAGCTTTTTAGTTTTTCACTTGCGATTTGAATATCGGATATATCATCTATATCAAAGCTTTCTTTTATTACATAGTATGAAACATCTTTTTTACTGAAATCTATTGACGACAAAAATTCTCTCAGTTTGGAATATTTTAACGGGTGTATATCGTTTACCGCCTCATAACTTAAACAGTATATTCCATTTGTAGCGTGATTGCCTGTCTTCCCTATGCTTTTTATTTTAAATTTGTCAATTTCAACGAGCAATGGCTTTTCATCGTTGATAAAAGGCGTTATTCCGAGAGTGATGTAAGAATTGGTTTTTATATGATTGTTTAAAAGGTTTTTTAATTCATCAAATTTTAGAATGGTATCCACAGTCGAAATTATAAGCGTTTTGTTTTTTTCTTTCATAAAATTTGAAATTGTATAAAAACTTTCGAATGATGTCTTTGAATCAAGCATTACCGCCTTGAAAGAATAATTTTTATTTTTGAGATAATTTGATACATAAGGACCTGTTTTAAGGTTTAAAAGAATTCCCACCGATTTTGGCTTTAATTTTAATAAATTATCGAGCGAATATTCTATTAGCGTTTTATCACCAATCTTTATTAATGGCTTTGGAGTGTATGGAAAATCTTTTTTAAATCTTTCTCCCTCCCCAGCGGCAAATATTGCGGATATGATCTCAGACATATTTTATAATCTCCCTTATATTTTTTATTTGTATGAACTTCTCACAGCATTTTGGAGATTCTTCATTTGAAATATAAAAATGATAGATTCCGATATTATGAGCGCCTTTAATATCTCTGTGAAGAGCGTCCCCTACCATGGCGGAGAGTTCTGGTGAGGCGTTTATTTTTTTAAGCGCCCATTCGAATATCTCTTTATCCGGCTTTATATGTCCTACGACTCCGGAGTCCGCCACCACATCGAAAAAATGCAAAATATCTATAGATTTAAGAACCGATTCGAGATTGCCGTAAAAATTTGATATTATTCCAAGTTTTATTCCTTTTTCCTTCAGATTTTTAAATAAGTTTAAATTCATCATTATGTATTTTTTTGAATCATTTATAAATTCATCGACTATTTTTTTCTCTAATTCAATATCTTTTATTTTGAGATATTTAAAAACATCGCTGACCTCGAGTTTAACAGTTTCATAAAGCCCGAGCCCTTTAAGGTTATGTCTTCGAGGAAGATTATCATCGGAATCAAAGAACGCTTTTGAAAAATCATCGTATGAAATATTTATTCCGTTTTTAAGATATAATTCATAAAATCTTTTTCTCCAGTGAACACCGTCTGAGTCAATGGTTCCGCCGTAATCAAAAAATATAAACTTAAGTTTCACAATATCGTCTCCGATTTACTTCTTATTCTATAAAAGTTCAGCGACAAGACGCGCCAGTTCGCTTCTTTCCGTTTTGGTAAATGTTACATGCCCATAGATTGATTGACCTTTAAATCTATCTACTATATAAGTTAATCCATTTGACGCGATATCAAGATAGGGATTATCTATCTGATAAGGGTCACCTGTTACGACTACTTTTGTTCCTTCTCCAGCCCTTGTTAGTATGGTTTTAATCTCATGCGGCGTTAAATTTTGAGCGTCATCAACTATCATATATTGTTTAGGAAGCGACCTTCCCCTTATATGCGTTACAGAAGCTATCTCAATCTTATTTTGCTGAAGCAAATAATCAAATTTCAAGACACCCTCTTCAGGATGTTTCCTATCAATTATAAATTCTAAATTATCATATATGGCGCCCATCCAGCTTTGAAGCTTTTCATCTTTTGTTCCCGGTAGATATCCAATATCCCTTCCAACCGGAACTATAGCTCGGCAGACGACAACTCTTCTAAAAACATTAGAATCTATTGTTTTATGAAGCCCGCATGCCAAAGATATTAATGTTTTGCCTGTTCCCGCGGGACCTAAAAGCGTAACAAGTTTTATGTTATCATCTAAAAGAAGTTCAGTAGCGAATCTCTGCTCTTTATTTAACGGTTTTATTCCCCAGGGCGATTGTTCTGGAGTTAAACTTTTTATTATGGAGGTATCATTATGAGGAATTCTTCCGAGCGCTGCCTTCTTGTTATCCGATGTTGACTTTAATATAACAAATTCATTTGGATAAGATGTTTTTAGAATGTTTTTGATATATCTATTTTTGTAAAATTCTTCTATCACATTATCGCTAACTTCCGTCGATGTTACGCCGGGATAGAGTTCGTCTATATTAACCTTTCCCGTTTCATAATCCTGAACCTTAAGCCCTATCGCTTCCGCCTTAAGCCTTAGATTTATGTCTTTTGAAACGAGAATTGAATTCTTATTCTTTTTATTAAAGAAATAAGCGGTGTTTAGAATCCTGTTGTCCATCTGATTTTTTGAGAAACCATCAGGCAGGATAAAATCATGCTCCATCTCTATTTTTATCAAACCGCCATCTTTTGTTTTTACTCCTTTATCCAATCTTCCATTTTCTCTGAGTTCATCTAATTTTCTTGAAACTATCCTTACATTCTTGCCTCTTTCATCCGCGTAATTTTTGAAAGTGTCTAATTCTTCTATAACCGCTATGGGTATTATTACCGTATTGTCTTCAAATTTTAAAAAAGATAACGGGTCATGTATTAAAACATTAGTGTCAAGTATATATATCTTTTTCATAGATCCCTCCGCTTTTGACTTTTATAATCATTACTATTATATTATAATAATTTTATGGTGGAAAGAAAAAAATGCTATAATGTAAAAGTTAGCAAGTGAGCAGTGAGAAGTGTTAGAAAGTAAGAAGGTGAGAGGTAAGAGGTGAGAAACGTAAGAAATGTAAAATTATGAATTTTGAATTTTGGATGATGAATTATGGATTGTGGAGTCCCGAGCTTGCCCCGTTTAGAAATTGCGGACTATGCTATGCTATTAGAAAACTTTTGGATAATCATCTTATAATCAGAGATTTCTAACGGGGCTTGCTCGGGGAAAAAATGTCCTCAATAAATTGAGGAATCCAAATACCGGTAACCAATAAGGAAAATAGGGTTCACTGAAAAATTCTATGGAGCGTTCGCTCACCCCTATACTTCTTCATTTGGTTGCCCGATTTTTACCTGCCTGCCGTCAGGCAGGGGGCGAGACGAGGCGTCTTGGAGCGAGCATACTACGAAGTAGTCTGTAAGCGACGAGCAACGAAGTCGTAGCCAAAAAGCGGGCAACCCTAAAAG
>Ga0123519_10015913_pt1 | contig 10516 bp, 8 predicted proteins | sample YelNatPaOPRAMG02_FD_87396 | JGI IMG/M metagenome (GOLD analysis project Ga0123519, IMG submission 87396) | Hot spring microbial communities from Yellowstone National Park - Yellowstone National Park OP-RAMG-02 (version 2) | ecosystem: Environmental > Aquatic > Thermal springs > Hot (42-90C) ...
CTCTTTGATGTCAACGCTCTCCGAAACGTGGAGGAAAGCTGAAAAAGAGCCCTCGTGAATGCTCATCTTCTGATTATACAACCTATGCAGATCAAAGACAACGAAGACGCCTCGAACAAAATGAAAAAGTCGAGCTGAAGATGCGGCGAGAAAAAGACTCAAAGAAGATGGGAAACTTGCAGGAGGCTTCACCGGCTCTGGGCTAGCTCGAATTAGCTCTTCCCCCATGTTCCAGTCGACGAAGGAGCTGGCCTCTTCCTTTCCGGCAAGAAACCGATGGGGATCTTCAGAGGTATGTAGGTATTCTTCTACTTGACTGGCTAGGCTCTTGCCTACAGCATCTATTTTCAGGAGACCATCTACTCCTCTTTCCTATGGATATTCCCAACACTTTCTTTTAGATCGTCCAAAGCCCAAGCTGCTTTGCGGTATGTCCATTCCTTGGGACCGTTGCCAGAGGTTGATTGTGATTCACGAGCCATCAAATAGAATTGCTCGGCGATTCTCTTGTTAAGCGCGCGCGGATGGTCGTCGCTTGGAGGAAGCTTGTCGGCTAGAACAGTTTTAGGAGGATGCCTAAGACTCCTGCTACGATGACAAGCAGCGATATGTTGACTTTGAACATCGAGTGCGTCACTATGGTGGTTCCTGTCGGCATTGCACACGTCTCCTCACTCTGCCCCTTGCGAGACTTCAACAGCTCTTGACTCTTGTCGGTCCTCTATTGGTCTATCTGGCAAGATCATCTGGGACTGAGGCCGTCACACCTCTTGTGGACTCTGAGGAGATACAAAACGCTTATATATACGTCGTTGTTTTATACTCGACGCTGTTGCATATGTGCGACTGCGGCAGAAGTCATCGATGGTACGGCTATCCGGAGCGTGGATGGATCCAGTTCCTTCTACTTCGCCTACTCCAAGAGAAGCCTATGCACGGATACCAGCTTATGGAGGAGCTGAAGACCCGCAGCTGTGGGTGCCACACGATCGAGCCCGGCTCAATCTACACTATCCTGAGGAGGATGGAGGCTGCTGGTCTACTCAAATCTAGATGGGAACACATGGAAAGTGGACCTGATAGGAGGATCTACACGATTACCGAGGCCGGGACCGAAGCTCTGAGAACTGGGCTTGAAGTAATTGTCAGAAGGAAGGCGCTGACGGACGACCTAATCGAGTTCTACATGGAGCGGTTTGCCAAAAGCAAGGAAGCTCCCGGCGATCGTACTGCACAGCTTGAGAGGAAGTGAGACGGAGGTGAGACTTAGATGTGTTGTGGTTGTGGACGCGAATATCATGGGCGGCATCCGGCGTACATCGAGTGTCATCACGGAGAATGGGCAGGCTTCTTCCCGCACTTGATGACGGTTGAGGAGGAAGTCAAAAGCCTAGAAGAGTACGAAGACGCCTTGGAGAAGCGGCTTCAAGAGGTCAAAGAGCGGCTTCAAGCTCTAAAGCGGTAGAGATAGTGTTATCCGTCATCTGTAATCGCGTCTTTCTTTTTTACTTGTCGAAGGAGGTCAAAATGCAAAACGTCAGAGCGCAAAAGGCAGGAAATTACGTCAACTCATGGGGTTGTGCCTTTCTCTTGCTTGGGCACTCAAAAGTGTCTTTCTGATGATATGATAGAGGTTAACAGACTTGTTCTGCAGTCGGCGTCGAAGAAATGGTCGCATGAGCCTAAGACAAGGAGGTGACTTGGATGTTTGAAAAAACGGTTACACAGCCCAAGATTCTTCGGCTTTGTTATGAGGTCGCTGAACATGAAAATGTAGTCTGGGTATGTGATGGAGCCGCAAACGTTGGACAAATAGGGCACGCAGTGGGAGTTTTGCTCACCAATATGGATAAGGCGAGAATGTGCTGTACGACAGCTGTTGCCGCCGGCTCGAAGCCTCATTTGAAGATAGCGGAGAAGGCCAAAAAGAACATAATCATAAACGGTTGTGGAAACAGATGCGCTTCAAAAGTTATGGAGAAAGCTGGGGAAAGAATCGATTATGAAATTGACATATCCAAATACCTACAAAAGGTTCCTACGCTTGATATATATCAAGCCGATGTAAAACGGATCGCTGAGATAGTGATGAAAGAAACAAGCATCTAGATGAGGCGCGCCATGAATGTCCGCTAAAAAGCGTGACGTATATGCGGGGCGGAGTTCAAGAGAAGAAGGTGGGGCGATCTGCGAGCTGAAAATCCAACGTAGCGAGACAAATGGCTTTAAGAAACAAAAAAGAAACTTCTTGGAAGCCGGACAAGGCTTGAAAGTAATGAATTTGAGTAAACTTGTGAAGTTCTCAGGGTATGAAGGTGCATTGAACTCTGTGGAAGGGCGTAAACGTGTGAAGAAAGATCTGCTGAAGACAAAGAATTATAATGTTGTGCTTGTGGGTCTCAAGCGCGGTCAAGAGATTCCTGAGCGTACGGAACCATACGATGTATGCTTTTACGTTGTTGAAGGCTGTGGCACATTTAGGGTAGGCGGTAAACAAGCTAACTTATCTCGTGGCGAAATGGTTTTCGCACCAGCAAACGTGGCAAGGGGAATGAAAAGCAAAGAGCGACTTATTGTGCTAGGTATACAGGCACCGCATTAGGAGCTCGACACCATGGAATCTGCCGTTGAAGTTCAAGACTTAACAAAGGATTATGAAGATATAAGAGCGGTTGACCACATAAGCTTTGAGGTTAAAAAGGGCGAGATCTTCGGATTTCTTGGCCCGAACGGCGCTGGGAAGACGACGACGATCAGGATTTTGACTGGGCTTATAAGATCTGATGAAGGGATAGCTCATGTGGCTGGCTTCGACGTTTTGAAAAATCCGATAGAGGCAAAACAACGTATCGGAGTTGTCCCAGAAGTTTCAAACGCCTACGTAGATCTCTCAGCGCTGGAAAACCTAACCCTGATAGGCAAGCTTTGTGGAGTCCCTAACGTTAGACTGCGGGACAATGCCGCAGGGCTTTTGAAGGAATTCCGACTATACGAAGTCAAGGACAAGCCTGTTAGAGCCTATTCCAAGGGAATGAGGCAGAGGCTTCTATTGTGTATGGCTTTGGTTAACGACCCAGAAGTGCTTTTCTTGGACGAGCCGACATCCGGGCTTGACGTTGAAAGTGCAAGGCTCCTACGTGAAAGAATAACTCAGTATAATAAGGATGGGAGAACCGTTTTTCTATCAACTCACAACATGGAAGAAGCAAATCAGCTATGCCACAGAGTAGCTATAATAAACCATGGGCGAATAGCAGCGATAGACACCCCTGAAAACCTCAGAGCCCAAAGTATGGGACTCCAATACGTCGAAGTAACATTCAACAAGGTCATAAATCCACAAGAAGTTTCAGAAAATCTAGGCGTTGTTAAGGCTGTGCTTGCGGGCAATAAAGTGCGCATTTACACGGCTGACCCGTCCACGGTAATAGAGTTCCTAGTGGAGTATACCAAAAAGAATAAGCTACGTATTTTAAGCCTAAACACCATGATGCCATCCCTAGAGGACGTATTCCTGAAACTCACAAAAGGAAAGGGGGCAGCCATCCAATGAGCAGTCTTACAGAACAGTTCAATCGCTCCCTGGTCATAGCCAAAAAGAACATTAAAATCTACTATTCAAAGGGGCCTGTCATAATCTTTGGGCTTGTTTTCCCACTTTTTCTAGCTTTAGCCTACGTCATAGGACGGAACATACCCTTAAAAGAGGTTTTACCTGGACTGATTGGCATGACAACGTTTTTCACAGCGACGTCTGTTGGGCCTTCAATTGTTCCCTGGGAAACCCGATCTAAAACCCTTGAGAGACTCCTATGCTGTCCAGTTGCCGTATGGACAATTATGGTAGGTGACATGCTTTCATCCTTCATTTTCGGACTCATGATATCTGTGATTCCGCTAGTATTAACCTTGACTCTGGGCGTTGAACCGCTGAGCTTTGTAGCGCTGTTTTTCGGCTTGATCATCGCAAACCTATGCTTTGCAGCTTTGAGCGTGCTACTTTCAGCCTACCCGCCAACGGACGTACCAGCCACATCCATGATGCTCTCATCCCTAGTCAAATTTCCACTAGTTTTCATAAGTGGCGTATTCATACCTGTGGAACAATTACCCCAATGGGGAGCAATAATCGCCTCAATATCTCCGTTGACATACTTCACAGACATGGTTAGGCAGCTTTTCCTAAATAAGGGCTTTTACCCGCTGGCGTTAGACTTCTTAGCAATCATAGCCTTCACGGGAGCATTTGCGTTTGTAGCAATAAAGTTACATGAGAAAACTCTTGCAAAACGGTTAAGCTAGAGCCCCAAACATGAAAATATCAAATGAAGAAGGTCATATTGATTATCCGTCAGCTGGGAGATGACCAAGTCTTTCCCACAAGTACTTCAACTCACCGTAGGAGATGAAGCCTCAATTATAGCTGTCCTCAAAGCTGTTGACGAGGAAATAGAGAGATAAGTTAGCTTCTTCTCGCATGAGAAACATAAAAGCCTATTCCAGATGCTTTACCATCCTCATGAGAAGAGACTTTACAAGCAAGTGGCGATCCATGTCCATGTCGAGTCTCGACAGCTTAACATAAGGGAGAAACTCACTGCACCGCTGCCTGACGGAGCAACAGTCATCTTAATTCTCGAAGATGGATATCAAACGGACTGGGAAGAGCTAACATAGCTTCGAAAGATCAATTTTCGATTTTTGGCACTGCAAAACCTTTAGAGCTTCAAAATAAGATGAAATCCTCAACAAAAGTTTGTACGCGCCCTCTTGAGAGGCTCTTGTGTTGCCCTGTCGCTTTATGGACAATTATATTATGGGATATGCTTTCGTCATTTCGTCTTGGGCTTATGATATCGGTGGCTCCGTTAATGTTGACTTTAGCTCTAATTATTGAACCACTGAACTTCCTAGTTTTGCTTTTTGGTTTGGCTGTCGCAAACCTGTGCTTATCAGCGCTAAGCGTTCTCCTTTCCGCCTATCCTGCGACAGACATGGGAGCGAAGTCAGTCATGCTATCATCCCCGGTGGAGTTTCCACTAGTCTTCATAAGCGGCTTTTTCTTACTAATAGATCGGCTCCCACGATGGGGAAGAGTAATAGCGCCACTTTTCCCGCTATCATACTTACAGACTTCACGGGGAAATTGTTCTTAGACGAGGGTTTTTTGTCCGCCGCCGATCGACTCCGTTACGATCATGGTCTTCACCGTAGTGTTTGGGTTGTCAGCGATAGAAGTGCATGAGACAACCTTGTCAAGGAGGCTTAGTTGACTCGGTGTAGTGCTTTGCCAGGCTAAATTGTATGGAGCAGGCCGTTAGGAACAAGTTTCAAATGAAGGTGTTGGCTAAAAACAGAAAACTACAGGTTCTTATGAAGTCCATTTCTCTGTGAGCCGCTAAACAACACTCGAAATCTACTGTCCAAACTCTGGCGACGGTGCGATCACCAACAATCGTAGTGCACAGTAGATCTAAATCCTGACCCTTGATGACCTTCGGTGGTTTTCAAAGCGCCTAAGTCATCCATGGTCTTCTCCCGCGTTCTTCCTGTAAGCCTTTGCCTTTCACCTCGCTCGCGAAGCTCCAGTTGGCACTCCCATCCTGTGAGTACGCTCAACAGAACGGCCTCAACAACAAAATCTTCTGCTTTCAATGTTGTCACCGCGCACAAAACGGCGCAAAACTTCATTGTGCGGGATACCTTCCCCTTTTTCCCATGATATTGTCACTCGCTTCTAGATATGTCTGATTCTGACACATCTTTATTCTCTCTTGATGTCAAACGTATTCGGCGATACTCTAGTGTCTGGGGAGCTGACGTATAATCACGCACTTGAGGAAAGCGAAGGTCAAAGAGCTTCGATAGGCTACTACATTTGCCCCTTTGCAACATCTACTCTAGGATCTTGTCGTACATGCTGTATGGAAAGGCAACTGTCAGTTCACCGTTCTCACACGCGCAGAAACCTAGTGTCAGATGATCCGTTGGAATATTCTGTAGAAGATACTTGCGTTCAATGTTTGGAAGGCTGCGGATATAGCTATGGGTAGAGCCGCCATCTGGCCGAAGGATGCAAACGCCACGCCCATAGCGAGAGGTAGATGTTTCATCCCTGAGCTATAGACAATAGCATTTGTCTCACTTACTGGGCACTTTAGAATCCTTATGCATATCAGGTGGGCTCCTCCGAAAGCCACTGGAAACAGGATTATCGGCGGGATTATCAACGATAGAATCAGGGTGGGGTTTGGCGGTACTAAAGCCACATTTATGGCCAACATAGAGAACATAAGAACCATGGCGGTGATAGCTGATACAGCTGGAAATGAGTGAAGATATCTTGTTATGTCTTTTCCAAGTCTGAGGTCCAAGGCATACCTTGTTAGTATCCCAAGAATTAGTGGTATCGCTAAGGTTATGGCTATGGTTCTAAGCATTTCAAGAATGCTGACTTCCACATAGGCCCCTGCCAGAAGCCCTGTTAGGCCAGGTATGGTCACCATGCCAAGAATCATTGTTAGAGCAGCTAGGATCAAGGCAAGAGGAACATCCCCTTTAAGGAGACCTGTCCATACTACATTCATTCCGGCGCAGGGAACGGTGCCCATCAGGATGAAGCCAACGGCCCACACAGGCTCATGGGAAAGAAAGGCAACAGCCAACAGAAAACATAGGGCTGGTAGAAAGGCGAAGTTTAGAAGCAGCCCACAAGCTATCTGCTTCACCTTTCTTGTAACAAGCATCAGCTCTCTAAACCTTATAGTCACACACATAGCCCAAACCATAACGCTAATCAAGGGGAGCATGTAAGGTTTTAACATCTGAACTGGATTTGGTGCAAGAACGCCTGCTATTACTCCCAGAACAACTGTGGAAAAAACAAGATATGAGTAGTTCTTCTGTATAGATGCTGTAATGTTTTCCACAACCATCTCTCCTGATCACCCTATACCTAGACCTACATGAGCTGGGTTTGAAACCGATTTTCCAATCTTCATCCCCACAGCTATGATCGCTGAGACCCCACGCGTGCTTGTCTGTTTCGGGATGTTGAGATCGAAATATTTTAATTTATGGATATCAACACCACCATACTTTCCTCCGGAGGCGGAGGCAGCTCGAGATGACTGTGGAAGCTAAAAGGCTCGGTTGGATAGAGAAGCTACTTGCAGTCTGGATCGTCCTCTGCATTGTGGTAGGCTTGTCATTGGGCAAATATCTTCCCGAGCTGAGTTCGAAGCTTGAACCTGGTATTCCGATGGGTTTGTTCTTGATGATCTATCCAGCTATGACCAAGATCGAGATCGGCGAGCTGAAGAAGGCGCTGAGAAGCGGAAAACAGGTGGGTATCATCGCTTTCTTCAACTATGCCGTCAACCCCTTCCTACTCTGGTTCCTGGGCTACATCTTCTTCGCAAATCTCTTCCCAGCCCTCGGCTTGGTGGACCTTCAGTCAGCAAAGTATCTATGGACGGGACTCATCCTCCTTGGTGTCGCCCCCTGCATCGCGATGGTTCTTGTCTGGACGGACTTGGCAAAAGGGAATGGTCCTCTAGGAATCGTATTGATGGCTTGGAACTCTGTAATACAGGTGATCACTACTCCCTTATACATCGCGCTCCTCGTGGGAACCTACATCGCAATTGATATCGTCTCGATCGGTGAAAGCGTCCTCCTTTACCTAGGCCTTCCACTATTGCTAGGAGTGATCACGCGCCGCGAGGTTTTGAAGCGCAGGTCGGAGGAGTGGTTCAATCAGAAGTTGATACCCTACTACAATGCAGTGCAGTTGCTTGCTCTACTCTTCACAATGGTTGTCATGTTCGCCCTCAGAGGCGGCATCATCGTTGACCATCCTGAACTGATATGGCAGATGGCGACTCCCGTCATCCTCTTCTTCTTCCTGCTTTACAACCTCGTCTACGCTGTCACTCGACGCATGGGCTATTCTTACGCCGATTCTTCAACGATGGCTTTCCACTGCACGGGCAGAAACTTCGAGTTGGCAATCGCCATCGCGTTAACGGCCTTCGCCACAATGCCCATGGTCGCGGTCTCGACGGTGGTCGGTCCTCTGATCGAGATCCCGGTCATGCTGACTCTTGTCTGGATCGCTCTCAGAAGAAAGTCCAAACTTGAATGCTCAGGTGAGCCTGAAGCGATTGTGGAAAGCCAAAGACGCCTCAGCAGAAAGATCCATGGATTGACCGTTTAAGATCGGAGCTGGCGTTCCGACTCGTTGATAGAGGGTCTGCGGCAGAGTCTCTGATTGTACACCTAGGAAGACTTGAGGGAACGTGCACGTGAGTTGAGATATTTCCCGGCCTCTAGAGCGCCAAAGGTTAACGTCGCAGACAGTATGGCGAACATCCAATCTACGAGCTCCGGTGCATGCACTTCAAACATCACTTGGAGAGCGGGTGTGTAGAGCACAGCGAGCTGAAGTGCAAGTGACGAAAGCACTGCGAGCCAGAGATACTTGTTCTTGAAGATGCCGACCTTGAAAACAGTGTATCTCAGAGACCGAGCTGAGATTGCATTGGCCAACTCCATCAGAATCATACTGGTGAGCAATTGTGTACGCGCTTCAAACAACTCATGTTCACCCCTCCACGGCTGGCACATGATGTAGCCGGAGATGAGGAGGACGGTCATCAGGATGGGCATCGCCGTCAGGTAGACTTTCACGTCGCGTGTGAACACGCTTTCAGTTGGGTCTCTCGGTTTTCGATCCATCAAATCTGGGTCACCCGGGTCGATTCCTAGAGCCATTGCGGGAAGTCCATCGGTTGTCAGGTTCACCCACAGAATCTGCGCCGCGGTCAGGGCTACTGTTGCAGAGGACTCTGTGTGGCCGCCGGAGAGGTATGGGACAGTGATCATCGCCGAAAACATTACCATGATCTCCATGATGTTGCATCGCAGGAGATATGTCAGATACTTCTTGATGTTGTCGTAGATCTCCCGCCCCTCTTTGACGGCTTTGACGATGGAGGCAAAGTTGTCGTCTGTCAAAACCATGTCTGATGCTTCTTTGGCGACCTCTGTTCCCGTTATTCCCATAGAAATGCCTATGTGTGCCATCTTTAGGGCTGGTGCATCATTCACGCCGTCGCCTGTCATCGCCACGATGTGTCCCTTAGCCTTGAGGGCTTTGATGATCCGCGTCTTATGTTCCGGTGATGTTCGAGCGTAGATCGCAATGTTTTGGACGATCTCCAACAGCTTATCGTCGGTTGTTCTGTCCAACTCTTCGCCTGTGAGAACTTTGCCTTCCACACTGTTCTGATCGAGTAGATTAAGCTCCTTGGCTACCGCGATGGCTGTCAACCTGTGGTCGCCCGTAACCATAATGACCCTGATGCCCGCCCTCCTACAGAGTTCAATCGCGTCCTTCACTTCCTCACGTGGAGGATCGATCATCCCCATGATGCCGAGGAAAACCATGTCCTTCTCTATTCCCTCATCAAAAGTCTCTGATGAGTGTGGAAGCTCTCGGAAAGCGAAACCCAGGTTCCTCAGCGCATCTGCTGCCATCACTTCGTTGACCTTGAGCACCCTCTCTCTATCCCTGTCTGTAATTCTCCGCGATTTACCATTCGCTTGTATGAATGAGCATCTCTGCAAGACGACCTCAGGAGCTCCCTTCATGAATGCTATCCTCTTCTCTCCTGAGGCGAGGTGGATCGTGGTCATCCGTTTCCTCTCTGAAGTGAATGGGACCTCACCTATCCGCGGCTCCCTCATTTCCAACTCTTCTTTTCGCAGTCCAGCTTTGGCTGCTACAACGATCAGGGCCCCCTCGGTTGGATCCCCTCTGACTAGCCATCTCCCCGTCTTATCTTCGCTCTCCAGCCTTGCATCATTACACATGACAGCGACTTTCAGAATTCTGCGGAGTTCCACGTCTGATGGATCTACTTTTTCGCCCTCTAAAAGAAATTCACCTTTGGGTTCATACCCGACTCCCGTGACCTTGACAGTTCTGTGGTTGAGATATATCGTTGTCACCGTCATCTCCCCTTTCGTCATGGTTCCGGTCTTATCGGAGCATATCACGCTCGTACACCCCAAGGTCTCGACTGCGGGCAGCCTTCTTACTATGCTATTCACTCTGACCATTCGATACATGCCGACCGCGAGCGCACCCGTAACGATAGCAGGTAACGCCTCTGGTACCGCTGCAACAGCTAGGCTTACCCCCCAGAGAAGCATCTCAGGTATGTTGCGTCCTTCAATGATTCCGATGGATGCTACGATCAGACAGACCGAGAAAGATAGTATCCCAATCCATTTCCCCACCGATGCCATTCTCTTTTCAAGCGGCGTCTCCTCTTCCTGCACGAATTGAACCATCTTCGCTATCTTGCCAAATTGGGTATTCATCCCAGTCGAGGTCGCAACAGCTTTTCCCCGTCCATAGACTATGACTGTGCCTGAAAAGACTGTATCACCTCTATTCTTGTCTACCGGAGACGACTCTCCTGTCAAAGGAGCTTCGTCCGCCTTCAGA
>Ga0123519_10015917_pt1 | contig 10516 bp, 9 predicted proteins | sample YelNatPaOPRAMG02_FD_87396 | JGI IMG/M metagenome (GOLD analysis project Ga0123519, IMG submission 87396) | Hot spring microbial communities from Yellowstone National Park - Yellowstone National Park OP-RAMG-02 (version 2) | ecosystem: Environmental > Aquatic > Thermal springs > Hot (42-90C) ...
CGTGGCAGCCGGGCCCGGCCGCTCACCCGAGCGAGCCCAGGGCCGACATCGTTCCTTGCCATACTCGCCCAGCCCACGGGCCCCCACAATGAGGCCCCCGGCCTTTCGGCCGGGGGCCTCATTGTTGCCCCACTGTGGTATAATAATAGCAACAACACCAGCCGGCCGCGCCGGCGCGGAGTGAAGGCATGATCTCAGTCACCGATCGCCAGGCCATCGTCGTCGCCATCCAACGCGCCCTGGCCGAGGATATCGGCCCGGGCGATGTGACCAGCGAGTGGACCCTGGAGCCCGAAACCCAGGCCCGCGGCAGCTTCCTGGTCAAGGAGCCGGGCGTCATCGCCGGGCTGGAGGTGGTGGAAGAGGTCTTCCGCCAGGTGGACCCGGCGGTGCGCTTCGAGGCCCTGGTGGCCGACGGCACGCCGGTGCACCCCGGTGACGTCGTGGCCCGTGTGGAGGGTGCCGCCATCTCGCTGCTCAGCGCCGAGCGGGTGGCGCTCAATTTCCTGCAGCGCATGTCGGGCATCGCCACCATGGCGCGGCGCTACGTGGAGGCGGTGCGCGGCTACTACGCCATCATCCTCGACACCCGCAAGACGGCCCCCGGCCTGCGCGTGATCGACAAGCTGGCCGTGCGCCTGGGTGGGGCCGGCAACCATCGCCTCGGCCTCTACGACATGGTGCTGATCAAGGACAACCATATCATCGCTGCGGGCGGCATCACGGCCGCAGTGCGCCGCGTGCGCGCGCGCAACAGCCAGGCCCTGCCGGTAGAGGTGGAGGTCACCAACCTCGACCAACTCGCCGAGGCCCTGGCCGCCGGCGTCGACCGCATCCTGCTCGACAACATGGACCTCGACACCATGCGCCGCGCCGTCGAGATGGCGCGCGGGCGGGTGCCCCTCGAGGCCTCGGGCGGCATCACGCTCGACAACGTGGCCCAGGTGGCGGCTACCGGCGTGGACTATATCTCCGTCGGCGCCCTCACCCACTCGGTGAAGGCGCTGGATGTGAGCATGGATATCGAGATGTGAAGCGTATTGCGTACTGCGTATTGCGTATTGCGTAAAACGTAATCGTGTCCTTGCGGTGGGCTTAGCGGCCATGAGGCCAGCCCTCAAACGCACGCCTTACGCAGTACGCAATACGCAGCACGCAGCCCGTTTCGCACAAGGATTGGAAACCATGACTCTCCCCAACCCCCAAAGCCCCCTCGCCCCCGGCGAGGTGCTCGCTCGCATCGGCGAGGTGCGCCGCCGGTTGGGCGACGACGTATACATCCTCGTACACCACTACCAGCGCGATGAGGTGGTGCGCTTTGCCGATGTGGTGGGCGATTCGCTCGAGCTCTCGCGCCACGCGGCGGCTCACGCCAAGGGGCGCTACATCGTCTTCTGCGGCGTGGACTTTATGGCCGAGACGGCGGCCATGCTCTGCGCACCCCACCAGACGGTGCTCATCCCCGATACCTCGGCCCACTGCCCCATGGCCGCCATGGTCAACGCCGACGATGCCGCGCTGGCCTACCGGCGCCTGAGCGCCCTGTGGGGCGGCGACCTCTTGCCCATCACCTACCAGAACTCGGATGCCCAGGTCAAGGCCCTCTGCGGGCGCCACGGCGGGGCCGTCTGCACCTCGGCCAACGCCGGCAAGCTCTTTCGCTGGGGCTTGGGCCAGGCCGGCCACCTGCTCTTCTTCCCCGATGAGCACCTGGGCACCAACACCGCCCTCTCGCTGGGCGTGGGCCCCGGCGAGATCGCCCTCTGGGACCCCCGCGACCCCGACGCCAGCGCCGAGCGCGCAGCGGGGGCGCGCGTGGTGGTGTGGAAGGGCTATTGCCACGTCCACACCCACTTTACCGTGCAGGACGTGGAGCGGGTGCGCCGCGAGCACCCCTCGGCGCGGGTGATCGTGCACCCCGAATGCCCCGCCCCGGTGGTGCAGGCCGCCGACGGCGCCGGCTCGACGGGCTATATCGTGCGCGCCGCCGACGGGGCGCCGGCCGGCTCGACCCTGGCCATCGGCACCGAAATCCACCTCGTCGCCCGATTGGCCCAGCGCTACCCGGAAAAGGCCATCCTGCCGCTGGCACGCTCGCTCTGCGGCACCATGTACCGCATCGACGAACTCAAGCTCCTCGCGACCCTGGAAAGCATCGAGGCCGGCCGGCCCCAACACGTCGTCACCGTCGACCCAGAGACCACGCGCTGGGCGAATGAGGCGCTGGGGAGAATGCTGAGCGTGGGGTGATGTGGCTGCGTGCTGCGTAATGCGTACTGCGTAATGCGTGATGCGTAAGCTTCTTTCGCGGGCTTCCACGCCAAGCCGCAGGAGCACACCTTACGCATTACGTTTTACGTTTCACGTTTTGCGCATCACGCATTACAAAGGACCTGGTGAACCATGGACGATCGCCTTTCCGTCGACATCCTGATCATCGGCTGCGGCATCGCCGGCAGCGTGGCCGCGCTGCGCGCTGCGCAGGATGAGAAGGTGAGTATCTGCATCGTCAGCCACGCAGCCGAGGCTGTCGAATCGAATACGCGCTACGCGCAGGGTGGCATCATCCACCGTGGCCCCAACGACTCGCCCGACCTCTTGGTGGCCGACCTGGTGCGGGCCGGCGATGGCTACAACAACCCGGCGGCCGTCGAGCTCCTGGCGCGCGAGGGCCCCCAACTTCTGCAGGAGCTGCTCATCGAGCGGCTGGGCGTGCCCTTTGTGCGCACGCCCGATGGCAGGCTCGAACACATCCGCGAAGCGGCCCACTCGACCGAGCGCATCCTGCACGTGGGCGATTGCACCGGCCGGGCCATCGAGGAGCGCCTCATCGAGGCGGTACAGTCACGGCCCAACGTGCTCCTGCTCACCCGCCACACGGCGGTCGACCTCTTGACCCCGGCCCACCACAGCCTCGATCGCCTGGCCGTGTACGAGCCGCTCTCGTGCGTGGGCGCCTACGTCTTTGATCAGGAGCGGGGCCGCGTCATCACCATCCTGGCCCGCAAGGTGATCCTGGCCACGGGTGGGCTGGGGCGCATCTTCCTGCACACCACCAACCCGCCCGGCGCCCGCGGCGATGGCCTGGCCATGGCCTACCGGGCCGGCGCCCGCATCATCAACGCCGAGTACGTCCAGTTCCACCCCACCGCGTTCTACCACCGGGGCAACGCCGAGTTCCTGATCAGCGAGGCGCTGCGCGGAGCGGGCGGAAAGCTCCTCAACGGGGCCGGCGAACCCTTCATGGCCCGCTACGCGCCCGAGTGGGAGGACCTGGCGCCCCGTGACGTGGTGGCCCGCAGCATCCACGAGGAGATGCTCAAGACCGGCGCCCCCTGCGTCTACCTCGACGTCAAGTCGCACATCAGCCGCGATGAGATCCTGCGCCGCTTTCCCACCATCTATGAGCAGTGCCTGGAGTACGGCGTCGATATCACCCGCGACCTCATCCCCGTGGTGCCGGCGGCGCACTATTTCTGCGGCGGCGTGTGGGTCGACCTGGACGGGCGGACGACCATCCGCAACCTCTACGCCGTGGGCGAGGTCTCGTGTACCGGCGTGCACGGCGCCAACCGCCTCGGCAGCGCCTCGCTCCTGGAGGGGCTAGTGTGGGGCTGGCGCGCAGGCGACGATGCCCTCGCCACCCTGGCCGATACGCCAGCGGTGCGCCCGGAGCTCATCCCGCCCTGGCAGGAAGAGGGCCTGGTCGATAGTGCCGACCCGGCGCTGATCCTGCAGGACATGAGCACCATCCGCCACATCATGTGGAACTATGTGGGGCTGGTGCGCACCGTGCCGCGCCTCGACCGCGCCCTGCGCGACCTGCATGACCTGCGCCGCGACATCGACCGCTTCTACGCCACCACCCGCCTGACCGATTCCCTCATCGGCCTGCGCAATGCCGCCCAGGCCGCATTGCTCGTCACCCAGGCGGCGTGGAGCAACAAGGTCTCGCGGGGCTGCCACTACCGGGCCTGACCGCTGCCCTTGCCATTTGGGGGTTTGGCGGGTTGGCTGGCGCCGGCCGCCCACGGGCGGCCGGCGCCAGCCAACCCGCCAAACCCCCACCCCCATTGCGGTTGACGCCACGCTCCCTCTTGGCTAAGCTATCGTCGACGCCCTCATCGACGTCATCTACTGAGTTCATCCGGAGGGGATGCTGTGGCCGACAAATCCATCGTGCTCGAAGAGATCATGAGCCAGCCCCAAGTCTGGTCGTCGACCTGGCAGCGCTTGGAGGGGAACCGCGACCGGCTGGCCGAGCTGCTCGCTTCGCAGTGTTGGGATGCGATCCTCTTCACCGGCTGTGGGTCCACCCACTACCTGTCGCTGGCGGCGGCCAACCTGCACCAGCAGATGACCGGCCAGCGCGCCCGAGGCGTGCCGGCTTCAGAGATCGCCTTCTTCCCGGCGAGCGTCTACGCCGATGCCGATGCCCAGGTGCTGCTCGTCGCCATCTCGCGCTCGGGCGAAACGAGCGAGACCCTCTGGGCCGTCGACAGGCACCACGAGCGCCGGCAGGCGGTGTTGGGCCTCACCTGTCGGGGCGAGAGCCCCCTGGCCCGCCGTGCCGACCTGGCTCTGGCCGTCGCCGAGGCCGACGAGGCCAGCGTGGCCCAGACCCGCGCCTTCACCAGCCTGTACATCGCCGCCCAGTACATCAGTGGCCTGATGGCCGGCGAGGAGCCCTTCCTCGATGCGCTCTCGCACCTGCCCGCCCGCCTCGAGACGGTGCTCGGGCGCCACGGCGAGTTCATGGCGCAGGTGGCGGCGGGCGATTGGGAGCGGGTGATCTACCTGGGCTCTGGCCCCTACTACGGCCTGGCCTGCGAGGCCATGCTCAAGCTCAAAGAGATGTCGCTCAGCTGGTCAGAGGCCTACCACTTTCTCGAGTTCCGCCACGGACCCATCTCGCTGGTCGACGAGCGCACGTTGGTCATCGGCTTGCTCAGCGATACGGCGGAGGATGCCGAGCGCGCCGTCCTGGCCGATGTGCGCCGGCTCGGCGGCCGCACGCTGGCCATTGCCGATGCCCCCGGGGCCGGCGCCGATGAGACCTATGCCGTCGACCTGGGCTCAGGCCTCAATGAACGCGCGCGCGCGGCCCTCTACCTTCCTCTCCTGCAACTCTTTGCCTTCCACCGCGCCCGCGCCCGTGGCCTGGACCCCGACCGCCCGCGCCATCTGCAGCAGGCCGTGGTGCTGCAGCATTAGCCCCGCCGCCATACCTGGCGCTGGCAACCCCTGGCCATCCGGGTGGCGCTCTGCATCCGCACGGCCCGATGACGAGGGGGGCTGCTTCCGGTTGGGAGAAGCATGGCACCCGGATGGCAGGAGCCTCCCGGCCACGAGCCGGGCCAGAGAACAAGGAGGCGAATGGCCAAGAAGAGAAGCGAGTCGCGCGAGGTCACAGAGCCCGAGCCGTTGCCCGAGCTCGAACCCGAGGCGCGCCTGTCGCACTACATGGATTATGCCGGGCTCGTCCCCGACTATCAGAGGCTCGTCGCCGAAGCGGGCGAGGCCCAGGCCCAGGAGACTCTCGACTACTTTTTCTACTTTCTCCTCACCTCCAACGCCCTCCTGGCCGAGCGCGAGTTCGCCGATTGGCGGTGGCCCCTCGACCCGCACGACTATCTCGTCTATGAGCTGATCGAGCACATCCAAAGCCAGGCCGGCCAAAGCCTGGAGGGCCTGGGCCCCTCCATCGAGGACCCGCTGTTCAGGCACATGATCCACGATGGGCTGCATCGCTACTTCACGCCGGTGATGCGCCGTGCCTTGGCGCGCCGCGCCCGCAACCTGAGGCGGCGGGCGGCAGGCCGCGTGCTGAGCATCCAGGCCGATGCGGTCGTGATGGCTGCCGAGGACCTGCGGTTCGAGCCATTCGCCATGGGGCTCCTGGTGGAGAGCTTTCGCCGGGCCCTCCTGCTGGCCGCACGGGACCTCAGCGCCCTCTTCCAGCGCGAGCGGGAGCGGCGCAACCCTGCCCTCGACCGTTACCTCGACGAAATCCGCGCCGCCGACCATGAGCACCCGGCCGACGAGGCGGTGCGACGCCTGGTGCAGGCCGGCCCTCAGGCACTCGGGCTGGCCCAGCACCTGCTCTTCGAGGAAGACTGGGCGTGCGACGACTATCCCGTGCGGGCGGCGCTGCAGGTGGTGGTGGCCTTTCCCTCGCACCGGGCGCTGCAGCTCCTGCTCTGGGTGCACCAGGCTTGCCCCACGCTCAGGCAATGGGCCGCCGGGCAGATGGCGGCTCGCATGCCCGAGCTGGCCTGCGCCTACTTCACCTACCTCCTCACTGCGCCGCGCCCAGCACCCTCCGAGCGCGCCGCCAGCGGCCTGTGGGTGCTGGCCCAGACGCGCTGCCCCGAGGCGTTGCGCCTGGCAGCGCTTGCCCTGGACTACCGTGTGGACGACGCGGCCGCCACAGAGGAGGTGCAGGTCGCGGCCTGGCAGGCACTCCTGGCGCTCGACGACCCGGCGGCCGTGCCCGCCCTGCGCGCCTACCTGGCCGCCGAAAGCGCCCATCCGGCCGCCCGCGAGGAGCTGGTGCGCACCCTCGAGAGGCGCGGCGAGGGCTGGTGGACGGCCGTGCTGCAGCCCGAAGCGGAGCCGAGCCCCGCGTGAGGGGGCCTCAGGACTCGCATGCCGGCAGGAGGATGGTCATCACCGTGCCCCGGCCCTCGGCGCTCGCGGCGGCGATAAAGCCGCCGTGGGCAACGACGATCTGGCGCACGATGGCCAGCCCCAGGCCGCTGCCCGGGGCGCCCCGGGCCTGGTCGGCCCGGTAAAAGCGCTCGAACACGCGCTCCAGGTCGCCCGGGGCGATGCCGCGCCCGCTGTCGGCCACCGCTATGGCCAGCCAAGTGCCATCGGCCGGCAGCCCCGTGCCGACCACGATGCGCCCCTCGATGGGCGGGTTGGCCTGGCCGTGGCGCAGGGCGACGCGCCGCGCAGCTAGGGTGATGTGCCCGCCAGCAGGGGTGTACTTGCAGGCATTGTCGACCAGGTTCGAGAGGGCCTGATCGAGCCGGCGTGGGTCGGCCTGCAGGGCGGGCAGGGGGATGCCAGGCGCGTAGGCGAAGGAGAGGCTGGCAAGGGAGGCCTGGGCGGCAAAACGCGCCGCCAGGCTTTCGAGCCAGGGGCCGGGTTCCAGGCGCTCGAGGCTCAGGCTGCCGGCATTGCCCTCGAGCCGGGCCAGCTCGAGCAGCTCGTCGATGAGGCGGCCCATGCGGCCGGCCTCCTCGTGGATGGCGCTGGCCGCCTGCCGGTAGCCCGGCCCATCCTCGACGGTGCCGTCGAGCAGGGCCTGGGCAAAGCCGCGGATCGAGGTGAGCGGTGTGCGCAGGTCGTGGGTGATGTTGGCCAGGAAATCGCGCTCGGTCTGGCGGGCCCGTTGTACCTCGCGGGCCATGTGGTTAAAGCTGCGCGCCAGTTCCGCCAGCTCATCGTCGCCCTGCACGGGCACCCGCCGGTCATAGTCGCCGCGGGCCACCTGGCGCGTGCCCTGGATGAGCGCCCGCAGGGGCCGCGTGATGGAGCGGCTGAGGAAAAGGGCGGCCGCCAGCGCAGCCGCCAGGCCCACGAGGGCGGCCGGGCTCACCGCCAGAGCGACACCCAGCGCGGCCCTGGCCAGGTCCTCTGCCGCCACCGCCAGCACGAGATACCGCTCGGCAGCCTGGCCGGTCGCCGGCTGGGGCAGGGGGATGGCGGTGAGGTAGTAGGGTTTGCCGTCGGGCAGGCGCAGGCGCCGCCAGGTGGGGCGGGTGGCGCCTGCAGGCAAGATGGCCGCGGCGGGCAGGCGCAGCCGCTGGGCCACCAGGCTGCCATCGGGCCCGCTATCGGCCAGCACGGTGCCTTCGGCGTCGACCACCAGGAAGCGGCCGTGCAGGGCGCTGGCCTGGCGGCGCAGGCGCGGCAGGAGCTCGGTGGCCAGTTGCGCGCGGTTCATCCCCGCGGCCTCGTTCAGGTCGGCCGCCGCAGCCAGGAAGAGGGCGCCCCGGCGCGTGAGCGCATCGCCTCGCTCGTAGCGCACGAGCAGGCCCAGAGCCACCACGCTGGCCAGCACCAGCGGCAGGGCGGCCACCAGGGCGTAGCTGGCCAGGATGCGCGTGCGCAGGCTGCCCATGGCCGGCCTCAGCCTTGGGCGCGCCGCGCCCGGCTGCCCCGCCACAGGAGCACGGTGAGGGCAGCGCCGAGCACCAGGAACACCGCCAGGAGCGGCACCAGCACCGCAATGAGCGAGGTGACCGCCGACACCACATCCTCGGCCGCCGAGACGATGGGGTTGGCCACCCCGGCCGTGGTAGCCGTGATGACCGGGCGGGCGGTGGCCTTGACGGTGTGCACACCGCCGGCCAGGATCACCCCACACACCATGGCCAGCACGGGGTGCACGTCGGCGATGGCGTTGGTGCTGGCGGCGAAGAGGATGGCCCCGGCCGCCGGGCGGATGACGGTCTGGATGGCGTCGTTGGCCGAGTCGACCACGGGCACTTTGTCGGCCACGATCTCGATGGCCAGGAGCACCACCAGCACGCCGATGACCCAGGGGTTGGCCAGGGCGTCGAAGGGCGGGTTGAGGCGGACCCACGGCGTAAAGCGCGCGGCAAGCGCCACGATCAGGAGCGGCACGTAGGCGTTGAGCCCCGCTGAGGTGGAGAGGCCAAAGGCCGTGGCCAGGTTGGAGACCGCTTCGATCATGGCGCACCTCCCGCGCACAGTGCACAATCTACCGACACCGATTGTAGCACTCTGCCGGAGCGTCCGTCAACCCGCGCCCGCCGCCGCAGGGCCTTTGACGCCCTCCCCGCCCGCGCCTATAATGTCAACCAGAAGGCCGCCGATACCCGATTGGCGGCCGCAACGGACGGCTGATCGCTTTGCGGGGTGCTTGGATGCAGGCTGCGACCCGACGGAATCTCGTGCTCCTGGCTGCGGGGGTGGTGCTGGTGTCGGTGCTCTGGCTGCTGCCGGGGCAGCGTCGGCCCAGCGCGCCCCTGAGTTCCGCTCTCTTGACGCCCCGGCCCACTCCCACGGTGGAGAGCCAGTGGCGGCTGCTGGCCACGGTGCAGGGCCAGGGCAACCGTGACCTGTACGGCGAGGGCTGGCAGGTGAGCGTGCCGGGGCCGTGGCGCATCCGCGCCCTCCCCGCCGATAAGGACGTCCTGGTCCGCGTGCTCGATCGGCAGACCGGCGCCCTGTTTGCCAAGGTCTGGGCCAGCGGCACCGACCACGGTGACCTCGCCACGCTGCCCCAGGGCAGGGGCACCTACAGCCTGCAGATCGAGGCCAGCGCCCCCTATACCCTTTACATCGAAGCCTGGGAGGCTCCCAAGAGGTAGAAGGATTGAGCACAGATACCGGGTTTGCGGATACCAGCGTCGCCTTGCACCTGCGCGAGGCGCTGGCTGACCTCTTTCAAGTCGACGAGATTACGGTGGGGCGAGCCGGGCAGGTGCGCCTGCGCGGGCGCCTCCTCGAGCCTGCGGAGACGGCCTACGCCAAGGCGGCCCGCCGGTTCGAACCGTTGGGCTACATGCCCCTCTTCCGCCGCGAGGGCGGAGCTGCGGTGGTGATTGCCCTGCCCCACAGGCTCCGCACCAGCCCTTCGCGCAACTGGGTGGGCCTGCTGCTCCTGGGCCTGACGGTGCTCTCGATGCTCTTTGTCGGCGCGCAGATGGAGGGGTGGGACCCCCTGCGCGGCCTGCCGGCCAGCCCGTGGGCGGGCGTGCCCTTTGCCGCCACCCTGCTGGCCATCCTGGGCGCCCACGAGCTGGGGCACTACTTTGTCGGCCGCTACTACGGGGTGCCGGTGAGCCTGCCCTACTTCATCCCCATGCCCTTCAGCATCTTTGGCACGCTGGGGGCAGTGATCCGCCTGAAGGCGCCGCCCACCAACCGGCGCGTGCTGCTGTCGATCGCCGTGGCCGGGCCGCTGGCAGGGCTGGCCGTGGCCATCCCGCTGCTCATCGTGGGCCTGCGCCTCTCGACCGTGGGGCCGCTGCCGCCCCCGGGCACGGGCGTGCTCCTCGAGGGCAACTCGATCCTCTATGCGCTGGTCAAGCGGCTGATGTTCGGGCGCTTCCTGCCCGGGGCCGGGCTGGATGTGAACCTGCACCCGGTGGCCTTTGCGGCCTGGGCGGGGCTGTTCGTCACCGGGCTCAACCTGATCCCGGCCGGCCAGCTCGACGGCGGGCACATCGCCTACGTGCTGGTGGGCGAGCGGGCCCGCTACCTGTCGCTGGCCCTGGCCGTCGCCCTGCTGGGCCTGGGCGTCTTTGTCTGGCCGGGCTGGTACCTGTGGGCGGCCCTCATCTTCGTCTTTGGCCAGACCTTCGCCACGCCCCTCGATGAGATCACCCGCCTCGACGCCAAACGCGCCGTGCTGGCCGTGGCCATGCTGGTGGTCTTTGTCCTGATCTTTACGCCCATCCCGATGGTCGAGCTCTGAGACGAAGGGAACTGGAGGAACTGAAGGGAGGGCCCTCAGTTCCCCCAGTTGCCCCAGTTC
>Ga0123519_10015922_pt1 | contig 10515 bp, 9 predicted proteins | sample YelNatPaOPRAMG02_FD_87396 | JGI IMG/M metagenome (GOLD analysis project Ga0123519, IMG submission 87396) | Hot spring microbial communities from Yellowstone National Park - Yellowstone National Park OP-RAMG-02 (version 2) | ecosystem: Environmental > Aquatic > Thermal springs > Hot (42-90C) ...
GCGTTGTCCGCCAAAATTTTAGCCTGCTCAGGCTGAGCTATGTCGCAGTAAATGTCGTCCACCTTCCCACGGATATACAAAGCGTATCTTTCTGGAAAGCGGGCGTCCTCCATTATAGGCGTCATATTAAGCCTATAAAGGCAAACGTTGTTTACAAGCTCTCTTAGGGCTCTGGCTGCAAACTCGACGCAGTAGACGTGGCCCTTTTCGCCGACAATGTCTGAAACGTGGCTTGCGGTGGTTCCGGAAGCCGCGCCCAAGTAGAGCACTTGGTGGTCTGGTTTTATGGGGACAGCCTTAATGCCTTTAAGGATAGCGGCTGCCAGCTTGCTTCTAAACGGGTCCCAGAGGCGGTATTCAACGCCTTCAAACTTTATCAGCTTTTCTCCGTAGACTGTTTTTCCGGGTGCAAGGTTCATTGTGGCCAGTTTTTGGCTTCCATCATCCAATGTTACTATGTAGACTTGGGGAAACTGGGGATGCTGCCTAACGTGCATGTTTCTTCTTCCACCGCTTCTTTTCGCGTTTGGGCTGTTTCTCCGGAGCCTTTGGCGGTTCAGCGTATTTCTGGCGGATTTCCTCAACCCTCTTTTCCAGGTCAGCCCTTAACTCCTCGCCTATATATCTTCCCCCGAAAACGTCTGTCCTAGCGGCTATCGCTAGCTTTCCAGCTAAAGCCCTGGCAATTTTGCCCCTCTGCCACTTTTTCGCTTCGTGCAAGAGTGGATGCTGAAAGATTATTCCATGCTTAGGCGGTCTAGTTCCAGTTTTCAACGAGCGGAAAAGGGCTTTCTCTGCGCCTAACACTTGCAGTGTGCTGGCCGGCATCTTAGCCAAGTTTGTTAGGCCGCCAGCCAACGCTATGAGGCGGGCTCCGAGAAGTGCGCCTGTTAAAGCCTTCATGTTTGGGGCAACCTCCTCCATGGCCGTGTCTATGTATTTTTCCATGTTCTCTCTAAGCTCGTAAAGGCCTAGCACTGTTCGGCTTAAAGCCTGTATCTGGGCGAGGTCTGTTTCCGCCAAGTCTGCTCCCATGGAGGATTTAGCCGCGTTGGCCACTTGTTCGGCTTTCGATTTAGGCAAGCCTTCTTTTTCAAGGCTTTCAGCCGTGAAGCCTTCGCGGCTTCCAATGTTTGCGACTAGGCGGGCGTAGGTTTCATGTTTCTCCAGAAGGCGGTCGAGTTCTGGAAAGTGGATGCCGTACCATTCTCTGACGCGGCTCATGAAGAGGTTTATGGTCTTATCCAAGTCGTCCAATGTCTGGATGGCTTGAGCAATAATTAGGTCCTTCTTTTCAACAGCCTTTTTAACGCGAAGTTTTGCCATTTCCATGGAAACGCTGTGGGTCCAGCGGCGAAACTCCTCATAGTCCTTGACAAAGCCTGTTTCTATGGCGAAGCCTTCCACGTTGGAGCGCAAAAGCTGTCCAGCCTCTGAAACCCTTGAAATTTCCGTGGAAACAGCGAACTTCTCCTTAACGCTCGCCGCCAGAAGAGGGTTTTCAAAGGCGAAAACTTCGTAGCCGCTGTTTTTCAGATAGCCTATTAAGTCTGAAACCTCTTTAACAACTTTTCCAGATTCCATTTCCAAAATGGTTTTTGCCGCTTCTTCGGGCTTTTTCTGGAAAAGGGAGTGAGCTACCAGCCTATTTCCCTCGTCGAAGGCTAAAACGCCGAAAAGGGTTTGAATTATAGTTGCCTTCATCATCTTCTCCTCAGAGTTCCAAAATACTATCTACTAGGCTTGAATAGATAAAGGATTCTGAAAGGGCTGCTCGGCTTATCTAGCGTTGTTTGACGCGGCGGATTTCAAAGACAACGGGGTTTTCGGGGTCGGGACAAGCGTTGAAGATGACGTCCTTATCTTTTGCCCATGGAAACTCCACGCCGTAGCGCATGGCGTAAACTTTTGGGAGCAGAACCATAAGGGCGCTGTAGCATATGTCGCCCTTAACAGATTTGCCGTCGAAAACTATTTTGTCGCCGACCTTATGCCCAAAAGCGCATTTTCCCTTTTGGCTTTTCACCGTAACCTCGACAACCGACATCCCAACACCACTGTTTTGAGAAGCCACTAAATGCTTATAGAATTTTCCAAAACCTGGGCATAAGCATCGTGAAAAGAGAACTAAAGTTTATCTTTCAAAAGTGACAACCATAACAGAAAACCTTGGCGGTGAAAGCTCTGTGGAGAATGAGCGTTTAAGGGTTAATTTAGCAGGCTTAAGCCTTGAAAACCCCACTATGTTGGCTTCTGGAATTTTGGGGTATTCAGCTGAAACCCTTAAAAGCGTTGCTGAGGGAGGCGCAGGGGCTGTTGTCACAAAGTCTGTGGGGTTAAAGCCTCGAAGCGGCTATTCAAACCCAACGGTGGTTCAGGTTGAATGCGGTTTGATAAACGCTGTGGGGCTTCCAAACCCGGGGATTGAAGAGTTTGCGAAAGACATTGGGGAGGCGAAGGCTATTCTAAAGGCGCCATTGATTGTGAGTGTTTATGGTTTTTCAGCTGAAGAATATGCGCTTGTGGCGGAAAAAGCCGTAAAGGCTGGAGCAGATGCTGTGGAACTGAATGTTTCATGCCCCCATGTTAGGGAAACCGGCGCCGAAATTGGGCAGAATCCTAAGGTTTTGGCAGAAGTTGTGGAAAAAGTAAAAAAGAGTGTAGAAAAGCCGGTTTTTGTCAAGCTTTCCCCAAATGTCACAGACATTGTTGAAGTTGCCGAAGCCGCTGATAAAGCTGGGGCGGATGCCATAACTGCCATAAACACTGTTAGGGCGATGGCCATTGACTTGGAAACTGCAAGGCCCATATTGAGCAATAAGAGGGGTGGATTGTCTGGGCCTGCCATAAAGCCCATAGCTGTCCGATGCGTCTACGACATTTATGAAAGGGTTAAAAAGCCCATAATTGGATGCGGCGGCATAATTAGTTGGCAGGACGCAGTGGAGTTCATGCTTGCCGGAGCCTCCGCCGTCCAAATTGGAACTGCAATAGCCCTTAAAGGGTCCAGCGTTTTTAGGCTTGTAGTTAGGGGGATAAACGCCTACCTGAAGAGGAAAGGATTTAGGAGTGTGAACGAGATTGTCGGCTTGGCTCACCGCAGCTAACAAGCATAGAACTACCCGCATAGTGGCCGTAGAAACCATAAGCCCAACAGTGAAAACCTTCACCTTCCAAGACAAGCAGTGTGCAAAGGCCCAGCCTGGACAATTCCTAATGCTTTGGATTCCGGGAGTGGATGAAATTCCCTTAAGCGTTTTAGACGCGGACCATAAAAAAGCGATGGTTTCTGTGGCTGTCAAAAGGGTTGGAGAGGCAACTAAAGCGCTACACGGCATGAAGGCTGGCGATATCGTAGGTGTCCGCGGCCCTTTCGGAAACGGCTTCACTTTTAAAGCTGGAAGGATACTTATGGTTGGAGGCGGGGTTGGCATAGCCCCCCTATCCTTTCTAGCCAAAAAACTGGCTTCAAAAGCCTCAAAAATCACCGTGATAATTGGGGCGAAGACAAAGAGCGAACTCATTTTCATGGAAGAGTTGAAAAGGCTGTGCGGCGAGGGAAATGTTTTGGCCACCACCGAAGATGGAAGCTACGGCGTGAAAGGTTTAGCTTCAAACCATGCAGAGATGGTTATGGCCAAAGAAAACTTTGACGTGGTCTACACGTGTGGGCCGGAGCCGATGACAAGGAAGATTTTGGACATTGCAGAAGGGAAGGGCGTCTGGGCCGAGGCAAGCTTAGAAAGGCTTATGCGGTGCGCCATAGGCATATGTGGAAGCTGCACGTTGGGCGGTTACCGTGTCTGCAGAGACGGCCCAGTCTTCAACATAAACCAGCTTAAAAGGGTTAAAGATGAGTTTGGAGTTTGGAAACGCGACTTTAACGGGAAAAAGATACCAGTATAAGGCATATGGGAGCCTCGTTTAATTGCCGATTACTCCGCTTCATGCCCTAGCCTTCCTCTTCCTCTACTTCAAGGATAAGAGGCGTTTTGACCCGTTGGCTTTGACGGTTTCAACCACCTTCATAGACCTTGAACCATTATACTATTTTCTCTTGGGAGAACAGTTAGACCATAGATTCTGGCACGGGTTCACTTTGGCATTAACCATCTACCCAATCTCGGTGGCTGTAGGCGTTTACGTTGCGGAAAGCCTTTTTGAGGATAAGCTGTTGGCTGTTTATGGCCGATTGGGCCTTAACCCTGTTGTGGCTAAATACCCCTTTTTGAACATTTACTTACTGAGTCTTTTCGGAGGATTCAGCCACATATTCTTGGACATGTTTACCCACCCGTATATGTTTTGGGTGCTTTACCCATTTGCTGGCGGAAACCCCTTCTATAATTGGTGGGCGTCGATAGCCGTGGAGGTTGCTGTAATCTTGCTGTCTATTTACTCGTTGAGCTGTTGGTTGAAAGATAAACCTTTAAGTTAACACTGATAGCTAAAGCCTTTGTAGTTATCATCAACCATTCTATTATGCAAAGGCTTATTAGGTTCCGATTCTGAAAATAATCTGCTATTTGGAGAAATATAGAAAATGTCAAATTGTGGAAAAATCGCTGCTTTTATGGTTTTTCTGCTTTGTTTTGGAATGTTACTTCAAACAACCACGCCTTGTATGCCACTACTGATCCTTGGCCCATGTGGCGCCACGATTTAGTGCACTCTGGATTGGCTACCTCCACGGCGCCCAACAGCAACAAAACCTTGTGGCAGTCTAAAAATTTCTATCCTTCCTGCATGCCAATCGTTGTAGACGGAAAAGTTATCGTAACAGGCACTGGCAACTACATTTATGCTTTAGACGAGACAACTGGTGTTGAATTGTGGAAATCTTCTATTGCGTTGTCTGGCTCACCGCGGGGAAATATTGCCTACGCTGACGGACGCCTTTACATTGGCACATCTACTGGTTACGTATATGGTTTTGACGCTACAAACGGCGTTAAAATTTGGGAAAAACAGTTTACAAGCGACCAAATAAGAACAAGTCCTGTCCCATACAAGGGGAAGGTTTACATTGGAACAAATAATGGATACATATACGCTTTAAACGCCACAAACGGGTTAGCCATCCCAGGATGGTATTATTACACCGGCAGCCCAATATATTCGAGTCCAGCGGCTTACAATGACGTTCTCTACTTTGGATGCGACGATGATAAGGTGCATGCAATAAATGTAAGCAGCGATGCTGGCCCAATTTTGCTATGGAAATACACAACTGGCGGTGATGTGCACTCCAGCCCATGCATAGGAGATGGCAAAGTGTTCATCGGAACATCTAGCACAGACCACGCCATTTTGGCTCTTAACGCAACGACAACACAGCCCTCAGGTGAGCTCATCTGGAAATACGTGCTGGCAACGCAATATGACATTACAACCACTCCAGCGTTTGCCGACGACACAGTGTATTTTGCAATAGGCCAGAAGGCATACGCGCTTAATGCGAATGTGCTTCCAGGAACCTATTATGAAGGTCAAATCGCCATCGAGAAGTGGACGGTAACGGTTGAGGGTTATCCCACAAGCCCAACGGTTGCTGACGGCAAAGTTTTTCTAAGCAACGATTACAATACTCTCCTCTGCTTGGACGCAGCCACCGGAATAACATTATGGACTTATAAGTTTACAAATTATGACTCTGAAGAAGCGGTAATTGCTGACGGGAGACTTTTCGTCACCCAATACTTTGGAGTTTACTGCTTCGGACAATCCTACCCAGCCCTAACATACTATTACACAGTCACTCCAGTAGGGGTTCCATTCGTCATCAAACTTGTTGAGACAAACGCTACGCCTAGCAAAACCATAGGCATAGACCAGCTGACAACTCAGAAGAAAATCAACTTCACAATAACTGGAATAGAAAACTCCTACAGCACACTCAACATCACAATTCCAAACGACATGCTCGGCGGACCATACACGGTGAAAATTGACGGAGCCCTCGTCAGCCACACACCCTATAACAATGAAACCCACACATCCTTATACTTCACATACCACCACACAGACAAAAAACCCCCACAGCGTAGAAATAACAGGCACAACAGCGATACCAGAATTTCCGCCAACACTCATCGGGGCTATTCTAATCTTCACAACACTCGCTGCAACAGCATTCGCGACGAAAAACATAAAACATTGGCGAAAAGAAAACACTTGCTGTTCACCATAACATTTCCGAAATAAGGCGGGAAACCAAAAGCCCCATTTTTATCGTCGCTTAAACGCCCAAAAACTAGAGAGAGGCTATCCATATTGGCTTTTCAACAACCAAAAACTATAGAGGAGAGAGGCCTCCAATTTAGGGCTGCGAGCAATCTTAAATTTGACTTGGACGGCGATGTCTAATTCAAAAAGGTTATATTCGGCCGAGGCTATTTTGGTGTATTTGCGGGTGCAATGTGATGAAAGGTGACCGCCAAATCAGAAGCTAATTTTGAAAAACTGTTGAGCATGGACTACCGCCCGCTTGAAATTGAAAGGGAAATCCGAGAATTCTGGGAGAAAAACCGCATACAAGAGAGGCTGATGGAATATCGCCAGAAAAACCATGTGGGCGTGGCAGGCTGGGTTGAAGGCCCACCAACATTGAACGGCATACCCCACGTGGGCCACGCCAGAGGCCGCGTAATGAAAGACTTGTGGTTCAGATGGAAAACCATGAAGGGCTATTTCGTGCCCTTCTGGGCGGGTTGGGACTGCCAAGGATTACCAGTGGAGCTTGAAGTGGAAAAACTGTTAGGCGTTAAAAACAAGCGGGAACTGCTGGAGCAGGTGGGCGAAGAACGCTTCATAGAAGAGTGTAAAAAGGCGATTATGCGCTATCATAAGGAGTGGGTGGAAGCCGACCGCAAACTCGGCATATTCATAAACCAGAATAAGGCGTACTGGACATACACAGACGAATACATTGAAAGGGAGTGGCAGTACCTAAAACGCGCATGGGAGCAAGGCCTCCTGGAAGAAGGCTACTATGTGGTGGCCTACTGCCCCGGATGTCAAACAAGCCTAAGCAGCGCCGAAGTGGGCTATGAAGGCTCCTATGTGGAGGTGGAAGATCCATCCCTATACTTCAAGTTTAAGGTGGCAGACAGCCAAGACGAGCATTTCCTAGTTTGGACAACAATGCCCTTCACGATAATAACAGACTTGATGCTGGCAGTGCATCCAGAAGCCGAATACGCCAAAGTTAAAGTTGGCAAAGAAAAGTGGATAATAGTGAAAAACCGCGTAGAACCAGTAATGCAGGAACTCGGCATAGAAAAATACGAAATAGCCGAAACCGTTTTGGGCAAAAGCCTTGAAGGCCTAAAATATGATTATCCCTTTAAGGATTTAATTCCAAAGCAGGCGGAGTTTGACCGCCATCCCCTTGTGCACCGCGTTGTCTGCGAAGACTTTGTGGACATAAACACAGCCACCGGAGTTGTCCACCTTTCGCCGGGAAATGGTGAAGAAGACTTTTTCGCCGCTCAAAAAAGAGGCGTGCCGGTTTTTGCGCCCTTCGACGATGAAGTGAAGTTCACGGGTGAAGCTGGAGCATTCAGTAGTGTTTTTGCACGGGACGCCGATGCCATGGTTGTTGAAGAACTCCGCAAAAGAGGCTTGCTTGTCAAAGTTGACATCATAAGGCATGAGTATCCAACATGTTGGCGCTCCCACCACAAGCTGGTTTGGCTGGCTAGACGCGAATACTTCCTAAGAACAGACCGAATAAACGACAAAGTAGTGGCGGCGGCGGAGAAAGTCGAATACTTCTTCGAAGCTCCGAAGAACCGCTTCCTCTCCTTCCTAAAAGAGGGCAAGCCATGGTGCATATCCAGAGAACGCGTCTGGGGCGCACCCCTACCCATATGGGTCTGTGAAAAATGCGGAGCAAAAACCTTCATAGCAAGCAAAAAAGAGCTTTTTGAAAAAGCCCTTGAAAAGCCGCCGCCAAAATTTGAACTCCATAAGCCATGGATAGACCATGTGAAGATTAAATGTGAAAAATGCGGAGGCGCCATGCATCGGGAACCCTTCGTCTTAGACACCTGGCACAACAGCGGAGCAGCACCCTATGCGAGGTTCACAGACGAGGAGTTCGCCAAATACGTGCCCGTGGACTTCCTAACAGAAGGCATAGACCAAACAAGAGGATGGGCAAACTCGCTTCTACTGGAACACGTCATATTGACTGGAAGGGCTGAAGCACCCTACAAGGCTTTCCTCTTCCAAGGACTAACCCAAGACGCTAAGGGGAGAAAGATGAGCAAAAGCCTCGGAAACATAATCGAAGTAAACAAGCTCCTCGAAAAGGCTTCAGCAGACGTCTGCCGATTCTATCTACTGCGAAAATGCTCGCCCATAGAGTTTATGAACTTCGACCTAAATGAGATGAACCGCCGCCCCTACCAAGTGCTAGCAACCCTATACCACTTAAACAGATTCTTTGTGCAAAACGCTGAATATGACAACTTCAACCCTCAAAAGCACACGCTGGAATGGGCAAAAAACAACAATTTGCTTAAAAAACCAAACCTTTGGCTGTTGTCAAAACTTCAAAAAGCCATAGGCGACTATACGGCGATGCTGGAGAAATGCGAATTCAACAGCGCCCTAGCCGAGCTTGAGGAGTTCGTCGTGGAAGTCGTAAGCCGCCTATACGTGCCAATGATTAGGAAAGAGCTTTGGACAGATGACCCCACCACCCTTAACCGCAGACTAGCCATTTACGCAACCCTATGGCATGCATTAAAAACAGCCGTGCTTCTGTTTAATCCGGCAACGCCCTTCCTATGCGAAGCCTTATACCAGAAAATCTACAAGCGCCTTGACCCCACACTTCCAGAATCGGTGAACTTTGAAAAATGGCCAGAACCAGACGGGAAACTCCGCAACAAAGCCTTAGAAGAAGAATTTGAAACCATGCTGGAATGCGTTTCTCTGGTCTATTCTGCACGGCAGTCAGCAAAACTAAAGCGAAGATGGCCTCTAAGGAAGATGCTTATAGTGGCGCCGGAGAAAGTCTGTAAAATGCTACAAAGCCTAGAAGAGGTTCTATTGGAACTCGCCAACGTGAAGGAAGCGGAATATTTGCAAGAGCTCCCAGAAACCCTTAGGGCTGAGGCTGGTGCTGGAAGGTGGGCTGAAGCCTCTGAAAAAGGCATAAGCGTCTACCTAGACACCCACCGCGACGAAGCACTTTTAGGCGAAGGCCTCATGCGAGACATAGCCCGAAGGGTGCAATCCCTAAGAAAAGAGTTAGGCTACATACCAACAGACATACTAAACAGCGTCCACATAGCCGGATTAGACCAAGAAAGCACAAGGCTCCTACAGCCATATCTAAGCGAAATGGCAGAGCTTGTCAGAGCCAAAACAGTCCACCTACACAAAAGCCAAGAAGAAGTTAAGGCCGAGTGGCACGAGTATTCCTTAGACGAAAAGAAAATCTACATCGCAATCCTATAGCATAGCCGGGATTCCCTTCGATGAAAAATGTAGAAGACGAAATAATTGTTGAGAAGGCCGTCTCCAGATTTAAAGAAGGCTATGTATGCTCGGAATCAATTCTCATGACTTTTGCAGAAGTCAACGGAATAAAATGTGAACACATACCAAAAATCGCCACAGGATTCGCGGGAGGAATGGGGCGAAGCGGTTCAGTATGTGGTGCGTTAACGGGCGCCATAATGGCCCTAAGCCTAAAATATGGCAGAACCAAGCTTAACGAAACAGAAGCCTATGAAAAATGCATGACAAAAAGCCGAGAGCTGTACACGCAATTTGAAAAAACTTGTGGAAGCATTTACTGCCGAGACCTAACACACTGCGACCTAACAACAGCGGAGGGAAGGCGAAAATTTAAAGAACAACAGATAAGGGAGAAGGTGTGCGCAAAAATTGTGGAAAATTCCATGCGAATCCTCTTAAACATAACACGAAAATAGCTTTCACTCATGAAAAATCGAATTGGAAAAGAGGAGAAACTTAACGAAAATGAAACTGCAAAAGCTCAGCTTACCATTTCAAAACCGAAAGCCTTTTCCAAGAGGGATAAACTCTTTCCCTTTGGGCCGGTAGTTCAGCTGGTATGAACGCCGCCCTCGCACGGCGGAAGTCGCGGGTTCAAATCCCGCCCGGTCCACCTTTGTGATTCTGTGGTTGCGATTGGATTTTGTTCCGTTTAAAGATTTTGTAAAAAACAATAACCATGCCCTATAGCTATCAGGATAAGGGATATTATGACCAGAAGCAAAGTGAAACCAAAATGGTTTTGGACACAGGTGGGTTCAAGGCTTATTTTAGCGAAGTAAACTTCAACCGCTCCGTATCCTTTATACGCTTCTACAAAAATTTCAACATGTTTAAGTTGAATTTTTTGCAATCCAAAGTGTGTCATCATTTCTTTAACATATGGCATAACATCTAACTCGTAATGTTTGAACGCTCCAACCTTTAAGTTGTCTACAATTTTAAATTGTGCGACCTCGTCGCCGAAGCGATATGTAAAAA